>Ga0208610_100490_pt1 | contig 13440 bp, 11 predicted proteins | sample SubbioR11Jul_8A2_FD_184815 | JGI IMG/M metagenome (GOLD analysis project Ga0208610, IMG submission 184815) | Serpentinite rock and fluid subsurface biosphere microbial communities from McLaughlin Reserve, California, USA - CR11Jul_8A2 (SPAdes) | ecosystem: Environmental > Terrestrial > Deep... | reverse complement strand
GCGGGACGCGAAAACCAAGCGGAGAAACCAGACCGTATCTATCAGCTATCCAGCGAGTTCCACAACCGCTTCAAGGAGCATTTTGGCGCAACCTGCTGCCGGGTGCTGAACAAGGAGGACTACCAAAGCCAGGAGCATTTTCGCCGTTGCCTGAAAATCACCGGTGGGGCGGCGCAACTGCTGGCGCAATTTATCCTGAGCCACGATTTGCTGGACGGACTACCCCTGCCGCAGTAAGCAGGAATTTTATACCTTGTAGCAGAAGTATTTCAGGGGTATAATCATTACAAGGAGGGATTGGCATGAGTTTGAAAGGGACAAAAACAGAACATAACCTCAAAGCCTCTTTTGCGGGTGAATCGCAAGCGCGTAACAAATACAGCTACTTTGCTGACGTGGCCCGCAAGGAAGGCTTTGAACAGGTTGCCGCAATTTTCGAGGAGACTGCCGACCATGAAAAGGCGCATGCCCGCCGTGCGCTCGGGTTTCTAGGCGCTATTGGCAAAACAGAGGACAACCTGACAGAGGCCGCTGGCGGCGAGCGCTACGAGTGGACGGAGATGTATGCGCAGTTTGAACGGGAAGCTCGTGAAGAGGGCTTTGCTGACATTGCTAGCTTTTTTGCTGCTGTAGCTAAGGCGGAAGAGGCCCATGAAAAGCGTTACCAGGCGCTTTTAACCGAACTGCGGGAAGGAAAAATCTTTAGAAAAGAGGCGGAGGTAGACTGGAAATGTCGCAACTGCGGTTATCTGGCTGCCGCCGCCTGGGAAGCGCCGCATGTATGCCCGGCTTGCGCGGTGGGACGGCGCTTCTTTGAAAAGGCCGACGCCTATTACGCCCGCTAAAGAGACGAGTTTCGCTATACTGTACCAGTTGGCAACGCATAAAAAAAGGCTCCCGTCTAAAGATTAGATTGGGCTTTCCTACGCCATAGGGTGAAGGAAGAAACCGGGGCTATTGGAGATTCTCCAATAGCCCCGGTTCTGCCCATACCAAAACCTCAAAACACTTGACAGCTATTAGTTATTTTTATCATGGGGCGGTTTATCTTTATTGGCTGGGTTCTGCCCCGGGGCGATAAATTCCTGTGGGCCGCGCGCTTTATGGAGATCATCTTTGCGAGCTGCGTCCTTGGTGTCTCTGGGGGGCATGTTGCGTTTATCATCTTGCTTTTTCAATTTTTACACCTCCTGTATTTTTTCGTATTTTCCCCGTAGAGTGCGGGAATATACAGGAAACGAGGAGAGTCTGGACGCAGGAATTGTCCGCAGACTTCGCGAATAATTTTGCAGTGCCTGCCGGAGGTGGAGCTTGTGGCCAACCCTAAGCTGAAGGACGAGAGCGTAGACCAGCTTTTCCGAGCCATCCTGCTGTTGCGGGATGAGGAAGAGTGCTACCAGTTTTTTGAGGACGTCTGTACCATGGGTGAAATCAAAGCCTTGGCACAGCGCTTCCAGGTAGCGCGCATGCTACGCGCAGGCAGGACCTATCAGCAGATTGAAGGCGAAACGGGCGCTAGTACGGCTACCATCAGCCGTGTCAAGCGGTATTTAGAGTATGGTGCCGGAGGATACGGCCTTATGCTGGAGCGCCTGAGCCAGCAAGAGAAAGGTTAGGGGAATGAGAGTCGGGAGGATAATTCTTTGATGCCAGATTTGTCTGGGGAACTGAACGAAGCACAACAACAGGCCATCAACTGCACCGAAGGCCCGCTTTTGATTCTGGCCGGTGCGGGAAGTGGCAAAACGCGTGTCCTTACTTGCCGAATTGCCCATCTGCTTGAAGAGAAGGGGGTCGCGCCGTGGAAAATTATGGCGCTTACCTTCACCAACAAGGCGGCGGAGGAGATGCGCTCGCGTCTGGAGAGGTTGGTAGGCGATACTCGCGGCATGTGGGTCTCCACGTTTCACGCGGCGGCGGTTCGCATCTTGCGCGAGCATGCCCCGCTCTTAGACTATGAGAAGTCGTTTGTTATTTACGACGATACTGACCAACAGTCCGTAATTAAAAGCGTACTCAAAGAGCTGAACATGGACAGTGAGCGCTTCAAACCTCGCGCTGTTCTTTACGCTATTGGGCGGGCAAAAAATGAACTGAAGGACGCAGACCTTTTTGCTGAAGAAGCGGAAAGTTTCTATGACCGCAGCATAGCGCGTGTTTTCCGCGGCTACCAGGAGTGCCTGGTTAAAAACTGCGCCATGGATTTTGATGACCTTTTACTGCTCGTAGTAAAGCTGTTTAGACGGCATCCGGAAGTTCTCGATTTTTACCAGGAGAAGTTCCGCTACATCCTAGTGGACGAATATCAGGACACTAATCGCGCCCAGTACGAGATTGTAAGGCTATTGGCAAGCAAGCACCGTAATTTGTGCGTAGTGGGAGACGATGACCAGTCTATCTACCAGTTCCGTGGCGCCGACTTGCGCAATATCCTAGACTTTGAGCGTGACTGGCGTGACGCAAAAGTGGTCAAGCTAGAGGAAAACTACCGTTCTACCGGCAACATCTTGACAGCCGCCTATCATGTGGTCAGGAACAACCAGGGGCGCAAAGAAAAAAAGCTTTGGACGCGACACGCCGAAGGTGACCCGGTGTTTGTGTTTGCGGCGGAGGATGAAACCGGGGAAGCGCGCTTTATCGCCGGTGAAATAAAGTTGCTGTCAGAGCAGTATGGCCAGTTTGCCATCCTGTACCGCACCAATGCCCAGTCCCGTGTCCTGGAAAATGTTCTGTCACGTGAAGGCCTCCCCTACCAGATGGTGGGTGGTGTACGCTTTTGGGAACGCCGGGAGGTCAAGGATTTACGGGCCTACCTTAAAGTGCTCGATAATCCGGCCGATGACCTGAGCCTGCAGAGGATTATCAATGTCCCGCGACGCGGTATCGGGGCGGCTACTGTGCAGCGCTTGCAGGAGTCGGCTAGGCAGCAGCAAATTTCGCTTTATCAGTCGCTGGCGCTGGCAGAAGCTGCCGGCAGTGGCGCGGCGGCCGGCAAAAAAACGTCGGCTTTGCACACTATGTTGGAAAACCTGACCCGGATGAAGGAATACTTAGCCGTGGATGAACTGGCGGCGCAGGTGCTGGAGCAAAGCGGTTATCTGGCGGAGTTGCGCGCCGAAGGGACACTGGATGCCGAAGGCCGTGCTGAGAACCTGCGCGAGTTTTTGACGGAGGCCCAGAATTTTGTGCGGACAGCGGAGGACAAGAGCCTGACTGCTTTTCTCACTAGACTTTCCCTGATCAGCGACTTAGACACCCTAGCTGATGCCGATGCTCCCCAGGTTACGCTCATGACTTTTCACGCGGCCAAAGGACTGGAATTTCCGGTAGTGTTTTTGGCTGGGCTGGAGGAGGGGCTCCTCCCGCACCAGCGCTCCTTAGAGACGGCCGACGGCCTGGAGGAGGAACGGCGGCTTTGCTATGTTGGACTTACCAGAGCCGAGCGTCGCGTTTACCTATCCCATGCCAACCGTCGTCATCTTTTCGGGCAAACACAGTGCAATAAGCGTTCGCGGTTTTTATCCGAAATTCCAAACAGCATCATCGCTGGTGCAAGCGAACAGACAGTAGCGTTGCCGCCGCTCCCAGCGACGGGGCAGGCAGCCGATTTGCTGGTAGGGGATACTGTGGAACACAGCAAGTGGGGCGTCGGTGAGATGCGTGCCATTGATAAAATCAGTGACGGTGATACTGTCCTTACTATTTATTTTCCGGCGATGGGCCTTAAAAAAGTTATTGCCCGTTACGCGCCGCTGCGCAAGGTAAACTGAGGTGGTTTTGTTGGACAGGCAAACGGCAAAAATAAGGGCTGCCAACCTGCGCACCGTTATCGAAGAACACAACTGGCATTATCATGTGCTGGATACACCTGCTGTTTCCGACGCGCAGTTTGACGCGCTTGTCCGTGAACTGGCGCAGCTTGAACAGTCCTACCCGGAACTAGTAACCCCGGATTCGCCTACGCAGCGAGTCGGCGGGCAGCCTAGGGAGGGGTTAGCGTCTGTGACGCATCGCCTGCCCATGCTCTCCTTAGATAACGCCTTGAGTCTGGCCGACCTGCGCGATTTTGTACGCCGCGCTCAAAACATGGTACCCGCTGCCGAGCTTGAATTTGTGGTGGAGTTAAAGGTGGACGGCCTAGCCGTCTCTTTGCAGTATGAAGAGGGCTTGCTAGTTCGCGGGGCCACCCGCGGCGATGGCGAGGTGGGTGAAGACATTACGCACAATCTGCGCACCATCAAGAGCGTCCCTCTGCGCTTGCGTGAGCCGCTGACACTAGAGGTGCGCGGCGAAGTTTACCTGCCACGCGCAGCTTTCCTGGCGTTAAACGAGGAACGGGCGGCGCAAAATTTACCGCTTTTCGCTAACCCCCGCAACGCGGCAGCCGGTTCTTTGCGCCAGTTGGACTCGAAAATCGCTGCCTCCCGCAACCTAGATATTTTTATTTATGCCCTAGGCTATGCACCGCAGCGGTCCTTGCCTACGCATGCGGCGGCTTTGGAGATGCTACGCACGCTGGGACTAAAGGTCAACAGCCACTTTAAGGTGTTTCAGGCACTGGAGGACGTTGTTGCCTACTGCGAGAGCTGGCGCGAGCGTCGCTTTGAGTTACCTTACGATATAGACGGCCTAGTGGTGAAAATTAACGAGCTTGCTTTGCAGGAGCAGCTTGGCGCTACGGGCAAAAGCCCGCGCTGGGCCATCGCCTATAAGTTTCCAGCCGAACAAGCCGTCACAAGCGTGCAAGGCATCACTGTCCAAGTCGGGCGCACCGGTGTCTTGACGCCTATTGCCGAACTTGCGCCGGTCACACTAGCTGGAACGGTAGTTAAGCGGGCCAGCCTGCATAACGAGGATATCCTGCGCGAAAAGGATGTCCGCATCGGTGATCAGGTGCTGGTGCAGAAAGCGGGCGAGATTATCCCGGAAGTGGTGGAAGTGCTGACAAGCATGCGCACCGGTGCCGAACAGCCTTTTATCATGCCGGAAAACTGCCCTGCCTGCGGCACACACGTTTCTCGCTTGCCCGAGGAGGTGGCGCTGCGTTGCGCTAACCCGGCCTGCCCGGCACAGGTACTGGAAAGCATCATCCATTTTGCCTCTCGCAGCGCCATGGATATCGAGGGGATGGGGCCAGCTGCTGTTACACAACTGCTGGAGAGCGGCTTAATCTATGACGCGGCCGATCTCTATACGCTGCAGGACAAAAAAGCAACCTTGCTAGAACTAGAGCGGCGGGCGGAAAAGTCGGTGGAAAATCTGCTGCTCGCCATTGAGCGCAGCCGTACGCAGCCGCTCTGGCGCCTGATTTTTGCCCTTGGTATCCGCATGGTCGGAGAGGGTACTGCCAAGCTCTTGGCAGAGCGCTTTGGGAGTCTCGATGCGCTGATTGCGGCCTCCCCTGCGGAGCTTGAGGCAGTCCCCGAAGTGGGACCCAAAATTGCGGCCCGTATCGTGGAGTTCTTTGCCCTCCCGTCGAACGGTTCTTTGGTGCAAAAACTTCGCTCCGCTGGCGTTAATTTCATGCAGGAAAAACAAGAGGCCCCGTCTAGGCCGCTTGCCGGCAAAAAGCTGGTGCTGACAGGAACACTGCCAAGCCTTAGCCGGGAGGAAGCTACGCGCCTCATTGAGGCGGCCGGAGGCAGTTTAAGCGGCAGCGTCAGCAAAAACACGGACTATGTGGTGGTCGGGGAAAAGGCAGGCAGCAAGCTGGAAAAAGCGCAAAAACTCGGCCTGCCGCTGTTGGACGAGGCCGGACTTCAAGAAATTCTGGGAGTGGCTGTGCAATAAAGGATAAATTGCACTTTTCAGCGAATCGACTTACTGCGGCTTTTAAGGAACGGCCGGCTGTTTGTTGCTGTGAAAGTTGAGTTATGTAAAACAAAAGTTGCTACAAGGAGGAGATAACATTGCTCGATGCCGCGTTAAGCGTAATGAAAACTGACGTTATTACCGTTGGCCCGGAAGCCACCCTGGAAGAGGTAATTAAGGTTTTGGCAAATAACAGGATAAGCGGCCTTCCGGTAGTGGATTCGGAGAAAAAAGTGGTGGGAGTCATTACAGAAAAAGATATCGTAGATTATGCCGGCAGCCTTCACGTCGTCCCCAGGATAAGGACTTCGGGCTGGATTTCCCCACATATCGATGTTTCCGATATCGCTACGGTTAAGAAAGGCTATGAAATGCTGGCCGCTGTCAAAGTTAAAAAAGTTATGTCGGACAAGCCGGTCACGGTGGGAAAAGGCACAAATATCACTGAAGTTGCCCGACTGATGAAAAAGAAAAACGTGAATCGTATTCCGGTAGTGGACGGAGAGGGCAAACTTGTCGGGATTATTGCCAGGGCTGACCTGGTAAATTATCTGGCAGAGAAAGAAAGCTAAGTATTTGGCGCCCTCAGCAGAGGATCAGGCGCACTCCCCATCCCTGGCAGAGGATGGGGAGTGCCATGCCAGAAAACCAGCAGCAAAGCTACGATATCCTGAATACATAGGGGGAGGTTGCCGGTGAAGATTACCCGTGAAGAAGTAGTTCACGTGGCCCGCCTAGCCATGTTGGAAATATCCGGGGAAGAGGTAGCGCTGTACACGCAACAGCTAAACGCTATCCTGGAGTACGCGGACAAGCTTAAAAGTCTGGAAACAGAAGGTGTGGAGCCGACCGCGCACGTGTTGCCGTTGCGCAATGTTTTCCGTGAGGATGAGATTCGTCCAGGCCTGCCGCGGGAAGAAGCGTTAGCTAATGCTCCGGCTGAAGAAGAGGGCCTGTTTCGCGTACCGCGCGTCATGGAGTAGAGGGGGCTAGAATATTGTTTGCCGATTTGACTGTTGCCCAAGCACTGGAGAAGCTAAATACACGGGAAGTAAGCGCGTACGAGCTGACGGCTTCAGCTTTGCAGCGGATCAATGAAACGGAAGAGGTCATTCGCGCTTTTGTGACCGTAATCGGTGAGGACGCCCTAGCGGCGGCGGCAGAGGTGGACCGGAGGCGTGCCGCCGGCGAGCCAGTAGGTGCGCTGGCCGGCATTCCCTTGGCCCTGAAAGACAATATCTGCACCAAAGGTATCCTCACCACCTGCTCTTCCAAAATGCTCCATAATTTTATCCCGCCTTACGATGCTACGGTTGTGGAGTTGCTGCGCCAGGCCGGTACGATTCTGCTTGGCAAGACGAATCTGGACGAGTTTGCTATGGGTTCTTCCACGGAGAACTCTGCTTTCTTTACCACACGCAACCCCTGGGATGCGGAGCGTGTAGCCGGTGGATCTAGTGGCGGTTCCGCTGCCGCAGTCGCTGCCGGTCAGGCGCTTTTCAGCCTCGGCTCCGATACCGGCGGCTCTATCCGGCAACCGGCAGCTTATTGCGGGGTGGTGGGGATGAAGCCCACTTATGGCCGCATTTCCCGCTATGGCCTGGTAGCTTTTGCTTCTTCGCTTGACCAGATTGGCCCGTTTACGCAAGACGTGCGTGACTGCGCCCTAGTTTTGCAGGCTCTTGCTGTCCATGACCGGCGCGACACTACGTCCGCTGCTGTGGATACGCCTGACTATGCAGCTTTTCTGGAGGGCGGTGTCCGGGGACTAAAAATCGGTGTGCCGCGGGAATATTTTGCCGAGGGTATTGACCAAAATGTACAGGCTGCCGTCCGTAAGGCGCTCTCCGTGCTCATTTCCCTGGGAGCTGAGGCGGAGGAAATTTCCCTGCCGCACACGGAGTATGGCATTCCTATCTACTATTTGATTGCCCCGGCAGAGGCCTCAAGCAACCTAGCACGCTATGATGGTATCCAGTACGGCTTCCGAGTCGAGGCGGACAATCTATGGGAACAATACAAAAAGACGCGTAGTCAGGGCTTTGGTGCGGAAGTGAAACGGCGCATAATGCTGGGTACTTACGCGCTAAGTTCCGGCTACTATGAGGCCTATTATCTAAAGGCGCTGCAGGCGAGGACACTGATTAAGCAGGACTTTGACAAAGCTCTGGCCAAATACGACGTTTTATTGACGCCAACAACACCAAGCACTGCTTTCCAAGTAGGCGCGGTGGAAGACCCGCTGACCATGTACATGAACGATATCTGCACCATTCCTGCTAACCTAGCTGGTCTGCCGGCCTTGTCGATGACCTGTGGCTTCATTGACGGCCTGCCAGTGGGGTTGCAACTGATGGGAAAGCCTTTTGACGAAGGAACGCTCCTGCGTGTGGCCTATGCTTACGAACAAAACAGCGGCCTGGAAAAGAAAAAGCCTTCCTTTCCGGGGCAAGGGGGTGCCAGTCTGTGAGTAAATATGAGACGGTTATTGGTCTGGAAGTACATGTGGAGCTTGCGACCAAGACCAAGATTTTCTGCTCCTGCCCCACAGAGTTTGGCCAGGGGCCCAATACCCAAGTCTGCCCAGTTTGCCTTGGCCTTCCCGGGTCGCTCCCGGTACTGAACAGGCGGGCGGTAGAGTACGCCGTTAGGGCCGCTTTGGCGCTCCATTGCCAGATTCCCTCCTTCGCCAAGTTTGACCGCAAGAATTATTTTTACCCGGACCTACCCAAAGCGTATCAGATTTCCCAGTATGACCTGCCGCTTGCCGTAGACGGTTATCTGGAAATCGCGTTGGGGGGAGCAGCAAAACGTATCGGCATTACCCGTGTCCACCTGGAGGAGGATGCCGGGAAGCTTGTTCATGCCGGGTACGGTGACTATTCGCTCACTGACTACAACCGCACCGGTGTCCCGCTGATTGAGATTGTCTCAGAGCCCGATCTCCGCTCCCCGGAGGAGGCCAAGGTTTATCTGGAAAAGCTAAAAAGCCTTCTCCAGTACACCGGCGTTTCTGATGTAAAGATGGAGGAAGGAAGCCTGCGCTGCGACGCCAACGTTTCTCTGCGGCCGGCTGGCAGCGCGAAATTTGGCACACGGGCGGAGATCAAAAACATGAATTCCTTTAAGGCGGTGCAGCGCGGCCTGGAATACGAGGTGCAGCGTCAGGCGGAGGTGCTAGACGCCGGTGGCCGTGTGGTGCAGGAAACAAGGCGCTGGGATGAAGATAAAGGCGTTACCTACTCCATGCGCTCCAAGGAAGAAGCCCATGACTACCGCTACTTCCCTGACCCGGACTTGGCACCGGTTATCGTGGAAGCTGCTTGGGTGGAGGGAATCCGCCAAAGCCTGCCGGAAATGCCGGAGGTCCGCCTGCGGCGGTACGTCAAAGATCTTGGTTTATCGGAGTATGACGCCGCTGTGCTTACCGCTAACAAGGCCATGGCCGACTTTTTTGAGGATGCGGCTACCGCCTACCATGATGCCAAAAAGGTGGCCAACCGGATGATGGGTGAAATTGCCAAACACTTAAATGCTCACAGCCTAGAGATCAAGGAAACAAAATTAACCCCGGTCCACCTGGTGGAACTCCTGAAACTGCAGGATGATGGCGTCGTTAGCGGCAAGCTGGCCAAGACCGTCTTGGAGGAGATGTTTGTCTCAGGCAAGCTACCGGCAGAAATAGTCCAAGAAAAAGGCCTGGTCCAGATTACCGATGAATCCGCTATCGCGGCCATCGTGGACCAGGTCATTGCCGAAAACCCCAAGTCAGTGGAAGATTATAAAAGCGGCAAGGAAAAGGCCCTCGGCTTCCTCGTGGGTCAGCTAATGCGCCTCTCCAAGGGAAAAGCCAACCCGGAAATGGCCAACACGCTGCTGCGAGACAAATTGCGCTAGGCGCGCAAAAGGGCGAGCAACTGCGCGGCATCAGTCACCGGGGCTTGGCAGGAGTGGTCGCGGCAAACATAGGCGGTTGCCTTGCCGTCAATAGTCTGCATTGCTTCGGTAAACGGCGCGAGTTTCGCCAGTGCCTGCCCCTGCTCGCCTGCTTGGCGCAACAACACGACCATGTTGGGGGCAAAAACCGACCGCAGTTCTTGTAACAACTCTTGCGTGTCAGCTACTATCGGGTCACCGACCAGCACTACTTCTAAGGAAGAGGAGAGGGAAAAATCAACTGCGGCCAGCATCTGCGTGTAGGCTGACGGAAATTGCCGCAGGTTGCTACCACAGGCGCGGGTGATGTCTAGGGCTACCTCTTCCAGCGCGGCGTTGCCAGTCAGTCTGGCCAGGCGCAGGTTATTCATGGCCGAGATGGCGTTGCCTGACGGCATCGCTCCGTCGTAAAACTCTCTTTGCCGCATCAGTATTTCCTCGCTATCGTCAGCGGTAAAGAAAAAACTGCCGCTTTCCGTGTCCAGGAAGTGTTCCAGCTGGATCTGGTTAAGGGTCAGAGCCTCGCGCAGCCAGTCCGGAGCAAACGTGGTCTCGTACAACTCAAGCAATCCCCAGACCAGAAAAGCATAGTCGTCTAGGTGCGCTGGCAGGGCGGCCTGCCCTTGCCGATAACGCTTGAGCAGCCGGCCTTCTTTTTTGAGTTGCGTAAGGATAAACCCGGCAGCCCTCTGGGCTGTTACGGTAAAGTTATTATCATGCAGCACCCGTCCTCCGATGGCTAGCGCGGCGATCATCAAGCCATTCCAGTCGGTGAGCACCTTGTCATCCTTGTAGGGAGGGACTCTTTGACAGCGAGCCAAGAACAACTTCTCTTTCATCTCTGCCAGTCTTTCCGTCAGATGTTTTTCTTCTAGGCCGAGCGTCTCGGCTAGTTCCGGCAGCGCCCTAGTCCTGTGCAGGATATTTTTTTCAGTAGGCTGGCGCGTCGCTTCATCCAGAAAATTGCCTTCCTGACGGACATTAAACACTTGGCAGAAGATAGCGGCGTCTTTCTCTCCTAGGAGGGCTTGTATTTCGTCGGACGGCCAGACGTAGTACCTGCCTTCTTCGCCTTCGCTGTCGGCGTCCTCTGCTGAGTAAAAGCCGCCTTCCGGAGCGGTCATATCGCGCAAAACATAAGCGAAGACTTCTCTGGCGGCGTTGGCGAAGCTACTCTGACCGGTGGCCTGGTAAGCTTCAAGGTAGGCGATAGACAAGAGCGCCTGGTCGTAGAGCATTTTTTCGAAATGCGGTAGCAGCCACTCCCGGTCTGTGGCGTAGCGGTGAAAGCCAAATCCTAGGTGGTCAAAGATGCCCCCTTGGTACATTTGCGTCAAGGTTTTTTCCACCATTTCGAGGGCCATTTGGTTCCTAGTGCGCTGCCAGTAACGTAGCAGAAAAGTAAGATTGTGCGGTGTGGGAAATTTAGGGGATTGGCCAAAGCCGCCGTAAACCGGATCAAAACGCTTTGCCAGCTGCTCATACGCTAGGTGCAGCACGTCTTCGCCAGACGTCTCCCCGGGGGTGACGTTGGCTGTCGACTGCAGGCTGGCCGTGATACTGTCCGCTGTCTTGCTTAGTTCCTCCCGTGCTGTTAGCCAGATTTTTTCCACACGTTCCGCCAGAGCCATGACGCCTATCCGTCCGTGGCGGGAGTCTTTAGGGAAATAGGTGCCGGCAAAGAAAGGGCGCTTGTCGTGACTCATTAGGATGGTCAGCGGCCAACCGCCGCTGCCGGTGAGGGCCTGACAGACGGTCATGTAGATATTGTCAATATCCGGCCGCTCTTCGCGGTCTACTTTGACGCAGACAAAAGTACGGTTTAACACTGCCGCCACTTCATCGTCTTCGAAAGACTCCCTTTCCATCACGTGGCACCAATGGCAGGTCGAATAGCCGATGCTCAGAAAAAGCGGCTTGTCTTCTGCTTTCGCTTTGGCAAACGCTTCTTCACTCCACGGATACCAGTCCACTGGATTATGGGCGTGTTGCAACAGATAGGGGCTCTTTTCGTTTATCAGTCTATTGGGCTTTTTTGTAGGTTTCATGGGCATCACCTCCTGTAGTTTCATTAACGAGCGCAACGGTGATCTCAATAAGTGCCGCAAGAATGGAGCGATTAAAAGTGGACTATTCCTTAATCGACAGTTCGTCTCTCCTGAGCTATCTCTTTTTCCCTCGCCGGGACTATCGCAAGCCCCCCCCTGGCGCTTTCGACCTGGAGGTTTCCGTGTCAGAGGATGCTACTATCTCCTGCCGAGCTTATGCGTCCTCACCCGACGACCCCTGGATCCTTTTCTTCCACGGCAACGGTGAGGTGGTCGGCGACTATAATAGTATTGCCTCCTATTACAATCGCCGGAGCCTGAACCTGCTGGTAGCCGACTATCGCGGTTACGGCACCAGCACCGGCCGGCCAACCTTCGCCGCCCTGCTTAGCGACGCTCATGCCATCTTGAGCAAGGTTCGTGTTGAACTTCCTGTCAGGGGCTACAGGCCTCATCTATGGGTAATGGGGCGTTCCTTGGGTAGCATCTCCGCCCTGGAACTGGCTTATCACCACCCCGCATTGCTGCAGGGGGTCATCTTCGAAAGCGGTTTCATCAGCGTAGTCAGGCTGGTAAACCACTTGGGCCTGCCTTCTCCAGGGGATTTAAGCAGCCTAGAGAGGGAATGCCGGGATACAGCTCGCGGCATTACCGTTCCGGCCCTAGTGATACACGGTGAAGAAGATTCTCTCGTCCCCTTAAGCCAGGGCCGCGAACTTTTTGAGGAGCTCGGCTCGGCGCAAAAAGAGCTGGTGACCATTCCGGGAGCCGAGCACAACGATATTATGTCCGTTGGTAGGGATGATTATATGGCGGCGATCCGCAAATTTGTATATGAAACCACTCCCCATACGCCTCCCCACTTGCTTTAATTTCCGAAGCTTTAGTAGGAATAAAGCTCATAGTACTGAAGGCTCTACCGGTCCTGACCACGGTCTTAGACAATGCCGCTTTCTTTGCATACCTCGAAGATGTGGGTGAATCGGGTGTAGTCCGATACATCACCGAGGGCATACTGGGGGGGATTCATCGCCGGCTGTCGGACGAAACGCCGCCCTGTTTCTAACCCGGACCTTGGTTAATCATAATGTGTCCGCATACTAATAACTTTTGATGGTTATCCACTTGACTACGGTACATACTAGAATTTGTGGTTAGTCAAGTCAGAATAAGTGGTTGGTTGGACCTTCAGGGCGCACTCCAGCAAACGATAAAACAGCAAACCTCTTTTGGCAGACTTTCTGCGATTGAAGCGGAACACGTATTCATCCAGGTAGGCCTGCAAGTGCATTTCCTGCACCGCGCCCTGGTGTGTACCGAGCAGCCAACGCTCTAGAAGGGATACAATCATATGAACGTGCGGCAACAAATTCTTCTCGTCTGAGACTTCGAACTTTTTCGGCACAACATGCTGATAGCCGCTTTCGTCAATCGAAGCATAGCTGCTCCAGCCGTCTGTGATGACCGTGCTGCCCGGTTCGACATTTTCTTTGATGAAACCCTGAAGCGATTCTTTGGATGCATCCAGCACCACTTTCATACGAACGCGCCCCAGCTGGTTGTTGCCTTCCAAGAGCTCAACGCCAAGAACCACAAGGCTTTTGTTGCTGGTACCACACCTGCGCTTTCCATCGTTTTCTTCCCC
>Ga0208610_100481_pt1 | contig 13589 bp, 10 predicted proteins | sample SubbioR11Jul_8A2_FD_184815 | JGI IMG/M metagenome (GOLD analysis project Ga0208610, IMG submission 184815) | Serpentinite rock and fluid subsurface biosphere microbial communities from McLaughlin Reserve, California, USA - CR11Jul_8A2 (SPAdes) | ecosystem: Environmental > Terrestrial > Deep... | reverse complement strand
GACACCTTCAGCCGCAACCTCGGCGTGCGCTTCGGTGTCGCCCGCCTGACCAACACCGCCGCCTTCGGCGGCGGCACCGGCGTGCTCACCACCGGCACCGGCACCGGTACCGGCAATCCCAACACCGGGCTGGGCGCTCCGGTCGGTTCCCTCGGCGGCGCCGGACTGTCGCAGGTCAACTTCGTGAACCTGCCGGCCTCGCCGATCGGCGGCTTCAACACCGGCAGCTTCGCCCTGACTCTGGTGAACGCCAGCATGAGCACGGCGCTCAACCTCGAAGTCACCGCGCTCGAGGCCGAGGGTCGCGGCAAGATCGTCTCCAGCCCGCGCGTGGTCACCGCCGACAAGGTCAAGGCGACGATCGAGCAGGGCACCGAGATTCCGTACCAGCAGGCCACTGCCAGCGGCGCCACCAGCGTCTCGTTCCGCAAGGCGACTCTCAAGCTGGAGGTCACGCCGCAGATCACCCCCGAGGGCGCGATCTTCCTCGACGTGCGCGTCAACAAGGACAGCCGCGGCCAGGACACCGCCGCCGGACCGGCGATCGACACCAAGAACGTGCAGACGCAGGTGCTGGTCGACAACGGTGGCACGGTGGTGCTCGGCGGCATCTACGAGCAGCTCGAGCGCACGACCGTGACCCGGGTGCCGCTGCTCGGCGATCTGCCGGTGGTCGGATCGTTGTTCCGCAACACCCAGCGGGTCAGCGACCGCAGCGAACTGCTGATCTTCATCACCCCGCGCGTCGTCTCCGAGCGGGTGGCGGCGGCGATCCGCTGACGCCAACGGTCTGCGGTTTCGGCCGCGGTCCTGGCGTGCGCAGCCGCGGCGATCCGTGACCGAGGCCGATCGCGGGTCGAGCGATCGCAGCGGCGGCGCCGATCGGCGGCTGTTGATCCTGATCGGCATGATGGGCGCCGGCAAGACCACCGTCGGCCGCTTGCTGGCGCGCGCCGCCGGATTCGAGTTCATCGACTGCGATCGCGAGCTCGAGGCGCGCAGCGGCGCCGCGATCGCGACCATGTTCGAACTCGAAGGCGAGGCGGGCTTTCGCCGGCGCGAGGCGGCGCTGCTCGACGAGCTGACGCAGCGCGCCGGCGTGGTGCTCGCCACCGGCGGCGGCGCCGTCCTGCGCGAGGACAACCGCGAGCGCCTGCGCTCGCGCGGACTGGTGATTTACCTGCAGGCCAGTGCCGACGAGATCGCTCGCCGCACGGCCGGCGACCGCTCGCGGCCGCTGCTGCAAGGTGAGGATCCGCGCGCCAGGATCGCCGAGCTGCTGCGCGAGCGCGAACCGCTGTACCGGGCGACCGCACATCTGTGCTTCGCCTCGCCGGCCGCCAGTCCGCGCCGGCTGGTGGCACGCATCCTGGCCGAGCCGCGAGTGCGTGCCCTCCTGCGTTCGAACTGAAAACGCCAGCGCTGCGCCTAGAATCGGCGCATGAGGCAGGTTGCGGTCGCCGTCGCCGGCGGCGCCTACGAGATCCTGATCGGCGCCGGCGCCAGCGCCCAACTGGCGCCGCGCCTCGCCGCCTTTACGCCGACGCGACTGCTGATCGTCACCGACGACATCGTCGCTGGCCTGTACGCGGACGAGATCGCGCGCGCGCTGGCGCCGGTGGCGCCGGTTGCCGTGTGCCGCCTGCGCGACGGCGAGGCGGGCAAGACACTGCGCGCGGTCGAGCAGGTGGTCGACGCTTTGGTGGCGCACCGTGCCGACCGCCAGTCGATCGTGGTCGCCCTGGGTGGCGGCGTGGTCGGCGACATCGCCGGCTTTGCGGCGAGCGTCTACATGCGCGGCATCCGCTTCGTGCAGGTGCCGACCACCTTGCTGGCGCAGGTCGACTCGTCGGTCGGCGGCAAGACCGGCGTCAATCATCCGGTCGGCAAGAACCTGATCGGCGCCTTCCACCAGCCGTTGCTGGTGGTGGCCGACACCGCGTTGCTACGCTCGTTGCCGGCGCGCGAGATCTCGGCCGGTCTGGCCGAGGTGATCAAGCACGGACTGCTCGCCGATGCCGGCTACTTCGCCGCGGTCGAACGCGACATGGCCCGCCTGCGCCAGTGCGACGGCGAAGCGATGACCGACGCGGTGGCACGTTCGTGCGAGATCAAGGCCGAAGTCGTCGCGCGCGACGAGAAGGAGGCGGGCGAGCGCGCGCTGCTCAACCTCGGACACACTTTCGGTCATGCGATCGAGGCGATCACCGGCTACGGACGCTGGCTGCACGGCGAGGCGGTCGGCTGCGGCCTGTGCCTGGCGGCCGACCTGTCGCGCCGGCTCGGGCTGATCGCGGCCGACGACGCGCAGCGCGTGGTCGCCGCGGTGGCCGCCGCCGGTCTGCCGACTCGGATCGCCGGTCTGTCGCGCGCCGCGGCGCTGCAAGCGATGGCCGGCGACAAGAAGGCGCACGCCGGGCAGATCCGCTTCGTGCTGCTGACCGGCATCGGTTGCGCGATCCAGCGCACGGTGCCGGCGCAGGCGCTCGAAGCCACGCTCGCCGACGGTGGCTACACCTGAGGGCGGGCGATGACGCTGGCCGCCTATGCGGTGCAGGAGGGCAACTCGCGCGGACGCCAGCATCCGGAGCCGGCGGCGGCCAGCCGCAGCGCCTTCCAGCGCGACCGCGACCGCATCGTCCACAGCACGGCGTTTCGCCGACTCGAGTACAAGACCCAGGTGTTCGTCAACCACGAAGGCGACCACTTTCGCACCCGGCTCACGCACTCGCTCGAGGTGGCGCAGATCGCGCGCTCGCTGGCGCGCAGCCTGCGCCTGAACGAGGATCTGACCGAGGCCGTATCGCTGGCCCACGACCTCGGGCATACGCCCTTCGGCCACGCCGGACAGGAAGCGCTCAACGACTGCATGCGCAGCTTCGGCGGCTTCGAGCACAACCTGCAGTCGCTGCGCGTGGTCGACGAGCTCGAGGAGCGCTACGCCGCGTTCAACGGCCTGAACCTGTGCTTCGAGACGCGCGAAGGCATCCTCAAGCACTGCTCGCCGGAGAACGCGCGCCGGCTGGGGGCGATCGGCGAGCGCTTCCTGCAGCGCCGCCAGCCTTCGCTCGAAGCGCAGATCGCCAACCTGGCCGACGAGATCGCCTACAACAACCACGATCTCGACGACGGCCTGCGCTCGGGCCTGTTGACGCTGCGCCAGCTCGATGCCGTGCCGCTGTTTGCGCGCATTGCTCATGCGGTGCGCGACGAGCACGGTGATCTGCCCGATCGACGCCTGACGCACGAGACGATCCGCCGCATGATCGGCGCCCTGGTCGGCGACCTGCTCGCCGAAACGCGCCGACGGCTGAGCGACTCCGGCGTCGCCGGCATCGACGACGTGCGGCGCGCGCCACCGCTGGTCGGCTTCAGTGCGGCGGTTCGCGCCGAGGCCGACGAGCTCAAGCGCTTCCTGCTGCAACATCTCTATCGGCACTACCGGGTCATGAGGATGACCTCCAAAGCGCGCCGTATCGTGGCCGACCTGTTCGCCGCCTTCATGGCCGAGCCGCGCCTGCTGCCGCCCGACCACCAGGCGCGCGCCGCCGCAGACACGCCGCGCGCGATCGCCGACTATGTCGCCGGCATGACCGACCGCTACGCGATCAAAGAGCATCGCCGCCTGTTCGCGATCAGCGAAGAGTGACCGAAAATCGGGGTCAGAATCCGATTTTCGTGAGGTGCCGATGGCAAGACTGCCCCGACTGGCGGTGTCCGGGCTCCCCCATCACGTGATTCAGCGCGGCAACAACCGCCAGCTCATCTTCCGCGACGCGATCGACTGCGAGCGCTTTCTCGGTCTCCTTGTTGACGGTGCGGTCGCCAACGCCGTTGCGGTCCATGCCTACGTGCTGATGCCCAACCACGTGCATCTGCTCTTGACCCCGCGCGAAGGGCCATCGATCAGCCGACTGATGCAGGCGCTCGGCCGCCAGTACGTGCGCTGGTTCAACCGCCGGCACGGCCGCACAGGGACTCTGTGGGAAGGGCGGTTCCGCGCCTCGGTCATTGAAAGTGACCGCTACCTTCTCGCTTGCTCAAGGTATATCGAGATGAATCCCGTGCGCGCCGGATTGGTCGGTGAACCGGCGCAGTACCGCTGGTCGAGCTATGGGCATCACGTCGGGCTGCGGCCGGATCCGCTGATCGACGAACATCCGCTGATCTGGTCGCTCGGCAACACCCCCTTCGAGCGCCAGGCGGCCTACCGGCGGTTGGTCGACGCGCCGGTGCTCGACGACGAGGTCGGCGAGATCCGCGCAGCGATTCAGGGCGGCTGGGCGGTCGGGTCACCGAAGTTCGCCGACCTCGTCGAAGGTCGTGGCGGCAGACGATCGAAGCCGAAACCGCCCGGCCGTCCGCACAAGGCCAAGAGCCATTGATCTGTCCCCGATTTTCAGCACTTCTTCTTCGACGCACAAAAATCGTAATCTGACCCCGATTTATTCGCTTGAGGCGGATGGTGCGTCGCATTACAGTGGCGACGATTCGGTGGGGAGGGGCGATGAGCGGGCTCGGGCACGACGGGATCGTCGAGGGGGCGGCGGCGCGAGGCATGTACGCGGCTGACCGCGAGCACGACGCCTGCGGCGTCGGCTTCGTCGCGCACATCAAGGGCAAGGCGAGCCATGCGCTGATCCAGCAGGCGCTGCTGATCCTGCACAACCTCGACCACCGCGGCGCCGTCGGCGCCGATCCGCTGTACGGCGATGGCGCCGGCATCCTGATCCAGCTGCCCGATGCGCTGTACCGCGAGGAGATGGCGCATCAGGCCGTGACGCTGCCGCCGCCGGGCGAGTACGGCGTCGGCATGATCTTCCTGCCGCGCGAAAGCGCCTCGCGCATGGCCTGCGAGCAGGAACTCGAGCGCACGGTGCGCGCCGAGGGCCAGGTGGTGCTCGGCTGGCGCGACGTGCCGGTGGACCGCACGATGCCGATGTCGCCGTCGGTAGCGGACCGCGAGCCGGTGATCCGCCAGATCTTCATCGGCCGCGGCGCCGACGTGATGGTGCCCGACACGCTCGAGCGCAAGCTGTACGTGATCCGCAAGTCGGCCAGCCACAAGATCCAGAAGTTGCGGCTGCAGCACGGCAAGGAGTACTTCGTGCCGTCGATGTCGACGCGCACCGTGGTCTACAAGGGGCTGCTGCTCGCCGACCAGGTCGGCCGCTACTACGCCGATCTGCGCGACGCGCGCGTCGTCTCCGCGATCGCGCTCGTGCATCAGCGCTTCTCGACCAACACTTTCCCGTCGTGGGAACTGGCGCACCCCTACCGGATGATCGCCCACAACGGCGAGATCAACACCGTCAAGGGCAACTTCAACTGGATGCGCGCGCGCGAGGGGGTGATGGCCTCGCCGGTGCTCAAGGACGACCTCGCCAAGCTCTGGCCGCTGATCTACCAGGGCCAGTCGGACACCGCCTGCTTCGACAACTGCCTTGAGCTGCTGACGATGGCCGGCTATCCGCTGGCGCACGCGATGATGATGATGATCCCGGAGGCGTGGGAGCAGCACACGCTGATGGACGAGCACCGGCGCGCCTTCTACGAGTACCACGCGGCGATGATGGAGCCGTGGGACGGTCCGGCGGCGATCGCCTTCACCGACGGCGTGCGCATCGGCGCCACGCTCGACCGCAACGGCCTGCGGCCGGCGCGCTACGTGATCACCGACGATGACCTGGTGGTGATGGCCTCCGAGGTCGGCGCCCTGCCGATCGCCGACAGCCGGATCGTCAAGAAGTGGCGCCTGCAGCCGGGCAAGATGTTCCTGATCGACACCGAGCAGGGCCGGATCATCGACGACCGCGAGCTCAAGGATCAACTGGCCAAGAGCCGGCCGTACAAGGAGTGGATCAGGCGCATCCGGATCAAGCTCGACGATCTGACCGGCGCCGCGCCGCCGGCCGGCCCGGTGGCGCGCGGCGAGGCGCCGCTGCTCGACCGCCAGCAGGCCTTCGGCTACACGCAGGAGGAGCTGAAGCTGCTGCTGGCGCCGATGATCGCCGACGGTGAGGAACCGGTCGGGTCGATGGGCAACGACGCGGCGCTGCCGGTGCTGTCGAACAAGGACAAGCCGCTGTACAGCTACTTCAAGCAGCTGTTCGCGCAGGTCACCAACCCGCCGATCGACCCGATCCGCGAGCAGCTGGTGATGTCGCTGGTGAGTTTCATCGGCCCGAAGCCGAACCTGCTCGACATCAACAACATCAACCCGCCGATGCGCCTGGAAGTCGGCCAGCCGGTGCTCGACTTCGCCGACATGGCCAAGATCCGCGCCATCCACGGCTACACGAGCGGCAAGTTCCGCAGCTACGAGCTCGACATCTGCTACCCGGTGGCCTGGGGCAAGGAAGGCGTCGAGGCGCGCCTGGCGCTGCTGTGCGCCGAGGCGGTCGACGCGGTGCGCGACGGCCACAACATCCTCGTCGTCTCCGATCGCGCGCTCGACCGCGAGCACTGCGCGATCCCGGCGCTGCTCGCCACCAGCGCGATCCATCAGCACCTGATCGCCGCCGGGCTGCGCACCGCCACCGGACTGATGGTCGAGACCGGGTCGGCGCGCGAGGTGCATCACTTCGCGCTGCTCGCCGGCTACGGCGCCGAGGCGATCCACCCTTACCTGGCGCTGGAGACGATCGCGGCGATGACCGCCGGCAGGCCGCGCCCGGACGGCTACCCGTCGGCGGCCGACAAGGCGACCGCCAACTACATCAAGGCAGTCGGCAAGGGCCTGCTCAAGGTGATGTCGAAGATGGGCATCAGCACCTACATGAGCTACTGCGGCGCCCAGATCTTCGAGGCGATCGGGTTGAGCCGCGAACTGGTCGACCGGTACTTCCGCGGCACCTCGAGCAAGGTCGGCGGCATCGGCCTGTTCGAGGTGATGGCCGAAGCGCTACGCATGCACCAGGCGGCCTTTTCCGACGACCCGCTGCTGGCAGGCGCACTCGACACCGGCGGCGACTACGCCTGGCGAGCGCGCGGCGAGGAGCACATGTGGACGCCGGACGCGATCGCGCGCCTGCAGCACGCCACGCGCGCCAACAGCTACAACACCTACAAGGAATACGCGCAGATCATCAACGACCAGAGCCGCCGCCACATGACGCTGCGCGGCCTGTTCGAGTTCAGGCTCGATCCGGGCAGGGCGATCGCGCTCGACGAGGTCGAGCCGGCGCGCGAGATCGTCAAGCGCTTCGCCACCGGCGCGATGTCGCTCGGCTCGATCTCGACCGAGGCGCACGCGACTCTGGCGATCGCGATGAACCGCATCGGCGGCAAGAGCAACACCGGCGAGGGCGGCGAGGACGAACGCCGCTACGCGCAGGAGCTGCGCGGCGTGGCGATCAGGCACGGCGACACGCTGGCGAGCGTGCTCGGGCGCGACTGCGTCGAGGCCGACATCGCGCTGGCGGCAGGCGACTCGCTGCGCTCGAAGATCAAGCAGGTCGCCTCCGGCCGCTTCGGCGTCACCACCGAGTACCTGGTGAGCGCCGACCAGATCCAGATCAAGATGGCGCAGGGTGCCAAGCCCGGCGAGGGCGGCCAGCTTCCCGGCCACAAGGTGAGCGAGTACATCGCCCGGCTGCGCTTCTCGGTGCCGGGCGTGGGACTGATCAGCCCGCCGCCGCACCACGACATCTACTCGATCGAGGATCTGGCGCAGTTGATCCACGACCTGAAGAACGCCAACCCGCGCGCCAGCATCAGCGTCAAGCTGGTGAGCGAAGTCGGTGTCGGCACGGTCGCCGCGGGTGTGGCCAAGGCCAAGGCCGACCACGTGACGATCGCCGGCCACGACGGCGGCACCGGCGCCTCGCCGGTGTCGTCGATCAAGCACGCCGGCACGCCGTGGGAGCTGGGCCTGGCGGAAACCCAGCAGACGCTGGTGCTCAATCGCCTGCGCGGCCGCATCGCGGTGCAGGTCGACGGCCAGATGAAGACCGGCCGCGACGTGGTGATCGGCGCGATGCTCGGCGCCGACGAGTTCGGCTTCGCCACCGCGCCGCTGGTGGTCGAGGGCTGCATCATGATGCGCAAGTGCCACCTGAACACCTGCCCGGTGGGCGTGGCCACCCAGGATCCGGTGCTGCGCGCGCGCTTCAAGGGCCAGCCCGAGCACGTCGTCAACTACTTCTTCTTCGTCGCCGAGGAAGTGCGCGAGCTGATGGCGCAACTCGGCATCCGCGCGTTCGCCGACCTGATCGGCCGCGCCGACCTGCTCGACACCCGGCGCGGCATCGATCACTGGAAGGCCAAGGGGCTGGACTTCGCGCGCATCTTCTACCGGCCGCCGATGCCCGACGAGGTCGCGCGCCGGCACTGCGAAACGCAGGACCACGGCCTGGCCCGGGCGCTCGACCACAAGCTGATCGAGCAGAGTCGGCCGGCGCTGGAACGCGGCGAGCGGGTCTCGTTCATCGCGCCGATCCGCAACGTCAACCGCACGGTCGGCGCCATGCTGTCGTCGGAAGTCGCGCGCAGGTACGGCCACGCCGGCCTGCCCGACGACACGATCCACATCCAGTTCAACGGCACTGCCGGCCAGAGCTTCGGCGCCTTCCTGGCGCACGGCATCACGCTCGACCTGGTAGGCGATGCCAACGACTACACCGGCAAGGGTCTGTCGGGCGGGCGCCTGATCGTGCGCTGCCCGAACGACTTCCGTGGCGCCGGCACCGAGAACATCATCGTCGGCAACACCGTGCTGTATGGCGCGATCGCCGGCGAGGCCTACTTCAACGGCGTCGCCGGCGAACGCTTCGCGGTACGGCTGTCGGGCGCGACCGCCGTGGTGGAAGGCACCGGCGACCACGGCTGCGAGTACATGACCAAGGGCACCGCGGTCGTGCTCGGTGCCACCGGCCGCAACTTCGCCGCCGGCATGTCGGGCGGCATCGCCTACGTGTTCGACGAGCACGGCGACTTCGCCGCCCGCTGCAACACGGCGATGGTCGCGCTCGAACCGGTGCTCGCCAGCCAGGCGCAACAGGAGAGAATCGACGAGGCGATCTGGCACCTGGGCGAGACCGACGAGCACATCCTGCGCGATCTGGTGGAGAAGCACTTCCGCTACACCGGCAGCCTGCGCGCGCGCATGATCCTCGACACCTGGGCCGGCATGCGCGGCCGCTTCGTCAAGGTGTTCCCGCACGAGTACCGGCGCGCACTCAAGCAACTGCACGAGGCGCGACCCAAGGCGCAGCCGCAGCGGCTGGCGGCTTGAACGCGGCGCAACGTTTCCCCAGGTCACCATGGGCAAAGTCACCGGATTTCTCGAGTACGCGCGGCTGGAAGAGGCCGCCGAGGTGCCGCAGTCGCGCACCCGGCACTGGCGGGAGTTCGTCGCCCACCTGAGCGACGAGCAGGCGGCGATCCAGGGCGCGCGCTGCATGGACTGCGGCATTCCCTTCTGCATCAGCGGCTGCCCGGTCAACAACATCATTCCCGACTTCAACGACCTCGTGTACCGGCAGGACTGGCGCCAGGCGCTCGACGTCCTGCACAGCACGAACAACTTCCCGGAGTTCACCGGCCGCGTCTGCCCGGCGCCCTGCGAGGCGGCCTGCACGCTGAACATCAACAACGATCCGGTCGGCATCAAGTCGATCGAGCACAAGATCATCGACATGGGCTGGCAAGAAGGCTGGGTGCTGGCGCAGCCGCCGCTGCGCGCCACCGGCAAGAAGGTGGCGATCGTCGGCTCCGGGCCAGCCGGGCTGGCCGCCGCGCAGCAACTGGCGCGCGCCGGCCACGCGGTCACGGTGTTCGAGAAGAGCGACCGCGCCGGCGGTCTGCTGCGCTATGGCATCCCCGACTTCAAGCTGGAGAAGTCGCACATCGACCGGCGTCTCGAGCAGATGAAGACCGAAGGCGTCGACTTCCGCACCGGCGTGCTGGTGGCGGCGGCGCCGGCGGCCGGGGTGACCGCCGGGTCGAGCGAGAGGGTCGAGCCGAAGGCGCTGCTGGCGCAGTTCGACGCGGTGGTCTTGTGCGGCGGCGCCGAGCAGCCGCGCGACCTGCCGGTGCCCGGCCGTGAGTTGCAGGGGGTGCACTTTGCGATGGAGTTCCTGCCGCAGCAGAACAGGGTCGTCGCCGGCGACCAGGTCCAGAACCAGATCAAGGCGACCGGCAAGCACGTGGTGGTGATCGGCGGCGGCGACACCGGCTCCGACTGCGTCGGCACCAGCAACCGTCATGGCGCCCGCAGCGTCACCCAGTGGGAACTGCTGCCGCAGCCGCCGGCGAGCGAGAACAAGGAGCTGACCTGGCCCTACTGGCCGGTCAAGCTGCGCACCTCGTCGAGCCACGAAGAGGGCGTGGCGCGCGACTGGTCGATCACCACCAAGCGCTTCAACGGTGATGGCAACGGTCAGGTGAAGTCGCTCACCGCCGCGCGCGTCGATTGGCAGAAGGACCCGATGACCGGCCAGATGAAGATGGTCGAGGTGCCGGGTTCCGAGTTCGAGGTGGCGGCCGATCTAGTGCTGCTGGCGATGGGCTTCGTCGCGCCGGTGGCCGCGGTGCTCGAGAGTTTCGGCGTCGACAAGGACCTCCGCGGCAACGCGCGCGCAGCCGCCGACGGCGCCGGCAGCTACCGCACCAATGTCGACAAGGTGTTCGCCGCCGGCGACATGCGTCGCGGGCAGAGCCTCGTGGTGTGGGCGATCCGCGAGGGCCGCCAGTGCGCGCGTGCGGTCGACGAATATCTGTTGGGTTCATCGACGCTGCCGCTCTGAACGCCGCCCTCGCGGATCGCCCGGCGGCGGCCGCCGCCGCGTGGGCACGGTGTGGCACGCGCGCGAGCGCGCGCGTTGGCGAGGGCCGCCAGTGCGCGCCTGCGGTCGACGAATGCCTGTTGGGTCCATCGACGCTGCCGCTCTGAACGCCGCCCTCGTGAATCGCCCGGCGGTGTGCGCATCGGTCGGGCGCGGCGTAGCATCGGGGTGCTGCCGACGTCGTCGAACCGACCTTGCCATGACGCCACCACTCGCCCTGATCGCCGCGCTCGCCGTGTTCGTCCTGATCCCCGCGGCGGCCGTGGCCCAGACCGACGTTGAGATGCGCCGCCTGGCCGAACTGGACGCCGCCTGTGAGGCGGCGCGCGCGAACAAGCTGGCGCCGCTGCGCGCCGAGCGCAGCGAGCGTTGCGTGCGCGAGGAAAAGCGGCCGCGCGAGCTGTGCCAGGCCGAGAACGCGCACTGGGGCAACACCCGCGCGGTGCGCGGCGGTGGTGCCCGCGCCGGCCTGTTCTACGACCTGCCCGAGTGCATCGCTGCGTTCGAGGCGCGCCAGCAGTATCGCCGTTGAAGCGACGCTGCCAGCCGGGATCCCGCCGGGCGCGGGCCGCCGGGTGAACGCGTGACCGCCGTCTACCGTCACAGCATCGTCGTCGCGCGGGAAGCGATCGACGCGCTCGGGCACGCCAACAACCGCGAGTTCCTGCGCTGGATGGAGGAGGCGGCGGTGCATCACTCGGACATGCGCGGCTGGAGCAGCGCACGCTATCTGGCCGGCGGCGCCGCCTGGGTGGCCGCGCAGCACCGCATCGACTACCTGCGGCCGGCCTTCGCCGGTGATGCACTGGGCGTCTGGACCTGGATCGAGTCGATCGAGGCGCGCACCTGCCGTCGTCGCTATCTGGTCGCGCGCGAGGTCGACGGCAAGGCGCTCGCACTCGGCGTCACCGTCTGGGCGTTCATCGACCTCGCCAGCCATCGCGGCGTGCCGGTGGCGCCCGACGTGGCGGCGGCCTTCGACGTCGTGGCCGACGACGATCCGCGCCTGGCGGTGCTCGGTGCCGCGCGCAGGCTGCTGCGCCGCGACCGCTGAACGCATGCCGGCGACGGGGCCGGCGCGCGTCTCTCAGGACCCGGTGCAGTCGCTCGCCGGCGGCAGTTGCGGCCGGTCGCGCTCGCGGCTCACGAGACACAGGAAGCCGAGCGCGCAGCCGGCATCGGCGCGAAACTGGTGCCAGGTCAGGGGCTCGACCGTCACCAGGTCGTGCTCGCCGACCGCGTGCACGCTCTCGCCCAGTTGCACCGTGCCGCGGCCGCGCAGGATCAGCACCGCGTGCGTGTGCCGGTGGCGCTCCAGCGTCGAGTAGCCGCCGGCGGCGATCTCGAAGTAGCGCAGTTCGCAGGCCTGGTCGGGCGGCGCGAACAGCACCTGGCGCGTGATGTCCTTGAACGGCGCTGCGCCGTCGTCCTTGTAGCGCAGCCGTTCGACGCCGCTCCAGCCAAAGCCGCGGTCACGATCGGGCGCGAATCGGCGTACGAGGTCGGCGCCGGCAGCCGGCATCGGCGGCGGATCGCTGCCGCCCTGCGACCGGCTCATGACGGCAGCGCCTGCGCCACCGCCTGCACGAAGGCGGCGCTGCGCTCGGCCAGTCGTTCGCGTGCGATCAGCAGCGAGCCGCCGATCAGCAGCACCGTGTCGGCGCCGTACTCGTGCACGAGTTCCGGCACCCGCTCGACACTCATGCCACCGGCCGGCACCGGCAGCGCCGGGCGGATCGCGGCCTGCGGCCAGGGCGCGCGCGCGGCGCTGGCGATCGCCTCGCAGGTCTCGCGCGAGTACGAGAAGCGGCCGCCGTGGCTGGGGAAGATCACCGCGTCGGCGCCGAACAGCCGGAACAGACGACCGATCAGCAGCGGCGGCGCCAGCTTGCCGCAGCCGGCGAGCGCCGGATGGGCGAGAAACACGCAGTCGCGGTGCTCGCGCGCGAGCGCGTTGAAGGTGGCCACGCCGCAGTTCATCGGCGCCACCAGGAAGCTGGCAACGCCGCGGCGGCGCGCGAACTCGATCTGCCGCTGCATCTGACCGTGATGGCCGAACAGCGACGGCAGGTACAGCGAACGGGCGCCGTCGCGGCGGGCGGCGTTCGCCTCGTCGACCGCCGGCTGGCAGGCGGCCACGCGCGCCTCGAAGGGCGCCGAGGCCTGGTCGGCCCAGCCGTGGTCGTCCTTGATCAGGTCGATGCCGGCAGCGGCGAAGGTGCGCGTCATCTCGGCGAGCGCCGCCGGCGTCGAGCCGATCGGCTTGAGCGCGGTGCAGGTCAGCGGTCGCGCCGCCGCGCCGACGCGCGCGCGCACGCCGGCGATGCCCTGGTTCGGCCCGCCGAATGCGCGCGCCAGCGACGCCGGCAGCGCCACGTCCAGCAACTCGAGGTCGGCGTGCAGCGAGCTGTTGCCGAACAGCATGTTCATCAACTGGCCCGGGTCCGCGCCGACCGACTCGACGCTGAGCGCCAGGTGCGCGAGGCAGGAGCCGTCGGCGAGGGGCTCGAGGCGCTCGACGCGCGCCACCACCTCGCGCAGCACGCGTTCGTCGCGCACCGCCTCGGCCGGCATCTCGATGCTTTGCTCGAGCGCGAGCACGCGCGCGCGCTGCGCCGCGTGCGCCGCCGGCGCGAGCAGCCGGTAGCTGACCAGGATGCGGGAGTCGTCCATCGCCGCCGGATTCTACGGACGCCGATCTGCGGCCGCAGGCGCCGACCGGCGGGATGACGCCGGTCAACCGGCGCGCGCTTTGCCGCCCTCATGGCCGCCGCCGCCGGTAGGATCGCGCCGGCGCGCGGT
>Ga0208610_100480_pt1 | contig 13611 bp, 12 predicted proteins | sample SubbioR11Jul_8A2_FD_184815 | JGI IMG/M metagenome (GOLD analysis project Ga0208610, IMG submission 184815) | Serpentinite rock and fluid subsurface biosphere microbial communities from McLaughlin Reserve, California, USA - CR11Jul_8A2 (SPAdes) | ecosystem: Environmental > Terrestrial > Deep... | reverse complement strand
CGGCCGACGCCGACGCGGCCGACGCGGCCGACGGCGCCGGCGGCGAAGCGCACGAGGCGCGCGAGACCGCTGACGACGCCGGGCTTGTCGACTGGGGCCGACCGGCGTACGCCGACGGCGACGACGACGAAGGTCCGAGCCAGTGGGCATGCGCTGTGCCGTCGCTGGCCGAGCATCTGCGCGGCCAGCTCGCGCTCACCCAGGCCTCGCCGCGCGACCGCGCGCTGGTCGAGCTGATGATCGACGCGCTCGACGACAACGGCTTTCTCGCCTGCAGCGACGACGAACTGCTCGCCCTGTGCCCGGCGGCGGCGCAGGTCGACGGCGACGAGTTGCGCGCCGCGCGCGCACTGCTGCACAGCTTCGATCCGGCCGGCGTCGGCGCACGCAGCGCCGGCGAGTGCCTGCGCATCCAGATCGACCGCCTGCTGCTCGCCGCCGCGGCCGAGCAGCAGCCGGCGCTGCGTCTGGCGCGGCGCATCGTCGCCGAGCATCTGCCGCTGCTGGCTGCGCGCGACGCCGCCAAACTGCGCCGGCTACTGGATAGCACCGACGACGAATTGCGCGCCGCGATCCGGGTCATCCGTGGACTGGACCCGCATCCGGGGGTAGCCTTCAGCGGCGACCGGGTCGACTACGTGGTGCCCGACATCTACGTGCGGCGCAAGGGCAATCGATGGCAGGCGCAGATCAACCCCGAGGTCATGCCGCGCCTGCGCGTCAATCCGGCCTATGCGGCGGCCGTGCGGCGCGAGCGCGGCGACCGCGACGGGGCCCAGGCAAGCTGGTCGGCGCGGCTGCAGGAGGCGCGCTGGCTGATCCGCAACGTGCAGCAGCGCTTCGAGACGATCCTGCGCGTGTCGCAGGCGATCGTCGACCGCCAGTCGAACTTCTTCAGCCACGGCGCGATCGCCATGCGGCCGCTGGTGCTGCGCGAGATCGCCGACACCGTGCGCCTGCACGAGTCGACGATTTCGCGCGTGACCTCGGGCAAGTTCATGGCCACGCCGCTCGGCGTGTTCGAGCTCAAGTACTTCTTCGGCAGCCACGTGGCGACCGAAACCGGTGGCGCGGCCTCGTCGACCGCGATCCGCGCCTTGATCAAGCAACTGATAGGAGCCGAAGACCCGAACCATCCCCTCTCCGACAGCCGGCTGGCGCAGATGCTGGGCGAGCAGGGCTTCGTGGTGGCGCGGCGCACGGTCGCCAAGTACCGCGAAGCGCTGCGGATCGCACCGGTGGCGCTGCGCAAATCGATCTGAGTCGGCGCCCGGCCACGGCGCCGTCGCCCGTTCCATTGACAAGGGGTCCTGCATGAACCTGATCATCCACGGCCATCACGTCGAGGTCACGCCCGCGCTGCGCGGCTATGTCGAAGGCAAGATCGAGCGCATCCGGCGCCACTTCGACCACGTGATCGACGCCGATGTCCTGCTCTCCGTGGAGGACAAGCTGCGCCGCAAGGCCGAGATCACGCTGCGCGTGCGCGGCAACAGCATGCATTGCCAGCACGTCGACGGCGACATGTACGCGGCGATCGACGCCCTGATGGACAAGCTCGACCGGCAGGTGCTGCGCCACAAGGACCGCGTGCGCGACCACTCGCACGAGCCGCTCAAGCACCGCGCGGCCGGGCCGTCCTGACCCGGCGCCGGCACCGCAGCCCCACCCAAGGCCCGCGCCCGCGGGCCTTTTGTTTGCTGCCAGCGCCGCTCGGCTGCGCCGCCTGCGGCCTGCGCGCGCATCGACGCCGGCGGCGGTCGCCATCACGGCGCCCCCGCGGTCGGCGAGTCGCGCCGCAGCGACTCGCAGGCGATCAGCGCCAGCTTGCGCGGCAGTCCCCAGTGATAGCCGCCGGGATCGCCCGACTCGCGGATCACGCGATGACAGGGAATCAGCACCGACAGCGGGTTGCGGCCGACGGCGCCGGCCACCGCGCGCACTGCCTCTGGCCGGCCGAGCGCGCGCGCCAGCGCACCGTAGGAGACGAGCCGACCCTCCGGGATCGCGAGCAGAGCCTCCCAGACCTTGATCTGGAAGTTGGTGCCGGCAAGCAGCAGGTGCAGCGGCGGCGCAACCGGCGCCGGCTGCGAGAAGCGCGCGAACACGCGCGCCACCACCGGCGCGACCGAGTCGTCGGCCACTAAAGTGGCGCGCGGCCAGCGTGCTGCCAGGTCGGCGGTGGCCGCCGGCCGGCCGCCGGCGGCCTCGTCGACGAAGCCGAGGAACGCCAGACCGCGCGGCGAGGCGGCCGCCAGCACGCTGCCGAAGGGCGACTCGGCGAAGGTGTACTGCAGGCGGACGCCGGCACCGAGCCGGCCGACCTCGCCCGGCGTCAGCGCCTCGGTGCTGACCATCAGGTCGTGCAGCCGGCCCGGGCTCGACAGGCCGGCCGCCAGCGCCGCGCCGAGCACGTCGGCCGAGTCGGCCAGCAGACGGCGCGCGTGTTCCTTGGTCAGGTACTGGACGAAGCGCTTGGGCGTGACACCGGCGAATGCCGCGAACTGGCGCTGGACCGTGGCCGGCGCACAGTCGAGAGCGGCAGACAGTCGCTCGAGAGACGGCTGCTGCAGCCGATGGCGCTGCAGGTAAGCGATCGCGCGCGCGACCAGCGCGAAGGCATCGCCGGCGGCCATCGGCGGCAGACCCGGGGTTGCGTCGGAACGCATGCGATCGGACATGGCCGGACCCGAAGGAGTGTGCTTGCGCCCATTCTGGCGGGCCGCGACGGCGTCCTCCACCCGATTTCGGTCGCCGCAGGCCCCTGCCCTGCCGCCCTTGGGGCTCGGCTTTCGCCCGAGGCCCGCTGTTGGCGGACGGCAACAGTGGGCCGCCCGGCACCGGCTTCGCTGCGGCGCGCAAGCGACCTGCGTACACTGTTGCCCCTGCTCGGCTCAGGCCATGGCCGCTGGCGCCCCGTGGCGCAGTTTGGGCTGGGGTACGCGCCCGGTGCACGAATGGTCAGAGCGTCGGTCTCAGGAGAGCGGGAAATGCCTCGCCTTCGCCGATCTTCCCGGTCCGTCGCCGGACCGGGAGAGCCAGTAACTTGAGGATTGCGGCGAAGGCCTTCAGCGAGGCAACGCGTCGGATGAACCAGATTTCGCGACTGCTGCCAGTGTCCAACGTCCTGCTCGATCTGCAGGCGTCGAGCAAGAAGCGGGTGTTCGAGCAAGTCGGCCTGCTGTTCGAGAACAACCACGGCCTCGCGCGCGCCAAGGTGTTCGACAGCCTGTTCGTGCGCGAGCGGCTCGGCTCCACCGGGCTCGGCCAGGGGGTGGCGATACCGCATGGCCGAATCAAGGGGCTGAAGGAGGCGCTCGCCGCCTTCGTGCGGCTGGCCGAGCCGGTCACCTTCGATGCGCCGGACGGGCGCCCGGTCAACTTGATCGTGGTGCTGCTGGTGCCCGAGCAGGCCACCCAGCAACACCTGGACATCCTGTCCGAGCTGGCGCAGATGCTGTCCGACCGGGGATTCCGGGAACGGCTGCTCGCCGCCGCCGATGCCGCCGCGCTGCACGCGATGCTGGCCGCCTGGGAGCCGATCCGGCCGGCCGCCTGAGCCCGCGCGGCGGCCGCAGGCGGGCGGCGGCCATCCATCGGCGCCCGGTCGCGACGCGACCGGCGCGGCTATCCTTGCGCGATGCCCTCGCTCGCCACCCTGTTCGAAGACAACCGCGAGCCGCTGCAACTGCAGTGGCTCGCCGGCCGCAGCGGCGGCAGCCAGCGCTTCCGCGACACGACCGCGAACCACGTGCGCGCCGCCGACCTGATCGGCCATCTGAACCTGATCCACTCGAACCGCATCCACGTGCTCGGCGAGCCCGAAGTCGGCTACATCGAGCGCATGGACCCGCGCCGGCGGCTGCGCTACGCCAACGAGCTGGTGGCCGGCCAGCCGCTCGGCCTGATCGTCGCCGAAGGCCGCTCGGTACCGGAGGAAGTGCTGCAGGTCGCCGACCAAGCGGCGCTGCCGGTGTTCACCACACCGCTGGCATCGGCACAGGTCATCGACCTGCTGCGCATCTATCTGACGCGCGCGCTGGCGCCGCACTGCGCGATGCACGGCGTGTTCATGGACGTCCTCGGCATGGGCGTGCTGATCGCCGGCGAGTCCGGCCTCGGCAAGAGCGAGCTCGGCCTGGAGCTGATCAGCCGCGGCCATGGGCTGGTGGCCGACGACGTGGTCGACTTCGCGCGCATCGCGCCCGATGCGATCGAGGGCCGCTGCCCGCCGCTGCTCGCCAACCTGCTCGAGGTGCGCGGGCTCGGCCTGCTCGACATCAAGGCGATCTTCGGCGAGACCGCGGTGCGCCGGAAGATGAAGTTGCGGCTGATCGTCGAGCTGCGCGGGCGCGCCAGCGACACGATGGAACGCCTGCCGCTGGCCGACGCCACCGAGGAGGTGCTCGGACTGCCGATCCCGAAGGTGGTGATCCCGGTGGCCGCCGGCCGCAATCTGGCGGTGCTGGCGGAAGCGGCGGTGCGCAACGCGATCCTGAAGCTGCGCGGCATCGACACCCTGGCCGAGTTCCAGTCTCGCCAGCGGCAGGCGATGGACGGCGGCGAAGCGCCGGCCTAATTCCGATCCGCCGGGCCGCGCGCGTGAACCTTCACCTTGAGTCCGGTCGATCCCGGGTGCTGTAATCGCAGCCGAACCCACGCCGGCAGGCGCTCGGTCCAGCCGGCCACTCGAGGAGAGCCGCAATGCTGAAGCAACTCGCCGTCGCCGCCTGCCTGACGATGCCCTGGGCGGCGTTCGCAGCGCAGGAGAAGAAGGACATGACGCCGCAGCAGCGCAAGATGGCCGACTGCAACAAGCAGGCGCGTGACAAGAACCTGGCCGGCGACGAGCGCAAGAAGTTCATGTCCGCCTGCCTGTCGGGCGGCGCGACCAGGGCGGAGAAGTCGATGGCCCAGCAGGACAGGATGACTGCGTGCAACAAGCAGGCCGGCGACAAGAAGCTGGCCGGCGAGGAGCGCAAGAAGTTCATGTCCGCCTGCCTGCGAGGCTGACCCTCGAGGCGCCTCGGGCGCCGCCGCCGCCCCGCCCGTGCGCTCGATCGAGGGGCGCAGCAGGTCGTGCTGCGCCCCTTCCTTGTCGCCCGCAGCAACCATCGCCCAGCGCTCGGCGCAGCGCACCCGCATGCAACAATCCGCGCATGCGGCTGGTGTTGATCACGGGGATGTCGGGCTCCGGCAAGTCGGTGGCGCTGCGCCTGCTCGAAGACATCGGCTACTACTGCGTCGACAACCTGCCGCTGCCGTTCCTGCGCGATGTCGGCGGCCATCTGGAACGGGCCGGCTACCGCGACCTCGCGGTCTCGATCGACGCCCGCTCGCAGGCCGCGCTGGCGGAACTGCCGGCGCTGCTCGACGGCCTGCACGCCGCCGGCCACACGATCAAGGTGCTGTATCTGACCGCTTCGGAGGCGGCGCTCGTGCAGCGCTACTCGGAGTCGCGCCGACGCCACCCGCTGGCGCAGCGGCTGCGCGCACCGGGCGGCGAAGGCGAACCGACGCTGGTCGAGTCGATCCAGTCCGAACGCGACCTGCTCGAGCCGCTGTCCGGCATCGGCTACACGATCGACACCAGCGCCTTGCATCCGAACACGCTGCGGCAGTGGATCCGCGAGTTCGTCGATTCGCCGCGCGCCGCGCTGACCCTGAGCTTCGAGTCCTTCCCGTTCAAGGACGGCATCCCGGTGGCCGCCGACCTGGTGTTCGACGTGCGCAACCTGCCCAATCCGCACTACGACCCGCGCCTGCGGCCGCTCACCGGGCTCGATGCGCCGGTGATCGAGTTCCTGCGCGCCGAGCCGGTGGTCGAGGAGATGATCGACGACATCACCGCCTTCATCGACAAGTGGCTGCCCGGCTATCTGGCCGACAACCGCCACTACGTCACGGTGGCGGTCGGCTGCACCGGCGGCCAGCACCGCTCGCCCTATGTGGTCGAGGCCCTGGCGCGCCGCTTCGGCGGCCGCGAGCACGTCCTGGTCCGGCATCGCGCGCTGAACCGGCGCGTGCCATCCTGACGGCGCGATGCGCATCGCGCTGTTCCCGCTGAACGCGGTGCTGTTCCCCGGCGGCCTGCTGCCGTTGCGCGTGTTCGAGGCGCGCTACATGGACATGGTGCGCGACTGCCTGCGCAGCGGGCAGCCGTTCGGGGTGAACCTGATCACCGAAGGCCAGGAAGTCGGCCAGGCCGCGCACTGCGAGGCGGTCGGCTGCCTGGCGACGATCGAGGACTGGGACATGCAGCAGTTCGGCGTGCTGCAGATCCGCTGCCGCGGCGGCGCGCGCTTCCGCATCGTCGAGCGCAGCGTCGAGCCCGGCGGCCTGCTGCGCGCCGAGGTCGCGCCGATCGCCGACGACGACGACCGGCCGCTGGCGCCGGAACACACACCCTGCGCGAGCCTGCTGCGCCGGATCGTCGAGGACCGCAATGCCCAGGCCGCGGCCGCCGGCCCCGCCGACGCGCCACCGGCGCTGCCCTTCACGCCACCGTACCGCTTCGAGTCGACCGTCTGGGTCGGCAACCGGCTGTGCGAGGTGCTGCCGGTGCCGCTGCGCGCCAAGCAGAAGTTGATGGCACTGGAAGACGCCGAGGCGCGGCTGGCGATCGTCAGCCGTTACCTGAAGCAGCACTCGGTCCTGAAGTAGCGTCTCGCGCCCGCTGCGCAGCGCCGCGTCGCCGGGCTGTGGCCGGCGGCGCGCGCTCGCGGACATCGCGCAGCAACGCGCGCACCGGCGCCGGCAACGCCGCCTGCTCGAGAGCGGCGAGCGGCCACCAGTGCCTGCCGGGCTCGGCCGCCGCCGTGGCCGGCGCCGACTCCACCAGGTACGGCGTGAACTCGAGCGTGAAGTGCGTGAACGCATGGCGGCGCGGCGGCCAGCGACGCAGCGGCGCAGCGGCCGCAAGCGTCTGCGCCGCCAGCGCCAGCGCGCGCCGGCTGGCGAACGACGGCGGCGCCAGCAGGCCACCCCAGAGCCCGACCGGCGGCCGGCGCTCGAGCAGCACGCAGTCGTCGCCGACTGCCAGCAGCCAGTGCGCGCGCCGGTGCGCGGCCGGGCGCGGCGGACGCGGCGCCGGCAGCTCGGCGGTGCGGCCGGCGCGCCGCGCCACGCAGCTCGCCGCCAGCGGGCACTGCGCGCAGCGCGGTGCGCTGCGCGTGCACAGGGTCGCACCGAGATCCATGATCGCCTGCGTGTAGGGCCCCATGTCGGCGGCGCGCGCCGGCAACAGCGATTCGGCGAGCACCCACAGGCGGCGCTCGACCGCGGCCTCGCCGGCAAAGCCCTCGATGCCGAAGTGACGCGCCAGCACGCGCCGGACGTTGCCGTCGAGGATCGCGGCGCGCTCGCCGAAGCAGAAGGCGGCGATCGCCGCCGCCGTCGAACGGCCGATGCCGGGCAATCGCGCCAGTTCGGCGGCGCGGGCGGGAAAGACGCCGCCGTGCGTCCGCGCGACGGTGCGCGCGCAGGCGTGCAGGTTGCGCGCGCGAGCGTAGTAGCCGAGTCCGGACCACAGCGCCAGCACCTCGTCGAGTTCGGCGCGCGCCAGCGTTGCCAGGTCGGGGAAGCGGCGCACGAAGCGTTCGTAGTAGCCGGCCGCGGTCGCCGCCTGCGTCTGCTGCAGCATGACTTCGGCCAACCACACGCGGTAGGGCTCGCGGCTGCCCTGCCAGGGCAGGCCGCGACGGCCATGGCGCCGCTGCCAGGCGATCAGGCGCGCGGCAAGCTCGGACATGCGGCTCGCGGTCGCGCAACGCCGCTGCCGGCACGGTCGCGGCCGCGACTGGCCGGCAGGCGCGAGGCGCCGTTCAGATTGCCACTCGCAGGTCGGCCGCGGCCACCTCGCGCCGGCGCGGCGCCGGCGCCTCGCCGGTGGCGCGCAGGCGCGGGCGCGCGGCGAGTTCGTGCAGTTCGCCAAGCTGCGTCTGCAGCTCCTCGAGCGCCTCTTCGAGGTCGCCGATGCGCTGGTCGAGCGAGCCCTGCGCCTCGCGGATGCGGGCGACGTTCTCGGCGCGCTTCTTCAGTTGCGTGCGCTGTTCGCGCACCTGCACCTCGAGCGGCGGCAGCAGCGAGCGCACCCAGGCTTCGGCGTCGCGCTCGGCCGAGGAGAAGATCTCGCGCGACTTCGACACGACGGTCTCGAAGAAGCGTTCGATCAGTGCCCACTTGTCGTGCGTGAGCACCGCCAGCGCGCCGAAGTGGTTGCGGTAGGTGGCCTCGGTGCGCTCGACCTGCGCCAGATAGGTGTCGAGCGAGAACGGCATCGGCGGCGGCAGGCTCCAGCCGAGTTCCTCGGCGAAGCGCCGCTGCACGCCGAGCACCATCTGCTCGATCTCGGCGAGCTTGCCGTTGGCGGCGCGCAGTTGCTCGCGCACGGCGGCGAAGTAGTCGCGGATGGCGGCGAAGAACTGCGGTGTCAACCGGCTCTTGCGCATGCGCTCGCGCGTCTCGAGCACCGCCGAGCGCAGCGCCGGCAGTTTCACCGGCGCCAGCGCCTGCGCCGACAGCTTGGCGAGCACGGCGCGCGCGGCGACGATCTTGCGCACGTTCGCCTCGAAGTCGCGCTGCTCGGCCTTCGCGCGCAGCAGCATGCGCTCGACCGAGCTTTGGTTCTTGCCCTGCAGTGCGCGCATCTCGTAGAGCTGCTCGATCAGTCCGCGCTCGCGCGCGGCGAGCGTCTGCCGCACCTCGTTGCCGACGCGCTCGACCGCGGCCAGCGTCTGCTCGCGCACGATGCTCTGCTTGGCCGGCACCAGCAGCTCGACCAGGGCCGACTCCAGCGCCGGCAGACGACTGCGCGCCAGCAGCCGCGCATCGCGCGTGACCTTGGCCACCAGCCCCTTTTGCGCCGACACCGGGAACACGCGCGCCGCGTCGAGCGTCAGCGTGTGCGCGACGCTGGCCACCTGACCGTCGATCTCGGCGTCGATCTCGGCGTCGCTGCGCAGCGCGTCCCACAGGCCGTCGATCTTGTTGAGCACCGCCAGATGGTTGGCGCTGCCGCCGTCGCCGACGATGTGGCGCCAGATCTCGAGGTCGCTTTTGGTGACGCCGGTGTCGACGCCGAGCACGAACAGCACCGCGTGCGCACTCGGCACCAGCGACAGCGTCAGTTCCGGCTCGGTGCCGATCGCGTTCAGCCCGGGCGTGTCGAGGATCACCAGGCCCTGCTTGAGCAGCGGGTGCGGGAAGTTGATCACCGCGTGGCGCCAGCGGGAGATCGCCACCTGGCCGTCGCTGACCGCGGCTAACTGGTCCGGGTCATCGGGATCGAACAGGCCGTAGGCGCGCGCTTCCTCGACCGGCACGCGCACGGTGTCGGCCACCAGCCGGAAGGCCTGCAGCATGCCGTCGGGCGAGTCGACGTCGACCGGGAACACGCGCCACTCGGCCGCCGCCCGCTTGAGATCGGAGGTGGTCGCGTTGCGCGCCCGAGTCTCGATCGGCAGCGCGCGGATGCACGGCGGCAGCGACTCGTCGTACAGCAGTTCGGTCGGGCACATCGTCGTGCGCCCGGCCGACGACGGCAGGATGCGCCGGCCGTAGTCGGCGAAGAAGATCGCGTTGATCAGCTCGCTCTTGCCGCGGGAAAACTCGGCGACGAAGGCGATCACCAGCTTGTCTTCGCCGAGCCGGTCGAGCGCGAGGTCGAGCCGGTGGCGGGCGTCGGCCTCGAGCAGATGGTGCGTCTCCAGCCAGCGGCGCAACTGGCCGATCGCATGCGCCAGCGCGTCGCGCCAGGCGCCGTACTGCTGAACGCTCGCTGCCAGTTGTGCCATCGATTCGATCGCGCGCGCCGAGTGCGATCGACTCTATCACGCGGCACCAGGGGCGAATCGCCGCCAAGCCTCGGCATTACGGCCGAATTCGGCCGCCTCGCGCATCGCGCCGTCGCGCGCCGCTCGACTCAGCGACGCTGGCAGCGCGGGCAGAAATAGGTCGCGCGCGCGCTTTGCACCAGGCGACGAATCGGCGCGCCGCAGGCGCGGCACGGCGATCCGGCACGGCCATAGACGGCAGCCGCCAGCGTGAACTCGCCGGCCGATCCCTCGGCGCCGACGAAGTCGCGCAGCGTGCTGCCGCCGGCACTGATCGCCTCCGACAGCACCGCGCGCACCGCCTGCGCCAGCCGCTCGCAGCGCCGCGGCCCCAGGCTGCCGGCCGCCGCCCGCGGGTCGATGCCGGCGCGAAACAGGCTCTCCGACGCATAGATGTTGCCGACGCCGACGACGATCTTGCCGGCCAGCAACACCTGCTTGACCGGCGCCCGTAGGCCACGCGTACGCGCATGCAGCAGGCGGCCGTCGAAGCGCGGATCGAAAGGCTCGCATCCGAGGCCGGCGAGCAGCCGATGGCGCGCGACCTCGCCGCGAGTGCGCGGGTGCCAGAGCAGGGCGCCGAACCGTCGCGGATCGGTCAGGCGCAGCGTGCAGGCGTCGAACACCAGATCGACGTGGTCGTGCGCTCCCGGCCGCGGCGCTTGGCGGTACACGCGCCAGGCGCCCGACATGCCCAGGTGCGAGATCAGGGTTCCCTCGGCGAAGCGCCACAGCAGGTACTTGCCGCGCCGCTCGAGCCGCTCGACCACCTGACCGGCCAGATGACGCGCCAGTGCGCGCGGCACCGGCCAGCGCAGGCGCGCCTCGCGCACCAGCGCGCGCCGCACGGCGCGGCCCTCGACCAGCAGCGCCAGTGCGCGCCGCGTCACCTCGACTTCCGGCAACTCGGGCATCGGATCAGCGTCTAAACTGCCCGCAGCCAGTGGCACCCGTGCCAATGCCCGCGCCGGTGTGCCCTGCGCAGCCGGCCGCCCGCGGCGCCGCTGGCACCGCCCGGCGAGCGATCGCCGGCTGACGCGGCGCCTGGATCCATCGATGAGCGAGACCTTGCTGTCACGAATCCCTCGCCTGGCTGCGCCGCTGGCGCTGCTCGCCATTGTAGGTTGTTCGACGACGCCGCTCGCACCCGCGCCGGCCGTGGCCGTGTCCGCGCCCGCGCCGGTCGCCGCCGTCGACGCCGGCGCCGGCCCTCTGCCCGAGGTCGAACTCACCGGCGCGCTCGTGTTCCAGTTGATGGCCGCCGAACTCGCCCTGCAGCGGGGTGACGCGGCGAGCGCGTTTGCCGCCTACCTGAGCGCCGCGCGCCAGACGCGCGATCCGCGCCTGGCGCGGCGTGCCGCCGAGATCGCGATCGGCGCGCGCGCCACAGCGCAGGCGCTCGAGGCCGCCACGCTGTGGCGCGAACTGGCGCCGGGCTCGACCGAGGCGCGCCAGACCACGGCGGTGCTGCTGGTGGGTGCCGGACGCTACGACGAGGCCGCGGACCTGTTCGCCTCGCACCTGCAGTCTGCGGCGCAGCCGCTGGAGGCCCTGCGGCAGATTCAGCGGATGCTGCTGCGCGCCCCGGACCGGGTCGCCGCGCTCGAGCTGCTGGTCCGTCTGGCGCAACCCTATCGCGAGCAGCCGCAGATCGCCGCCGACGTGCTGCTGATCCTGGCCGGCAGCGCGCAGGCGGCCGGCCAGACGCAGCGGGCGCTCGAGCACGTGCAGGAGGCGGCGGCGCTGCGTCCCGACGATCCGCGCGCGGCGCTCGCCGTCGCCCAGTTGCTGGCGCGCCCGGGCGGCCAGGACGATGTCGCCGGCCGTGCCCGAGCGAGCGAACTGCTGGCGGCATTCCTGGCACGCAATCCGCAGGCGATCGACGTGCGCCTGGCGCGGGCGCGACTGCTGGTGGCCGAGCGCAACTACGAGGCGGCGCGCGCCGAGTTCGCGCGCGTTGCCGCGCAGGACGAAGGCAATCTCGACGCGCTGTACGCGCTCGGCGTGCTGTCGCTCGATCGACCGGCGCTGCGCGCCCAGGCGCGCGCCTACTTCAAGCGCTTCCTGGAGCTGGCGAGCGCGCCGTCGGCAGTGCACGGGCACGACCCCGACGCGGCGATCCTGAACCTGGCGCGGCTGGCCGAGGAGGAACGCGACTTCGCCGGCGCGCTCGCCTGGCTCGAGCGCATCGACGGCGGCGAGCAGTATCTGGCGGCGCGCCAGCGCAAGGCGCTGGTGCTGGGCAAGCTCAAGCGGGTCGACGAGGGGCGCCGGGTGCTGGCCGAGACGCCGACCGAGAGCGCCGCCGAGCGCCAGCAGCTTCTGCTCACCGAAGGCCAATTGCTGCGCGAGGCCGGACGCCACAAGGAAGCACTCGGCCTGCTCGAGGACGGGCTGTTGAAGACCCCGGAGGACACCGCGCTGCTGTACGAGGCGGCGCTCGCCGCCGAACAGCTCGACCGCGTCGAGTTGATGGAGAGTCTTCTGCGGCGCGCGATCAAGCTGCGGCCGGACGATGCGCACCTGTACAACGCGCTCGGCTACTCGCTCGCCGATCGCAACCTGCGGCTGAAGGAAGCGCATGCGCTGATCGCGCGCGCGCTCGAACTGGCGCCCGACGACGCCTACATCCTGGATTCGATGGGCTGGGTCTACTTCCGGCTCGGCGACCTGGCCACCGCGCGCGCCTACCTCGAGCGCGCCTGGCGCGGGCGGCCGCACGCCGAAATCGGCGCCCATCTGGGCGAGACGCTGTGGGCGCTCGGCGAACGCGAGGCCGCGCGCGCGATCTGGCGCGAGGCCAAGCAACTCGAGCCCGACAACGAGACGCTGCAATCGACCCTGCGCCGGCTGAAGGTGCGCCTTGCGCCCTGATCCACGAGCCCGGCGCCGCGCGCTCGGCTGCCTGTCGGTGGCGGCGGCCGCACTGGCGCTCGCCGGCTGCGCGACGCTACCGCCGCCGGCGCCGCTCGAGCGCAGCCACAGCGGCCGCTACGCCGCCACCACCACGCTCGACGACCGGCGCGAGAACAGCTCCGGCCGCTTCACCTTGTCGGTCGGCGCCGACCGGCTGGTGCTCGACCTGTCGTCGCCGGTCGGCACGACGCTGGCGCGCATCGACGTCGGCGCGCACGGCGCCACCCTGCGCACCGCCGACAACGGCGTCACACGCCACGGCGGCGACGCCGAGGCGCTGGCCCTGGAGGTCCTCGGCTGGCCGCTGCCGGCAGCCGGCATCGGCGACTGGATCGAAGGACGGCCCGCGTCCGGCCGCCCGAGCCTCGCCACGGAGAGAGACGGCGTCCTGACGGCGTTCGAACAGGACGGCTGGTCGATCGAGATTGCCGAGCGCTTCGCCGCCGGCAGTCCGCGCCGGATCGTGATCTCGCGTCCGGCGCGCGCGCCGGCGCCGGCGATCACCCTGCGACTGGTGCTCGACGAGCCGGTCGCGACCGCCGCCCGCTGACCATCGGCCAGCGCCCGACTGCCGGAGCCGAAAATGTCCTGCTCACCTCTGCTGCCGCTGCGCCGTCGCCTGCTGGCCGCCGCCGCCCTGCTGCCCGCCGCGCCGGCGCTTGCCGCTCTGGTCGCGCCCGACGAGGCGATCGCGCGCGAGAACAGCGAACCGGTGCTCGACGTGCCCTTCGTGCCGACGCCGATGCCGGTGGTCGACGCGATGCTCGAGATGGCGCGCGTCGGCAGCAACGACATCGTCTACGACCTCGGCTGCGGCGACGGCCGGATCGTGATCCGCGCCGTGCAGCGCTTCGGCGCGCGC
>Ga0208610_100472_pt1 | contig 13746 bp, 9 predicted proteins | sample SubbioR11Jul_8A2_FD_184815 | JGI IMG/M metagenome (GOLD analysis project Ga0208610, IMG submission 184815) | Serpentinite rock and fluid subsurface biosphere microbial communities from McLaughlin Reserve, California, USA - CR11Jul_8A2 (SPAdes) | ecosystem: Environmental > Terrestrial > Deep... | reverse complement strand
GGTCGAAGACCGGGTGCAGGGCTTGCGCTGCGGGGCCGACGACTATCTGGGCAAGCCCTTTGCTTTCGACGAGCTGTTGGCGCGCATCGAGGCGCTGCTGCGCCGCCCGACGGCGCTGGCGCAGGCCGCGCGCACGCTGGAGGTGGCCGATTTGTTGTTTGACCGCGACCAGATGCAGTGCTGGCGCGCCGGTCGCGCCTTGCATCTGACGGCCAAGGAGCTGGCGCTGCTGGAGCTGCTCATGAGCGCGCCCGGGCGTGTGTACAGCCGCGAACGCATTTTGGCCAACGTCTGGGGCAGCTATGAAGACCCGCTCACCAACGTGGTCGAGGTTTATATCCGGCGCCTGCGCGCCAAGATCGACGACGGCCACGAACTGGCCCTCATCAAAACCGTGCGCGGGCTGGGCTACCGGCTCGACGCTGCTGCCACGCCCACCGGTTCCGGACTGCAAGCGGCTGGCTAAAGGCCTGCCAGCCCGCTGGGATGCATGGCGTTAAGCCAGAGCGGGCGGGGCGCTACACTCGCTCGTCGGCATCCGAATCGGACGCCTTCCTTTTATTCAGCATGTTCCCCTACAGCCCCCTGCACCGCTCACACATCGTCCCCACCGAAGCGCCGCTGGCCCACGTGCCGGGCAGCATCATTTTTTGGTGGGCGTTTTTTGCCCTCGGTGTGGTGGCGTTTGCGGCCGGCATGTGGGGCATGGTTTGGCGCCGCGTGCGCCGGCGGCGCTTGCGGGCCGATCTGGCGCAGTGGCCCGCCAGCGGCGATCGCGCCACCCAAGCGCGGTTTTTGTTCGAACTGGTGCGCCGCCACCGCCTCAAGCCGCCCGCTGCTTGGATGGAGGCCCTCGATCAGGCCGGCGACCCCCAGTTCGTGAACCCAGACCCCACCCAGCCCGATCCGCTGCTGGCCTTGCGCGACGCCATCGAGGACATGGAATACGCCGACTGAGCGCTGGCACTAGGCCGACAACGAAGCGGCCCCCGCCCGAACGGCGTTGCGGCCGGCTTTTTTGGCGCGGTACAGGTTGAGGTCGGCCTCGCGCAGCAAATCGTCGGCGCTGTGCATCAGGTCGAGGCGCGCACTGCCCACACCGATGCTCACCGTCACCGCTGGCCAAGCCGCGCCGCTGACACTGGGCTGGGTTTCTTGGTGCACGCGCTGGCGCAGTTGCTCGGCCATGTGCTGGGCCCCGTACTCGTCGGTATCGGGCAGCAGACAGACAAATTCCTCGCCGCCGTAGCGCGCCACGAGGTCGGTCGGGCGCTGCAAACCGCTGGCCAGCGCAGCCGCGACGCGGCGCAGGCAGTCGTCACCGTGTTGGTGGCCGTGCCTGTCGTTGAAGCGCTTGAAGTGGTCCACGTCAATCAGTAGCGTGCTCAAGGGTGCGCCACTGCGCTGGCTGCGCGCCCATTCGATGGCCAGCCGTTCGTCAAAATGGCGCCGGTTGGCGATGCCGGTCATGCCATCGAGAAACACCCAGCGGCGCAGCAAATCGCCCTGACGCTTGAGCGTGATGTGGGTTTTGACGCGCGCACGCACCACTTTGGTGTTGAAGGGCTTGCCAATGAAATCGACCGCTCCCACGTCGAGCCCATGCGCTTCCGTGTCGGGGTCGGCGTTGGCGGTGAGAAAGATCACCGGGATGTCGCGCGTGAGTTCGTCGGCCTTGAGGCGCTGGCAGACCTCAAAGCCGTCGAGCTCTGGCATGACGACGTCGAGCAAGATCAAGTCGGGCTGCTGCTGACGTGCGATCTCGAGCGCCTTGTTGCCGTCGGTGGCCGCAAACACCTGGTGGTCGGCGGCAAAGACGCGGTAGAGCAACTGCACGTTGACGGGCTGGTCATCGACCACCAGCAGACGCGGACGGCGCTCGAGTTCGCCCCCGAACGGGGTTCCAGCAGGCAAGGATTGGGCAATGTCCATCAGGGGGGATTTTCATTCAGACAGGCGTCGCACAACGCCAAGGCAGCAGAAAAATCCAAGCTTTGCACGGTTTGCAACAACGGCGGCAAACGCTCGCCCAAGTCGCTGGCGTGCTGCCTGGCCAGCTGCTGCGCCCAATCGAGCGCTTGCATATCGAAGGCCAACAAACAGCTGCGCAAGCTCTGCAAGCTTGCCTGCAGCGACTGGCTGGGCAGCACCCCCTCGGCGGGCGGCTCTTCGGGCTTGGGTTCGCTCGGGGGTGACGGTGGCGGCAGCGCCAAAAAATCCTGCAGCGCGGCCGCGGCGGCTTGCAGCGCATCCAGCACGGCCAGTAGGTTGGGCGCACCGTGTTGGCGCTGGGCATCGCCCATCGAAGCGCCGTCGCCAGACCGGACACACTCGCCAAAGACCGCCTCGGCGCGCCCTGCCGCCTGCGCCAAGGCTTGCGCCCCCGCCGTGGCAGCCAAGCCCTTGAGCGTGTGCAGTTCACGCAGCACCGTCTCCAGCGTGGGGGGGCGCTCTGGCCCGAGCCAGCCGCGCATGCTTTGGGCGTAGCCAGGCAGCGCAGACGCCACTTCCTGCGCCACTTGGCGATACAAGTGGGGCTGGCGGCCCATGCGCGCCAGCGCCGCTTCGCAGTCCAGCACCGGGGCGGTGGCACCGAGTGGGTGTTCTGACGTCCCCTCGCTGGCCTGAACCTCGACCAAGGCATCGAGGCCGGCCCAGCGGCGCAGCTTGGCCACCAGCTGGTCGAGCTCAAAGGGTTTGCCGATGTGGTCCACCATGCCGGCCTCTAGGCACGCCTGGCGGTCGCTTTCCATGGCATTGGCGGTCATGGCGACGATCGGCGGGCAGAGTGCGCCCAAACCCTCGCGCAACCGGCGGCTGGCCGTGAAGCCGTCCATTTCGGGCATCTGCAAATCCATCAGCACGACGTCGAAATCGGCTGGCTTGGGGTGTTCCGGCGCTTGGTCGTGCGCATCAAAACCCAGCAGTTGCAAGGCAGCGCGGCCGTGGTCGGCCAACGCCACCGTGGCGCCCTCGCCTTGCAACAGTTCGAGCGCAATCTGCTGGTTGATGCGGTTGTCATCGACCACCAGCAAGCGCAAACCGGGCAAGCGCAGCGCCGGTGTGGTGCTGGCTGGGTGAGAGACTGGCTGGGGGGCGTGTTCGGGCTGCAGCAGCACCTGCTCGAGTGCCCGGCGCAGCATCGGGGCCGTGACGGGCTTGACCAGCTGCGCGGCGTGGCCCGCATCGGCTGCGGTGCCTGCTCCGTTTGCCCCAGCCCCCGCGCCCAACAGGTCGCGGCCGTGTGTCGTGAGCCATATCAGTTTGGGGCACCGAGCGGCTGGCACGCACTGCCGTAGGTGCTCAAGCGGGGCCAGATCGTAGGGCTCAAAAAAGCGCCCGTCCACCACCGCCGCATCAAAGCCCACAGGCTGGGCTGGGCTGCCCGGCTCGGCAGGCTGGAACAGCTCATGCAAGGCCTGCAGCGCTTCTGCACTGGAACCAAAGGCCACGCAGTCGCAACCCAAAGCGACGAGCATGCGCTGCAGCAAGGCGCGCGCGGGCTCGTAGCCGTGCAGCAGCAGCACGCGCCAGCGTGGCAGAGGCGCTGGCACCTCGACCAAGCTGGTGGGATCATCTGGCAGGGGAAAATGCAGCGTGAAGCTAAACACGCTGCCGCGCCCGGGCACGCTCAGCAGTTGGATGTCGCTGCCCATCAGGCGCAGCAAATGGCGGCTGATCGGCAGCCCCAACCCGGTGCCACCGAAGCGGCGCGTGGTCGAGCCTTCGGCTTGGGTGAAACCGCTGAAGATTTTTTCTTGGTGTTCGGTGGCGATGCCGATGCCGGTGTCGCGCACCGTCAGTTCGAGCTCCACTTGCTGTGCCGTTTGGCGCAGCAGCTCGACTTTGAGCATCACCTCGCCTTGGGCGGTGAACTTGATGGCGTTGGAAATCAGGTTCAGCAGCACCTGGTGCAAGCGCAGGTCGTCGCCCACCAGCCGATCGGGCACCCGCGCATCGACGTCGAACAACAGCTCCAGCGGCTTGCTCCCCAGGTTGACGGACAGCAGGGTCGAGAGGTTTTGCAGCAGCTCGTCCAAAACGAAGGGGCGTGGATCGAGCACCATGCGCCCGGCTTCGATTTTGGAAAAATCCAAAATGTCGTTGATCAGCCCCAGCAAGGCGCGGCTGGCCCCTTCGGCCTTGAGGGCGTAGTCGGCCTGACGCGGATTCAGGCCGGTTTTCTTGAGCAGCGCCAGCATGCCCAAAATGGCGTTCATGGGGGTGCGGATTTCATGGCTCATGTTGGCCAAAAACTGGCTCTTGGCGGCGCTGTTGGCCTCGGCCATTTCTTTGGCGTGGGTGAGAGCCGCCCGCTGCGCTTGGCGCTGGGCCTCGCGTTCGGTGATGTCTTGGATGGCCCCGATCACTTGCACCACCTGCTTGGCCTGCAACTGCGGCTCCCCCACCAAGTGCACCCGGCGCGGCTGGCCGCTGGCGGTGAACAGATCGAGCTCTAAGTCGATCGGCCGCGCTTCTTCAAAGGCCTGCAGCAAAGCGGCCTCAAACTGCTCCCGTGCCGGCTGTGGGTAGTGCGCCAGCGCCTGCTCCAGCGTGGGCTGCTGGCCATCGGGCAGGCCGTGGATTTGAAAGGTGTGCGCGGTCCATTCCAGCCGCATGTGCTCGCGGTGCACCATCCAGCCGCCCACGCCGCCGATGCGCCCGGCGTTGTCGAGGAAGGCGCGGCTGGCCAGCAACTGCGCCTCCTTGCGCCGCAAGTCGGTGACATCTTGCATGATGCCCACCATGCGGCTGCGCTCTTGGCCTTCGTTTTCGATCACCAGCCCAGCGGATTTGAGGTGGCGGATTTCGCCGCTGGGCCAGCAGACGCGGAATTCGGCCTCGTAATGCTTGCCCCAGTGCAGCACGTCGAGCAGCAAAGCGTGGGTGTGCAGCAGATCGGCCGGATGCACGCGCGCGCGCCACAGGCGGCGCAACTCATCCGAAGGCAGGTCGTGCTCGATGGCGAAATGCTCGCGCATCTGCCGATTCCAGACCACCGCCCCGCTGCCGATGTCGATCTCCCAAACCCCGATGTGCGCGCTGCGTGCCGCCAAGCGGAAGCGCTCGTTGGCGTGCTGCAACTCGGCCTCGACCAGCTTGGCCGCCGTCACGTCGGTGTGGGTGCCGGCCATCCAGATCGGGCGTCCGTCCGGGCTGCTGCTGATGACCTTGCCGCGCGAGTGCACCCAAACCCAATGCCCTAGGCGGTGGCGCAGCCGGAATTCGGACTCAAAAAAAGGAATTTCCCCGTTGAGGTGGGCCTCGATCTGCTGCATGGTGCGTGTCAGATCGCTGGCTTCGACGCGCTCGCTCCACCAGGCCACTGTTAAGGGTTCCAGCTCCGGCCCCTCGTGGCCGATCATCGCCGCATAGTTGCGGTTGATCTGCAATTGGCCGGTCTCCACGTTCCAGCGCCAGGTGCCGACCTGGGTGCCTTCGATCACCCCGACCAGCTCTTCGCGCTCGAGCATCAGTTGCTGTTCGACGCCCTTGCGCCGGCTGATGTCGAGCAAGATGCCGGCAATCAGCGCTGCGCGGCCGTCGGGGCGGCGGCGCTGCACGCTGCTGCGGCTCAGCACCCAAACCCAATGCCCCTGGGTGTGGCGCAAGCGAAACTCGACCTCGCTCAGTGGCTGAGAGCCCGTCAGTTGCAGCTGCTGCGCTTGCCGCACGCGCGGGCGGTCGTCGGGGTGCATGCGCGCGTACAGCAACTCGGACGGGCCCTGCAGGCTGCTGGGGGTATCGCCCAGCATGGCCGCAAACTGCTCATCGACCGTGAACAGCGCTTCATCGACCTGATAGGTCCAGGTGCCGGCCCCGGTGCCGCTCAAAATCAGGTGCAGCCGCTCGCTCTGTTCGCGCAAGCGCGCGGCGGCATTTTTGCGCTCGGTGATGTCTTGCTGCAGCGAAATGAAGCCCTTGAGGCGGCCCGAGCCATCGCGCACGGGCTGGATTTCCAGCGCCACCCAGTAGTGGCCGCCGTCTTTGCGGCGATTCAGCAGTTCGCCCTTGAACGGCGCCTCGTCGCGCAACGCCTGCTTGAGTTGCGCCAGCACCTGCGGGTCGGTTTGTGCAGACTGCAGCAAGCGGCCCGGGCTCTGGCCCCGGATCTCGGGCAGGGTGTAGCCCGAGATGCACTCGAAGCCTTGGTTCACCCACTCGATGCGGCCGCGCGCGTCGGTGACCACCACCGCCGTTTCGGTGTGCGTGGCCAGCATAAACAGGGCGTTCATCGGGTGCCCGGTATCGGGATTCAGAGCCAAATCGAATTTCCTCAAACACGAGTTGCCAAGCTTTCAGACGCGCACAGAGCGGTCATTATCGGGCATCGATTCTGCCGCTCCGATCGTGCTCTGAAACCCGCTTGATGCCCTCAAACCCCCATGTAGCGCCCGCTGCGGTGATTGACGGCGATCACCATGTTCAGCGCCAAAGCCCCGAGCAGCGACAGCAGCACCTGCAGGGGCGGCAACAACCACAATGCACCCAGCAATATCAGCGCATCACAAGCCATTTGCACCACCCCTGCGCGCCACCCGAGGCGCTTTTGCAGGTACACCGCCATGATCCCCAAGCCGCCCAAACTGGCGTGGTGGCGCAAGATGATCAAAATACCGGTACCGGCCAGCAATCCGGCCAACACCGCCGCCAGCACCGGGTGCAGCCGCTCGAACGCCAGCCACAGCGGCAGCCATTGCACCCACAGCGCCAGCAAGGCCACGGCGGCAAAGGTTTTGAGGGTGAACACCGGCCCCAGCGCCAGCCAAGCAAAGACATAAAACGGCAGATTGACGGCAAACATCAGCCAGCCCAAGGGCCACTCCAAGGCGTAGTGCAGCAAAAACGCCAACCCAGTGGTGCCACCCGTGAGCAGCAAGGCCTGCTGAAACATAAGCACGGCCAAGGCCACAAACAGGCTGCCCACCAGCAGGCCCTGCACGTCTTCAAAAACGCTGTGGGGCGGCGCAGCAACCCCGTGAGGCGGCGGCTGCTTCATGGGTGCATGCGGCCGGCCTCGGCCAGCACCACCCGGTTGCGGCCTTGCGCCTTGGCGGCGTAGAGCGCCATGTCGGCTTGGTGGATGAGCAAATCGGGCTCGTTGGCGTGTTCTGGCGCCACCGCCACCCCGATCGAGAGGCTCAGGCTCAGACGCGCCCCGTTGACCAAAATGTCCAATGCAGCAAAAGCCTGCCGCCAGGTCTGCGCGCGTTCATAGGCTTCATCCGCCCCCATGCCGGGCAGCAGCAGCAAAAACTCCTCGCCACCGTAGCGGCAGGCAAGGTCTTCGCGGCGGCTCTGCTCGAGCAGCAGTTGCCCCAAGCGCACCAGCACCTGATCGCCCACGCCGTGCCCGTGGCGGTCGTTGACTTGCTTGAAATGATCGATGTCGAGCAGCATCACGCACAGGGGCACCCCCTCGCGCTGGCAACGCGCCCACTCGCGTTCCAGCGTCGATTGCAGGTAGCGTCGGTTGAACAAACCGGTGAGCGGGTCGCGGACGGCCTGTTCACGCAGCTCGACCTGCAGCCGCTCGATCTCGTACAAGCGATCCGACAGCGCGGCGTTGAGCGCCTGCAATTCAGCTTCGCGCGCGCGCAGCGTGGCGCGGGTGTGGCGCAGCACTTGGGTGCGCTGGTGCGCCAACACCCCGATGCCCAGCAGATAGCCCGAAATCCCGACCATGCTCAGCAGCTTGACCCACCCGCTTTCAGCCGTGTAAACCTGCCAGCCACCCAGCGCGGCACCCAACACGGCACCGACAGAAAACAGGGCCACCGACCAGACGATGCCGTTAAATCCGCGCAAAATCGCACTGTTGATGGCGGCAGCGATGAAGAACATGAAGCCTATGAACGCCGGAAAACCCAGCCACGCGACCCAAGCCCCGAACAAAAAGCTGTCGAGCAAGAGGTTGTGCAACTCGGCTTGCTTGGGGTCGGGCGCGCGCCGTGCGCGCCAGTAGATCAGGTGCGGGTAAATGAGCAACTGCAAGCCGAGCAGCACCCAGACCAGCGCCGGCTGGCCCTGACCCCACAGATGCAGGGTCAAGATGATAAAAGCGAACGGGTAGGACAGCGCACGCACCCGCCAATGGGTGCCGACAACCCAATGCACCTTGGGCTGAAGTGTCGTGGCAGTCATGGCTAGGCTTTTATTGATTGAATCGCGTCCATTCGGCCCCAGCACCCGCCGAGCCGTGCATAGCTGCCCGTTGCAGCTTTGCCCCTCAAACCTTGACGTACGCCCAAAAGTGCTCAGGCGTCCGGTCTGAGCGAGAATAGCACATGCCCATGCGCCCCGAACCCCCGTATCAACACGGACAAACCCCGCATATCGGGGTTTTGCTCTGCAACCTCGGCACACCCACCGCCGCCACGGCGGCGGCGCTGCGCCCTTATCTGGCGCAGTTTTTGAGCGACCCGCGGGTGGTCGAGCTGCCGCGCCTGCTCTGGTGGCCGATCTTGCACGGCGTGGTGCTGCGGCTGCGGCCGCGCAAATCGGCCGCCAAATACGCCAGCATCTGGTTGCCCGAGGGCTCGCCGCTCAAGGTCTGGACCGAGCGCCAAGCCGCGCTGTTGCAGGGCTATTTGGGCGAACGCGGCCACCAGGTGCAGGTGCGCTGGGCCATGCGCTACGGCCAGCCCTCGGTGGCCAGCGGGCTCGACGCGCTCAAGGCCGCCGGTTGCACGCGCATACTGGTGCTGCCAGCCTACCCCCAATACAGCGCCGCCACCACAGCCAGCGTGGCCGACGCCGTGTTTGCATGGGGCCGCACGGTGCGCAACCTGCCCGAACTGCGGCTGGTGCGCAACTACCACGACCAGCCCGAGCACATCGCCGCGCTGGCGGCCTCGGTGCAGCGCCACTGGCAGGCGCATGGCCGCCCCGATGTGTTGCTGCTGAGCTTTCACGGCATGCCGGCGCGCACCCTCGACAAAGGCGACCCCTACCACTGCGAATGCCACAAAACCGCGCGCCTGCTGGCCGAGGCGCTGGGCTTGAGCCGCGACCAATACCGCGTCACCTTCCAGTCGCGCTTTGGCCGTGCCCAGTGGCTGCAACCCTACACCGAACCGACGCTGGTGGAACTGGCACGCAGCGGTGTCGCGCGGGTCGATGCCCTCTGCCCCGGCTTTGCCTGTGACTGCATCGAAACGCTGGAAGAAATCGCCCTCGAAGCCAAGTCCGCCTTCATGCAAGCCGGCGGGCGCGAGTTCCACTACATCCCCTGCCTCAACGACAGCGCCGAGGGCATGCGCGCCCTCACCGCCTTGTGCGAGCAGCACCTGGCTGGCTGGCCGACCCCAGCGGTCCCCGACCCGAGCGCTGCCGAGGCCAGCCGCGCACGTGCACTGGCCATGGGGGCGCAGCAGTAAGGGGCACGGCACCCTGCAGCGCGTCAAGCCGCCGCTTTGATCTGGCGCAATATACCTGCGATACCAACCGTGTGGCTCAAGGGCTGGGGCTAAAGGGGCTTGTTGCAGTCACAATTCGAATCTATAATGAAGGTTCATGTTGCGGCGCAGCAAAAGCAGCCCCAGCGTGTGCGGTCGTTTTGACGAACCGCTGCGGGGCGCGGTGCAGGGTCTAGAGCCGAGTCACTTTGCCCTTACCCTCTGACTTGACCACCCTTTTCAGGAGCCTCACCATGCTGACCCCCGAACAGATGCTTGCCGCCCAAAAAGCCAACATCGAAACCCTTTTTGGCCTGACACAAAAGGCCTTTGAGGGCGTCGAGCGCATGTTGGAGCTCAACATGCAAGCCACCCGCGCGGCGCTGGCCGACACCTCGAGCAACACCCAGGCGCTGATGAGCGTCAAAGACGCACAAGAGCTGCTGGCCCTGCAGGCCTCCCTGATGCAGCCGCTGGCCGAAAAAACCGCCGCCTACAGCCGCCAGTTGTACGAAATCGCTGCGGGCACCGGCGGCGAGTTCGCCAAATTCGCCGAGCACCAAGGAGCCGAGGCGCAGCAAAAATTCATGGCCGTGGTTGACAACGTGGCCCGCAACGCTCCGGCCGGCTCCGAAACCGCCGTGGCGGTGATGAAAAACGCCGTGGCGTCGGCCAACAACGCCATGGAAACCGTGCAGCGCGCGGTCAAGCAAGCCACCGAAGTGGCGCAGACCAACTTCCAAGCCATGGCCGACAACGCGCTCAGCGGCACCAAAGCCACCAGCGCCAGCAAGAAGCGCTGACCACAGCCCCCCCACTCCAGCTTGTATTTGAGCGCGGCCGCCCGTTTGGGGGCCGCGCTTTTGCGTTTGCTGCGGCACCAAACCCCGTCTGCGCCGATTTTCCGCCATGGAAGTAAACAAGAATGGTTTGTGTTCATGCTATGATCACCATGCGTAGTTAGCGCACCACCGCTTGCTTTGGGTCTGTGGGCTTCGAAGCGGCACTTGTCTGGTTCAATTGCATAATCGAGGTACACATGAAAGTCAGCAGAAGAAATCTGGTCGTCAAATTGGGGGCCGCATCGGTGGCGGGTGCCGCCCTGTCGGTTGCCGCGCTGCCCAAAGCCTTTGCCCAAGGCGCACCCGCGGCCGCCGCTGGCGCTGGCGTGGTCAACATCTACAGCTCGCGCCACTACGGCGTCGAGGGCGTGTTCGAGACCTTCACCCGCGAAACCGGCATCCGCGTGCGCTTCACCAGCGGCCCCGACGCCGGCCTGCGCGAGCGCATCCGTGCCGAAGGCCGCCACACCCCGGCCGACATGTTCATCGCCGTCGATGCCGGCAACTTGGCGCTGGCCGCCACCCAGGGTTTGCTCCAACCCATCACCAGCACCGCCCTGAGCAGCAACATTCCCGCGCACCTGCGCGACCCGGGCAACCATTGGTTTGGCCTGACGCAGCGCGTGCGCACCATTCTGTTCCATCCAGCAAGGGTGCAGGCGGCGCAGCTGTCCACCTTCGAGGCCCTGGCCGACCCGATGTGGCGCGGCCGCTTGGTCATGCGCCCGGCCACGCACTCTTACACCCAATCGCTGGTGGCGAGCATGATCGCCGCCCACGGCGAGGCCCGCACCGAGCAAATCGTGCGCGGCTGGGTGGCCAACAACCCGCAGCTGATCGACAGCGACACCCGCATCCTCGAGGTGCTGGCGGCTGGCGGTGGCGACGTGGCCATCACCAACCACTACTACCTCGGGCGCCTGCTGCAGTCCAACCCGGCGTTCCCGGTGCGCCTGATGTGGGCCAACCAAGCCGCCGGCGACCGCGGCGTGCACGTCAACGTCAGCGGTGCCGGCATCACCACGCACGCGCAAAACCGCGACAACGCGCTGCGCCTGCTCGAGTGGATCAGCACGCCGCGCGGCCAAGAGCTGTTCTCGGGCTCGAACCACGAGTACCCGGCCAACCCGGCCGCTCCGGTGCACCCGATCATCGCCGGTTTTGGCACTTTCCGTGGCGACCGCCTCGATCTGCGCGAGCTCGGCCGCCTGCAGGCCGACGCCATCCGTCTGCTGGACCGCGCCGCTTACCGTTAACCCAACGTTACCCCGCACGACCGCGTTTTATTCAACCTGATAATGTCGCAAGCAGTTAGCAGCGTTCCGGTCGTGCAAAACAAAAGGCAGTGGCATCTGGGGGCCACTGCCATCTCCACACTGGTGGCCGCGTTGGCGGTGTTCCCAGTGCTCATCGTCGCCTCTACCTTGCTCAGCCCCACGCCAGAAATCTGGCAACACCTGTGGGACACGCTGCTGCCGCTGCTGTTGCGCAACACCCTGCTGCTGCTGCTCGGGGTCGGGGTCGGCACGCTGCTGCTGGGCGCCGGGCTGGCGTGGTTGGTCACGGCCTATGAGTTCCCGGGGCGCACGCTGTTTCAATGGTTGCTGATGCTGCCCATGGCCGTTCCGGCCTACATCATGGGCTTTGTGTTCATGGCGACCTTCGACGCCGCCGGGCCGGTGCAAGGCACGCTGGTGCAGTGGTTTGGCAGCGCCGCTTGGTTCCCCGAGGTGCGCTCGCCGCTGGGCGCGATCACGGTGATGGCGCTGGTGCTCTACCCCTACGTTTATATGCTGGCTTTGGTCGGCTACCGCGGCATATCGTCCACGGCCTTTGACACCGCACGGGTGCATGGCTACAGCCGGGCCCAGTTTTACTGGAAGGTGGTGCTGCCGATTTCACGCCCGGCCATTGCCGCCGGGGTCGCGCTGGCCCTGATGGAGGCGCTGGCCGACTTTGCCACGGTGCGTTTTTTCAACTTCCCCACGCTGGCCGATGGGGTGGTGCGCATCTGGCACGGCATGATGGATTTGCAAGCCGCCAGCGAACTCGCCGGCTTGCTGGCCATCGTCGCCTTGGCGGCGCTGCTGATCGAGCGCTCACAGCGCGGGCGCACGCGCTACCACGAAACCGGCGGCAAATCCCCCGGCATCCCGCGCGCGCAACTGCAGGGCCGCAGCAAGTGGCTGGCCACGGCCTTGTGCGCCGGCGTGCTGGGCGTGGCTTTTGTGCTGCCGATCACGCAGCTCATGTCTTGGGCCGCCACCGAGTTTGAGCACATGACGCCGGGCACGGCGCAGGTCTATCTCGAGCTGGCCGGCAACAGCCTGCTGCTGGCTTCGCTGGCCGCCGCGGTGGCGGTGCTGCTGGCGATCGTGCTCTCGAGCGGCGTGCGGGTTTCGGGGCACCGTTTTGCGCGCGTCATGGCCACGCTGGCCACCACCGGCTACGCCATTCCCGGGCCGGTGCTGGCGGTGGGCATTTTGCTCACGCTCACGCCGCTGGACCACGCGCTCAACTACGCCACCGAGTACTGGTTCAACGTCACCGTGGGGCTGGTGCTCACCGGTTCGGTGATCGGGCTCATCTACGGTTACGTGGCGCGCTTTCTCGCCGTGGCCTACCAGAGCACCGACGCCGCACTCGAAAAAGTCAAGCCCAACCTGACGCTGGCGGCGCGCACGCTGGGTGCGGGGCAGTGGCGCATCCTCACGCGCATCCACCTGCCGCTGGCGGCGCCGGGAATCATCGTCGCCGGCGCGCTGGTGTTTGTGGATGTGATGAAGGAGCTGCCCATCACCCTCATGCTGCGCCCCTTTGGCTACGAGACCTTGGCCACTTGGGTCTGGCAGATGTCGGCCGAATCGGTCTGGAGCGGCGCGGCGGTGCCGGCACTGGGGATCGTGCTGGCCGGGCTGCTGCCGGTGATTTTGCTGGTCAAGCTGCTGCTGCAAAAATAGCGTGGGCCTGCGTGGCTGCTATTTGTGCGTGGCCCACCGTTCGCGTCAATTTGGCCCTGCTCCCTGCTCCCTGCTCCCTGCGCAGAGCCAGCGCCTGCATGAGCGCCTACACCGGCAAAAGCTGCTGGCGCAGTTGCGGCAGATAGCGCTCCATGGCCGCACGGCCGGCGGCGATGGCGCGCTGGCGCGCCGCAAAGTTGGCGCTGCCGATGCCGTCCAGCTCGGGCCGCAACGCCACGTCGGCGCCGGCCAAGGCCAGCCGGTTGATGCTCTGGCCCATGATGGTGAAGGTGCGCAGCAGCACGCGCACGGCGTCGGTGGCGTAGTCATCGCTCAGACCGCTCGAAATATCGACCGCCAGCACCCGCTCGGCCCCCATGGCGCGCGCCTGCTGCACCGGCACCGGGGCCACCAGCCCGCCATCGACGTAATTGCGCCCGGCGATGGGCACAGGCGAGAACACCCCCGGCACGGCGCTGGAGGCGCGCACCGCCTGCCCGCTGTCGCCGCGCCTGAACAGCACGCCCTCGCCGTTGCCCAAATCGG
>Ga0208610_100469_pt1 | contig 13883 bp, 11 predicted proteins | sample SubbioR11Jul_8A2_FD_184815 | JGI IMG/M metagenome (GOLD analysis project Ga0208610, IMG submission 184815) | Serpentinite rock and fluid subsurface biosphere microbial communities from McLaughlin Reserve, California, USA - CR11Jul_8A2 (SPAdes) | ecosystem: Environmental > Terrestrial > Deep... | reverse complement strand
CGGCCAGCGCGCCCAGGCGCACCGCGGCGGCGAGCAGCGCTCCGGTCTTCATCCGGTGCATGCGCTCCAGCTCCGGCAACGACAGCGCGGCGCCGACCGCCTGCAGGTCGAGCGCCTGGCCGCCGCACATGCCGGCGGTGCCGGCGGCCAGCGCCAGCTCGTGCATCAGCGCCGCGCGCCGCTCGGCCGCCAGCGGCGCCTCGGCCAGGACGCGAAAGGCCTCGGCCTGCAAGGCATCGCCGGCGAGCATCGCGGTGGCCTCGTCGAAGGCCACGTGCACGGTCGGCTTGCCCCGCCGCAGGACGTCGTTGTCCATGCACGGCAGGTCGTCGTGGATCAGCGAATAGACGTGAACGTACTCGACCGCGAGCGCGGCGCTGTCGAGTGCCGCCGGCGCGGCACCGGCCAGTTCGCCGGCCGCATACACCAGCAGCGGTCGCACGCGCTTGCCCCCCTGCAGCACCGCATAGCGGATCGCCTCATGCAGGCGCTGCGGCGGCGCGGCTGCCGCCGGCAACTGCCGCTCGGCACAGCCCTCGAAGTGCGCCAGGCGCTCGCCCATCCAATCGGCGAACGTGGCACCGGCCGGCACTGCGGCGGGCAGAGAGTCGGCGGCCATTTCGCGCGCGGCTCTAGCCCGGACCGCGCAGTTCCGAGGCCTCGAGCGGCTTGAGCAGATCGCCGTCGAGCTTGCTGATCTCCTGCTCGGCGACCGCGAGCCGCGCCTGGCAGTGCTGCGCCAGTTGCGCGCCGCGCCGGTAAGTGGCGATCGATTCCTCGAGCGTCAGTTCGCCGGACTCCATCGTGCGCACCAACTGGTCGAGTTCGTCGAGCGCCTGCTCGAACGACAGCGATTCGACCGCCGCCGCGGCCTCGTGCTTCGCAGATCGCTTGGCCATGGCCGCGATTGTAGAGCAGCGCTTCCTGCGGGTTGCGCGCGCTTGGCTAGACTCGCCCTCCGATGCAGTCGCTCTGGATGTTGGTCGCGTCGCTCCTGTTCGCCGTGATGGGCGCGTGCGTCAAGCTCGCCACCCAGCATTACGGGGTCGCCGAGATCGTGTTCTATCGGTCGCTCGTCGGTTGCCTGGCGCTCGCCGCTTTCGCCCGCTGGCAGGGCCTGAAGCTGGCGACGTCGTTGCCCTGGGTGCACCTGCGCCGTGGCGTCGCGGGCACGGCGGCGCTGTCGCTGTGGTTCTTCGCCACCACCGTCCTGCCACTCGGCACGGCGATGACGCTCAACTACGCTTCGTCGCTGTACGTGGCGGCATTCGCCGTCGTCGCCGCTGTCGCCGCCGGCCGCCGCATCAACTGGGCGCTGGCCACCACGGTGTTGATCGGCTTCGGCGGCGTGCTGATGGTGCTGCAGCCGAGCCTCAACCCGCAGCAGGCAGCGGCCGGCATCGCCGGCCTTGCCTCCGGGGTGCTGTCGGCGATCGCCTACTGGCACGTCAAGGATCTCGGCCGGCGCGGCGAGCCGGAGTGGCGCACCGTGTTCTGGTTCTCCTTCACCGGCGTCGTGCTCGGCCTGGCGGGCGCGCTGCTGGCCGGACTGTCGGCGCACACCGCGCATGGCGTCGCGCTGCTGCTGGCGATCGGCGTCACCGCGACCGTTGCACAACTGGCGATGACGCGTGCCTACGGCGCCGGGCGAACGCTGCTGACCGCCAACCTGCAGTACTCGGCGGTCGTGTTTGCGACGATCATCGGCGTGGCCTGGTTCGCCGACCGTATCGCGGCGATCGGCTGGCTCGGCATCGCCACGATCATCGTCGCCGGCGCGCTTGCGACCCTGATTCGGCCGCCCGCGGCGAGGCTTCACAGCGGCGATCGGCCCGACCGTCGCCACCCGCATCCAGGAGGGCCCCTCGCATGAGCCATCGCACGCTGGTCAGCGCTGCCGAGTTGCAGGCGCACCTGTTCGACCACGACTGGTGCGTGATCGACTGCCGCCACGATCTCGCCGACTTCGCCGCCGGCTACCGCGAGTACCGCGCCGGACACATCCCGGGCGCCACCTTCGCGCACCTCGAGGAAGACCTGTCGGGCGAAATCACGGCCGCCAGCGGCCGCCATCCGCTGCCGGTGCCCGAGCACCTGGTCGCGATCTTCCGCGAATGGGGCATCGGCAACGACAGCCAGATCGTCGCCTACGACGCGCAAGGCGGCCAGTTCGCGGGCCGCCTGTGGTGGCTGGCGCGCTGGCTCGGTCACGAGCGCGTCGCGGTGCTCGACGGCGGCTGGCAGGCGTGGCTGAGCTGCGCCGACTGGTCGAGCATCGAGGACGCCGAGCGGCCGCCCGGCGACTTCAGCGCGCGGGCGTCGCTGGCGCCGGTGGTCGGTGCCGCGCACGTGCTGGCCACTCGCGACCACCCGGGCACGCTGCTGATCGACGCCCGCAGCGCCGAGCGCTACCAGGGCCGGGTCGAGCCGATCGACCCGGTCGCCGGCCACATCCCGGGTGCCGTCAACCGGCCCTGGCAGGCCAACCTCGAACGCGGACTGTTCAAGTCGCCGGCGCTGCTGCGCGCCGAGTTCGAGGCGCTGCTCGCCGGCCGTGCCCCGGCGCAGGCGATCCACACTTGCGGCTCGGGCGTGACCGCGGCCCACAACGCACTGGCGATGGCCGCCGCCTGCCTGCCCGGTTCGGCGCTGTACGCAGGTTCATGGAGCGAGTGGATCCGCGATCCGGCGCGACCGATCGCCACCGGCGAGCAGCCCTGAGGCTTGCGTGCGGCGCGCGCCGCGCTCAGTGCGCGTGCAGCGCGCTCATGATCAGGCCCGCCAACACCACGCCCGCCAGCACCAGAGCGACCTCCGGCACCGACTGCGCCAGCGACTTGCGCCGCATCATCTCGGGCAGCAGGTCGCTGAGCGCGATGTAGATGAAGCTCGCCGCCGCCACCGTCAGCGCGTAAGGCAGCAGCGCCGCCGAGGCCTCGAGCACGAAGAAGCCGACGATGCCACCGGCCACCGCCGAGGCGCCGGAGGCCAACTGGAACACGAAGGCTTTGCGGCGCGTGAAGCCGGCGTTGAGCAGGATCATGAAGTCGCCGACTTCGTGCGGGATCTCGTGCGCCATCACCGCCAGCGTCGCCAGCACGCCGGCGCGCCAGTCGAGCAGAAAGGCGGCGGCGATCACGATCCCGTCGGCGAAGTTGTGGAAGGCATCGCCGATCAGGATCGGCCAGCCGCCGCGCCGCGCCTCGTGCGCATCGTGCCCGTGCAGGTGGCGGTGCGCGTCGCCCTCGTGGTGATGCGTGTGGTGGATCAGCGCCGCCTTCTCCAGCAGGAAGAAGCCGAGGATCGAGGCCAGCAGCACCCAGCCGAGGACGAAGGCGTCGACCTCGGCGTGGAACGACTCGGGCAGCAGATGGGTGAGCGCGACCGTCAACAGCAGGCCGGCCGACACGCACACCAGCCGGTCGACCAGCCCCGACAGCAGACGGAACGACAGCAGCGCCGCGAGCCCGATCGAGATCACCGTCGACAGGACATTGGCAACGACGATCAAGCCAAGCGTGGAGGACATGGCGGATCCGGGGCGCAGGCAATCGCGGTAGCAGGGGCGTCGAGCCCGCCGCCGTCGACTTGCCGGCGCGCGCCCGCGCCGGCAAGTCATGCCGCAAGCACGATCGAGGTGTCGATGCGCCTCAGGCCAGGTGGCGGCCGAACCAGGCGAGCGTGCGCCGCCACGCATCCTGGGCCGGCTGCTGGCGAAAGCTGGCGCGGTAGTCGGCGTGAAAGGCGTGCGGCGCATCCGGGTAGAGCACCAGCTCGGAGGCGGTGTTGCCGGCGCTGCGCAGCGCCGCCATCATGCGCTCGATGGTCTCGTTCGGGATGCCGGCATCGGCGCCGCCGTACAGTGCCAGCACCGGCTGGCGGATCTGGGCGGCGACGTCGATCGGATGGCGCGGCGTGTTGGCCGTGGCCTCGCCGACCACGCGCCCGTACCAGGCGACACCGGCGCGGCACTTCGGGTTGTGCGCGCAATACAGCCAGGCAATCCGTCCGCCCCAGCAGAAGCCGGTGACGCCGAGCCGGTCGCCGGCGCCGCCGTTGGCGGCGGCCCAGGCCGCGGTGGCGTCCAGATCGCTCAGCACCTGCGCATCGGGCACCTTGCTCACCAGTTCCCGGATCAGGGTCGGGATGTCGGTGAACTTCGAGGGATCGCCCTGGCGAGCGAACAGTTCCGGAGCGACGGCGAGGTAGCCGGCCTTGGCGAAGCGCCGGCACACGTCCTTGATGTGCTCGTGCACGCCGAAGATCTCCTGGACGACGAGCACGCTGGCGAGCGCCTGCCGGCCAGCCGGCGCGGCGCGGTAGGCCGGCATCTCGCCGTCCGCGGTCCTGATTCTCACCTCGCCGGCGGTCAGTCCCTGGGTGTCGGTGGTGATCATCGTCTGCGCCTGCACCGGCAGCACCGCCGCGGCGAAACCGGCCGCCAGCGAGGTCTTGACGAAGCCGCGGCGGTCCACGGTCGCGGCCGGATGAAGGCGGTCGATCTCGTCTTGCGCGTCGCGCGCGATCTGCGTCCGATCCCTGTCGGTCATGCGTTCGTCTCCTCGTTGGACATCAGGGCCATGAGCGGCGGCCGGCCAGTGTAGCCATGCCGGAGGGCAACGGCGCTGGCACAATCGCCGCCCTGCCCGGATCGCGCCGCCGATCGCCCCCGGAGGCTTCTGCCATGCCCTTCGACACCGAATCGCTCGCACGTCGCTTCCACCGCCTGGCGCCGGCGGTCGACTATTGCGCGCTGCGCGTGGTCGAGGAGCACTCGCAGACCGTCGCCGTGCGCCAGGACATCGCCCAGCCCGCCGCCACCACGGTTGATGCCGGCGCGATGGTCACCGTGTTCGACGGCGACGGCGTCGGCTACGCCGCCAGCAGCGACCTGTCCGATGCCGGTCTCGCCTGGGCGATCGGCCGCGCGCGCGACTGGGCGCGACTGGCACGGGGCCGCAGCGTGTTCGACGGCGCCGCGCCGCGCCTGCCGCGCCCGCGCGGCCGCTACGCCTCGCCGACGGCGCGGCCGCTCGACTGGCGCAAGGCCGACCGGATCGAGACCCTGATGCGCGAGTCGCGCGCCTGCCGCCTCGATGCCCGCATCGTCGACTGGGAAGCGAGCCTGTGGACGATCCGCACGCGCCAGTTGTCGCTGACCGCCGACGGCGCCGCCGACGGCGAGTTCGCGCTGCAGGAGTTCGACTTCACGATCCCGGGCCTGCACGTGGTGGCGCACGACCGCGGCCTGACCCAGATCCGCTCCTGGGGCGGCCGCTACAACGGCTTCTGCCAGCAGGGCGGCGTCGAGGTCCTCGAACGCGCCGGTTTTGCCGGCGCCGGCGCCGCCACCGCCGAGCAGGCGCTGCAGTTGCTCGCCGCGCCCAACTGCCCGAGCGGCACGATCGACGTCGTGCTGATGCCCGACCAGATGATGCTGCAGATCCACGAGTCGATCGGCCATCCGCTCGAACTCGACCGCATCCTCGGCGACGAGCGCAACTACGCCGGCACCAGCTTCGTCACCCTCGACATGTTCGGCAGCTACCGCTACGGCTCGCCGCTGCTCAACGTCAGCTACGACCCGACGCGCGGCGAGCAGTTCGCCAGCTTCGCCTGCGACGACGAAGGCGCGCCGGCGGCGCGCACGCTGCTGATCGACCGCGGCGTGCTGCTGCGGCCGCTCGGCGGCGCCAGCTCGCGCCAGCGCGCGCGCCGGCTCGGCGCCGAGCTGGACGCAGTGGCGACCACGCGCGCCTGCGCCTGGAACCGGCCGCCGATCGACCGCATGAGCAATCTGAACCTCGAGCCGGGCGCCAGTACGCTTGAAGAGATGATCGCCGCCACCGAGCTCGGCGTGCTGATGCAGACCAACCGCTCCTGGTCGATCGACGACTCGCGCAACAAGTTCCAGTTCGGCTGCGAGTGGGGCCGGATGATCCGCGACGGCCAGCTCGCCGAAGTCGTGCGCGATCCGAACTACCGCGGCATCAGCGCCACCTTCTGGCGCTCGCTGGCGCAGGTCGGCGACGCCGCGACGATGGCAGTGATGGGCACGCCGTACTGCGGCAAGGGCGAACCGAACCAGGCGATCCGCGTCGGCCACGCCAGCCCGGCCTGCCGCTTCACCGCCATCGACGTGTTCGGCGCCGAGGCCTGAGAGCGCGCCCCCGGCACCTGTTGCGCGAGCCGCACGCCGTGAACGATCTCTTCTTCTCGATGGCGCAGTACGCGATCGGCCGCCTGGCCGGGGCCGAGACCCTGCTCGCCAACTTCGCCGGCGAGGCGACCGACTTCGTGCGTTTCAATCACGCGCGCGTGCGCCAGCCGCTGACCGTGCGCCAGGCGCAGCTGAAGCTGTCGCTGATCGACGGCCGCCGGCGCGACAACACCACGCTGGCGCTCAGCGGCGAGCCGCAGCGCGATCGCGCCAGCATCGATCAGGCGCTCGAGGCGATGCGCGGCGAGCTCGCGAGCCTGCCCGAAGATCCCTATCTGCTGTACGCGACCGACGCCGCCGTGAGCGATCGCCAGTCGAGCGGCCGTCTGCCGCAGGCCGAGCAGGCGGTCGAGGCGATCACCCGCGCCGGCGCCGGCAGCGATCTGGTCGGACTGCTCGCCAGCGGGCCGATCTACCGCGGCTTCGCCAGTTCGCACGGTGCGCGCCACTGGCACGCGGTCGACGCCTTCCTGTTCGACTGGTCGCTGTACCACGCGGCCGACAAGGCGGTGAAGTCGGCCTGGGCCGGCAGCCACTGGGACGACGAAGAACTGCAGCGGCGCATCGACGCCGCCCGCAGCCAGCTCGCCTGTCTGGCGCTGCCGGCACGCCGGCTGGCGCCCGGCGCGGTGCGCGCCTACCTGTCGCCGGCCGCGCTCGACGAGCTCGCCGCGATGCTCAGTTGGGCCGGCGTCTCCGAGAAGGCGCAGCGGACCAAGCAGAGCTGCCTGCAGCGGCTGGTCGACGGCGAGGCGCGGCTCGCGCCGCAGCTCACCGTGACCGAGCAGGCCGACTCGGGTCTGGCGCCGGCCTTCGACGAGTCCGGCTTCGTACGCCCGGCCACGGTGACGCTGATCGATCGCGGCCGGCACGCCGGCAGCCTGGTGAGCGCGCGCAGCGCGCGCGAGTACGGCCTCGAGGCCAACGGCGCCGACGACGACGAAGGCGCGCAGTCGCTGGCGATCGCCGCCGGCTCGCTGCCGGCGCAGCAGGCGCTCGCCGCCCTCGACACCGGGCTGTGGGTCGGCAACCTCCACTACCTGAACTTCTCCGATCGTGCCCACGGCCGCATCACCGGCCTGACGCGTTTCGCCACCTTCTGGGTCGAAGCCGGCCGGATCGTCGCGCCGGTCGAAGTCATGCGCTTCGACGACACGCTGTACCGGGTGCTCGGAAGCGAACTCGAGGCCCTGACCAGCACGCCCGAATGGACGCTCGACGCCGGCAGCTACGGCCAGCGCTCGGTGCGCAGCAGCCGCGTGCCGGGGGCGCTGCTGTCGAGCTTCACACTGACGCTGTGACCCGGCGGGCGGCCAGCAACGGCGGCCGGTGCGCCGCGCACCTTCAGTGCGCTTCGTCCCAGTTGCGCCCGACGCCGACCTCGGCCACCATTTCGACCTGCAGTTGCGCCACCGCCGCCATCAGGCGCGGCACCTCGCGCACGATCGCCGCCAGTTCGGGCTGCGGCACCTCGAACACCAGCTCGTCGTGGACCTGCATCACCAGGCGCGTGGCCAGGCCCTCGCGCCTGAGCCAGCCGTGCACGGCGATCATCGCCAGCTTGATCAGGTCGGCGGCGGTGCCCTGCATCGGCGCGTTGATCGCCGCCCGCTCGGCGGCGCTGCGCCGCGGGCCGTTGGGCGAGTTGATCTCGGGCAGCCACAGGCGGCGGCCGAACACGGTCTCGACATAGCCCTGGCGGCGCGCCTCGGCGCGCGTGCGCTCCATGTATCGGGCCACGCCCGGGTAGCGGGTGAAGTAGCGGTCGATGTACAACCTGGCGGCGTCGCGCTCGATGTTGAGGCTGGCGGCGAGGCCGAACGCGCTCATGCCGTAGATCAGACCGAAGTTGATCACCTTGGCGGTGCGACGCTGGTCGGCGCTGACCTCGGCCAGCGGCACGCCGAACACCTCGGCCGCGGTGGCGCGGTGCACGTCCTCGCCGGCGTTGAACGCCGCCAGCAGCCCTTCGTCGCCGCTGATGTGGGCCATGATGCGCAGCTCGATCTGCGAGTAGTCGGCGCTGACGATCCGGCTGTCGGCCGGCGCGATGAAGGCCTCGCGGATGCGCCGGCCCTCGGGCGTGCGGATCGGGATGTTCTGCAGGTTCGGATCGCTCGAGCTCAGGCGGCCGGTGACCGCGATCGCCTGCCCGTAGCTGGTGTGCACGCGGCCGGTGCGCGGATCGACACTCGCCGGCAGCTTGTCGCAGTAGGTGCTCTTGAGCTTCGACAGCGCCCGGTGCTCGAGCAGGGTCTTCGGCAGCGGGTAGTCCAGCGCCAGCTTGTCGAGCACTTCTTCATCGGTGCTCGGCGCGCCGGCCGCGGTCCTCTTGACCACCGGCACCCCGAGCTTGCCGAACAGGATCTCGCCGATCTGCTTCGGGCTGCCGAGGTTGAACGGCTGGCCGGCGAGCTCGTGCGCCCGCTGCTCGAGTTCGGCGATGCGCCGGGCAAGCTCGGCGCTGTGCGCCAGCAGCTTGTCGCGGTCGATCAGCACGCCGGTGCGCTCCATATCGAACAGCACCTTGCTCACCGGCATCTCGATCTGCTCGTAGACATGGCGCAGCCGCGGGTCGTGCTCGATACGCGGCCACAGCGTCCGGTGCAGCGCCAGCGTGACCTCGGCGTCCTCGGCGGCATAGGCGGTGGCGCGGTCCAGCGCCACCTGGTCGAAACCGATCTGGCCGGCGCCCTTGCCGCACACCTGCTCGTAGGTGATCGTCTGCCGGCCCAGGTGCCGCTCGGCGAGCGAGTCCAGGTCGTGGTTGCGGTGCGCCTCGAGGACGTAGCTTTGCAGCAGCGTGTCGTGCTCGATGCCGGCCAGCCGGATGCCGTGATTGGCGAACACGTGGGCGTCGTACTTGAGGTGCTGGCCGACCTTGCGGTGGTGCGCGCTCTCCAGCCAATGGCGCAGCCTTTCCAGGGTGTCGGCCAGCGGCAGTTGGTCGGGCGCGCCCGGGTAGCGATGCGCGAGCGGGATGTAGCAGCCCTCGTGCTCGGCCACGGCAAACGAGATGCCGACCAGTTGCGCGCGCATCGGTTCGAGCGAGGTGGTCTCGGTGTCGACACTGGCGAGCGGCGCCGTGACGAGCCGCCCGATCCACTGCTCGAGCTGCTCGCTGCTGAGCACGGTCTCGTAGTCGACCGGCGGCGAGGCTGGCGCCGCCTCCGGCGCATGCGCCACCGCCTCGGCGACCGCAGCCGCCGTGCCGGCGCCGGCCGCGGGCGGCGCGGCAACGCCGGCCGCCCCCAGTTCCTTGAGCAGCGCGCGGAACTCGTAGCGTTCGGCGAGCGCCTTGACCTGCTCGGCGTCGGGCGGCTGCGCGCGCAGCGCATCGAACTGCGGCACCTGCTGCGCGAGATCGCCGTCGCGCCGCACCGTGACCAGCGCGCGCGCGGTCGGCAGCCAGTCGAGCGCGCGGCGCAGGTTGTCGCCGATCGCGCCCTTCACCTCGCCGGCGGCGGCGATCACGCCCTCGAGCGAGCCGTACTGGGCGAGCAGACGGGCGGCGGTCTTGGGACCCACCTTGTCTACCCCGGGGACGTTGTCGACGCTGTCGCCGACCAGGGCCAGGAAGTCGACGATGCGCGCCGGCGGCACGCCGAACTTCTCCTGCACGCCGGCTGCGTCGAGGGTCTCGCCGCTCATCGTGTTGACCAGCGTCACCTGCTCGTCGACCAGTTGCGCGAGATCCTTGTCGCCGGTGGAGACCACCGTCTTCATGCCCCGCGCCTTGGCCTGCTCGGCGAGGGTGCCGATCACGTCGTCGGCCTCGATGCCCTCGACCACCAGCACCGGCCAGCCGAGCGCGCGCACCGCCTCGTGGATCGCCGGGATCTGGCGCGCCAGCTCCTCGGGCATCGCCGGACGGTGGGCCTTGTAGTCGGGATAGATCGCGTCGCGGAAGGTCTTGCCGGGCGCGTCGAACACGCAGGCGCAGTAGTCGCACGGCACCTGCGCGCGCAGCGCGCGCAGCATGTTGATGTAGCCGCGCAGCGCCCCCACCGGTTCGCCGCGCGAGGTGCGCAGGTCGGGCATCGCGTGGAAGGCGCGGTACAGGTAGCTGGAGCCGTCGACCAGCAGCAGGGTCTTCATTCGTTCGCCGGGCAAGGTTGCGTCGCGGCGCCGGCCTCGCGGCCGGCGGTCGAAACTGCGGTTAGGCTGAGCGACTTCGCAGCCGTCGGCCGCCAATGGCCACCCAAGGAGCCAGCATGAGCGATCGCCAGAAACAGATCCCGGGCCTGCGCGCCATCACCATGCCGGAACGGGCGACCACCCTGAAGGCGCGCGAGTCCTGGCACCTGCTGGGGATTATCTCGGAGTTCGTCGAGGCCACCGAGAGACTGGCCGAGATCCGGCCGGCAGTGTCGATCTTCGGCAGCGCACGCAGCCGGCCCGGCTCGCCGGTCTACGGGCAGACCGAGGAGATCGCGCGCAAGCTGTCGGACGCCGGCTTCGCCGTGATCAGCGGCGGCGGCCCGGGCGTGATGGAGGCCGCCAACAAGGGCGCCTTCGCCGGCCGCAGCCCGAGCGTCGGATTGAACATCGAGCTGCCGCTCGAACAGCACGGCAACGCCTACCAGGACATCACGCTGCGCTTCCGCCACTTCTTCGCGCGCAAGGTGGCCTTCGTCAAGTACGCGTCGGCCTACGTCGTGATGCCGGGCGGATTCGGCACCCTGGACGAGTTGTTCGAGGCGCTGACCCTGATCCAGACCGGCAAGGGGCGGCGCATTCCGATCGTCCTGGTCGGCGCCGACTACTGGAACGGCCTGCTCGACTGGTTGCGCGGCACGCTGGTGGCCAACGGCATGATCGACGACGCCGACCTCGAGCTGATGAAGCTGGTCGAAAGCAGCGACGAGGTCATCGAGGCGATCTTCGACTTCTACCAGTCCAAGGGTTTCGGCCCGACCGCGGCCGAGCGCGAGCAGCTTCTCTACCTGTGACGGCGCCGCGGCGCGCCTGCTCAGCGCGATGCACCGCGCGCCAGCGCCCGCTGCCGGCACTGCGCGGCCTCGGCCTCGCGCTGCGGCTGCTCGGCGCGCGCCAGCGGCCAGCCCTGCGTGTGGCTCTGCACCAGGTCGGCGAGCGCGTGGATCAACGCCGGCGCGTCGTTCAGGCAGGCGATGTAATGGAACTCGCCGCCGCCGGCGTGCTGGAACGTCTCCTTGCCCTCGACGGCGATCTCCTCCAGCGTCTCCAGGCAGTCGGCGACGAAGCCCGGGCAGACGACATCGACCCGCGGCGTGCGCGCCGCGCCCAGTTGCGCCAGCAGCGGCGCCGTGTACGGCTGCAGCCACTCGGCGCGGCCGAAGCGCGACTGGAAGGCGAGCGCGAACTCGTGCGCGCGCAGATCGAGCGCCTGCGCCAGCAGCCGCCCGGTCTTCAGGCACTCGCAGTGGTAGGGATCGCCGAGGTCGAGCGCGCGGCGCGGCACGCCGTGGAAGCTCATCACCAGCTTGCCGCCGACGTCGTGCGGCCGGCCATGCCGCTGCCAGTGGCTGCGGATCGACTGCGCCAGGGCCTCGATGTAGCGCGGGTGGTCGTGGAAGTGCTTGACCCAGCGCACCTCGGGCAGGTTGCGCACGCGCGCCAGATGGCGGTGCACGGCGTCGAACACGGTGGCCGTGGTGCTGGCCGAATACTGCGGATACAGCGGCAGGACCAGCAGCCGCTCGACGCCGAGCGCGCGCAGTTCGTCGAGCACGCGGGCGATCGACGGCTCGCCGTAGCGCATCGCCAGCGCCACCTCGAGATCGAGGCCGCGGCTGCCGAGATAGCCGCGCAGCAGCAGCGCCTGCTGGCGCGAGCCGTGCGCCAGCGGCGAACCGTGCTCGGTCCAGATCGTCGCGTACTTGGCGGCCGACCGCCGCGGCCGCAGGGTCAGCACGATGCCGTGCAGGATCGGCCACCACAGCAGGCGCGGGATCTCGACCACCCGCGGGTCAGAGAGGAACTGGCGCAGGTAGGCACGCACGGCGCCGGGCCGCGGCGCCTGCGGCGTGCCGAGATTGACCAGCAGCACCGCATTGCGCACTCGCCGATCGTGCGCGAACGGAGGTTCCGGAAGAAAGGTCAAGAGCGCACTCGCAGGAAGGCAGGATCGGGCCGGCGGCGCGCGATCGCGCGCGCCGGCAGTCTCGCGAAGGGTAGCAATGCGGCGGCGCTCACTCGCGCGACAGCGCGCTCGACAGCAGCCGGGCGGTGATGTCGACGATCGGAATCACCCGCTCGTAGGCCATCCGCGTCGGGCCGATCACGCCGAGCGTGCCGACCAGGGTGCCATCGACCTCGTAGGGCGCCACCACCAGGCTCAGTTCGTCGAACGGCACCCGGCTCGACTCGCCGCCGATGAAGATCTGCACTCCCTGGGCGCGGCCGCTGACCTCGAGCAGTTGCATCAGCCGCGTCTTGTGCTCGAACAGGTCGAACAGCGCCCGCAACCGGTCGAGATTGCCGGCCAGATCGGCTACGCCGAGCAGGTTGCGCTCGCCCGAGACCACCACCTGATCGGACTGCTCGGCCGCCTCGCTGCCGGCCTCGACCGCCGCCTCCATCAGGTGCGCGATCTCGGCGCGCAGTTCGGTCAGTTCGCTGCCGAGACGGCGGCGCGCCTCGTCGAAACTGGTGCCGGCGAAGTGCACGTTCAGGATGTTGGCCGCCTCGACGAGCTGCGCCGGCGTGTAGTCGTGCTGCGCCAGCAGGATCCGGTTCTGCACGTTGCCTTCGGGCGTGACGATGATCAGCAGCACGCGCCGCTCGGACAGGCGCAGGAACTCGACTTGGCGGAAGGTGGCGCTGCGCCGCGGCGTCAGCACGACGCCGGCGAAGTGCGAAAGCTGCGACAGCATCTGCGCCGCCACCTGCAGCGCGCGCTGCGGCTCGGCCACCTGCAGGCGGCCCTCGATGATCTGCGCCTGCTGGCGCTCGACCGGCTGCACCGTGAGCAGGGTGTCGACGAACAGGCGGTAGCCGCGCGGCGTCGGCACCCGGCCGGCCGAGGTGTGCGGGCTGGCGATGAAGCCCATCTCCTCGAGGTCGGCCATGACGTTGCGGATCGTCGCCGCCGACAGCTCCAGCCCGGAGACGCGCGCCAGCGCGCGCGAGCCGACCGGCTCGCCCTCGGCGATGTAGCGCTCGATCAGCGCCTTCAGCAGCAGTTGCGCCCGCTCGTCCAGCATGACGTCATTTTATGGCCGGCGGCGGTTGCCGTCGCCGCCGCACGCGCCGGGGCGGCCGACCCGCACGCCGTTTGCTAGATTCCGCGGCCATGGCGCAAGCGTTCAGCAAGGTCGCGGTCTTCGGCAAGCCGCGCGCGGAGGGCATCCGCAAACCGCTGCTCGAGATCATCGCGCTGGTCCAGCACGCCGGCCTCGAGCTGATGCTGGACGCCGCCACCCGCGAGGGCGCGCGCCTGCAGCAGTTCGCCGCCTGCTCGCTGGCGCAGATCGGCGCCGAGGCCGACGTCGCGGTGGTGCTCGGCGGCGACGGCACGATGCTCGGCATCGCGCGCGAACTGGCGCCGCACCGGGTGCCGCTGATCGGCATCAACCACGGCCGCCTCGGCTTCATGACCGACATCGCCCTCGGCCAGGCGGCGCAGGTGCTGCCGCAGATGCTCGCCGGCGCCTTCGAGGCCGATCAGCGGATGCTGCTC
>Ga0208610_100466_pt1 | contig 13995 bp, 12 predicted proteins | sample SubbioR11Jul_8A2_FD_184815 | JGI IMG/M metagenome (GOLD analysis project Ga0208610, IMG submission 184815) | Serpentinite rock and fluid subsurface biosphere microbial communities from McLaughlin Reserve, California, USA - CR11Jul_8A2 (SPAdes) | ecosystem: Environmental > Terrestrial > Deep... | reverse complement strand
GCTCGGCGCGCAGCGCCCGGGCGAGGCCCGTGTCTCGTGCCCCGTGCAGCCGATCGGCGGCGCAGGTTTGAAGCCGCGCTCAGGTGCCGCGCACGAACGGGTTGTCGCGTCGCTCGCGACCGAAGGTGCTCTCCGGTCCGTGACCGGGAACGAACACCGTGTCGTCGCCCATCGGCCACAGCCGCCCACTGATGCTGGCGATCAGGGTGTCGTAGTCGCCGCCGGGAAAGTCGGTGCGGCCGATGCTGCCGGCGAACAGCACGTCGCCGACGTAGGCGCGCCGGCGCTCGGCATCGTGGAACACGACGTGCCCCGGCGTGTGCCCGGGCGTGTGGCGCACCGCCAGCGTCGTGTCGCCGACCTGCACCGAGTCGCCGTCGGCCAGCCAGCGCGTCGGCGCGAACGGCTCGGCCGCAGCCAAGCCGAACATGCGCGCTTGCTGCGCCAGGCCGTCGATCCAGAAGCCGTCGCCCGGATGCGGACCGACGATCGGCACGCCGAGCAGGCGCGCCAGCGCGCCGGCGCCGCCGGCGTGATCGATGTGCGCGTGGGTGAGCAGGATCTGTGCGATGCGCACGCCGCGCCGGCGCGCCGCCGCGACGATCCGCTCGACCTCGCCGCCCGGATCGATCACCGCTGCCTCGTGCGTGCGTTCGCACCAGACGAGCGAGCAGTTCTGCTGGAACGGCGTGACGACGATGGTTTCGGAGTCAAGCATGGCGGGTCAAGGATCGATGGGCGGGCGCAGCCAGCATAGCCGCTGGCCGCCGGCCACCGGCTCGCCCGGCCGGCGCGTGGCCGCGCGCACGCCGCGTCCGCCGCGGCCTTGTCGGCGGTCAAAGCCTGCGCGCTCGACCGTGCGCCGTCCTCGCTGCCGGTGCTACCGTGGCCGCGCCGCAAGAGGCGCGACAGCCTCGCGCGCGTTGCCCGCGCCCAGCCAAGAGAGGGGGGGACCCATGCCAGCGAAAGTCGACTTCGCCAGACTCAGTTTGATGGACACGCTCGACCTCGCCACCCTGATCGAGGTCGAGGCGGTCAAGCGCTACGAGCTGTTCGTCGAACAACTCGGCAGCGCCACCGATGCCGGGGCGTTCTTCCAGTCGATGATCGTCAACGAGAGCAAGCACGCCGATGAACTGGCCGAACGCCGGGGCACGCTGTTCGGCCAGACGCCACCGCGGGTCAAGCTCGACGACCTCTTCGACGTCGAGGCCCCCGAAGTCGGCTCGACCTACCGCAACATGTCCGAGCTCAGGGCCTGCCAGGTGGCCCTGCGGGCGGAGAAGAAGGCCCACGAGTTCTACGACCGCGCGCTGCGCCACGTGACCGAGCCCGAGGTCAGGGCGCTGTTCGAGGAACTGCGCGACGAGGAAGCCGAGCACGTGCGCATGGTCGAGGCGATCATCGCCAAGCTGCCGCCCTCGGCCAAGCTCGACCTCGAAGACGAGGACGACACCGCGACGCGCATGGGCTACTAGCGCGCATCGCCATCGAGCAGGCGAAGCGCGGGGCCGGCGCGCCCGGCGTCAAGGTCCAGTCCGCGCCTGCGCTGTGCGGCGCGCCGTCGCTAGTTGCAGACGTCCGCGCCCAGCATGTCGGCGGCCACCGTCCGGAACGCCGATTGCATGACCTGCAACTCGATCTGCGGGCGGGCCTGGCCGGCGGCGTCTTCGGTCATCTCCACTGAGCGCAGCCGGTTCACGGCGGTGCCGCTGCGCGGCGCGACATCGACCTGCAGTTGCAGCGCATGCACGCGCAGCTGGCGCGGCGTGTCCTTGAGCTGGCCACGCAGCCCGTCTTCGCATATCTTGACCGCGGTGGCAGAACGACGCAGTAGCGGATTGGTCTTGCACGCACCCAGGCTTTGCTGCAACTCCTCGTAGCGTGGGTTTGCCACCACGCGCTGGCTCCAGTCCAGCACCTCGGCCTTGACGCGGCAGCGCCATTGCGGGCTGGCGGCATCGACCAGTGTCTTGCCCGCGCCTTCGTTGAGCCACGCATTCACGTAGCTCGTCCACTGTGCATGCGGCCGGCCGCGAAACTGCACGCCGTCGAACGTCAGCGCGGCACTCGCCGCACTCACGCCGCGAAAGCGCTCGCCAACCAGACGGTCGATCACGTCGAGCTTCAGCACGTCGACGCGATCGGTCGCGGTGTCCACCAACCGCACCAGGCCGACGATGCGCTCGCCCTGATAGACCAGCGCGCCGCTGTCGGAGCTGCGCACACCCGTACGGTCGGTGGGTGCGAGCGAGAGCGCGTCGGCGGTGCCGCCGGCCCAGCGCAGCAGGATCACGGACTCGCGCCCGTCGGGATAGTGGCGGCGCGCTTCGAGCATCGAGCTCGTGTTCCAGCGCGCCTGCGCCAGCCAAACCGTGTCGGGCCAACGCTCGGTGCACGCGGCGGTAAAGCCAGGCGCAAGCGTGACGAGTGCGACGTCGTATTCCTTGTTTTGGTAGATCACCTGCCCCTTGCCGCGGCCGCCGGTGCGGTCCTGCACCAGCACCTCGACGCCCGGCTCCTTCACCACGTGGGCCGCGGTGAGCACCAGGCAAGCATCGCCGCGGCGAAACGCCGTGCCGGCACCGACGTCCGAGCCCTGCCGCAACTCCAGCGGCCCGGCGTTGGCGGTCGCGGCACAGGCGCCGAGCAAAGCTACGAATGCCCGCAAGCACCGAGCCGCCGCATTGAACTCAAGAAGTTTCATCGTTGCCTCCCGCCCCGTCCGGCGCTGTCCGCTCCTGCTTCGGCTCACGTTTGAGCGCACCCCACAACTGCACCAACGCTGACAGCAGCACCATCGCCGCCACGAACATCTGCACCAGCGACGAGTGCACGACGCTCGACCACCAGGTGACAAGGACACGCCGCTCGCTGCCGCCTTGCTGACGCACGCCGATGTGCCGGCCGGTGACCGCGAGCTGAACCTGCAGGACCGGCTGGTTGTCACGCTCGACCGTACGGACGAATCCCTCGGCGGCCGAGCGCGCGCGACGCACGCACTCCGCCAATTGCAGCCGCGATTCGAGTGGTGCGTCCAGGCATGCATGCGTGTCGATCATGCCGCCGGGGTCGATGGCCTCCTGGTGGATCTGCCGGCGCTGGCCCGTCTGCGCATCCGGCGAGCGCACGTCGACCGTTGCGCGGTCGAGGATCGCCACCCCGTCGGCCGCGCTGCTGCCGAACAGAATCTCGTCGCCGATCACCACGCGCCCCTTGAGCAACAGCACCGGGGTGGAGTCAGGCTTGATCGCGGCGTTCGATCGATAGGACCAGAGTTGGTTGTCCCCCACGGTGCGTACACCGGCATCGGTGGTGATGGTGATGACGTCGGCCGCCTGGCCACAGCCGAACCTATCCGACCGGTTGAAGTCGATCAGCCAGTGTCCCGTGCCGTCGAGCTGCACGCGCGCATGCGCGCCGCCGCGCAGGGACACGCCGATCTTCTTGCTCTGCTGCGGCTCGATGAGATCGGCGCTCGGCATGCCGATCGCGCCCGCCGGCAAGTCCCACACCAGGTGGTGTCCGCACGCGGGCTCGACTGCAAAGACCGCCGTGTCGGCGTTGATTGAAAACGTGGCATCGCGGGTGACCACGTTTGCCAGCGTCAACGCCAGCACGCCTGCGGCGGCAAGCCAAACGCACAGGCGCGCCCAGGTGGGCAAGGCCGAGAACGGCCGGCCGATCGACGCCAGCACGCGGTCGATGGGCTTTATGAACCGGCGAATCGACCTCACGCGCAACCCCGCCGGCGATGGCCATCGCCGGGTGTGAGCATGGCCGGAAGGGCTGTGACCGGAAACACCACTGCAACCCGATGTTGACTACTGCATTTCGAGCTCGACCTGCTCCGGCTGGAATGCAAAGCCATCTCGTCGCAACAGGGTGAAGCGATAGCGGCCTTCCGCCGTGCGCTCCATCTGCGCCGCATCGATCTTGCACAACGTATCGAACCGCACCACCGATGCGCTGGCCACGGGTTCGCACGTCTTGGGACTCTCGCCCGGCTTGCCCCGCACCAGCATCTGCGCGCGGCGCGCGTTGATCTGAAGCCAGACCTCGCGCCCCCGCAGCGCTGGCTCCATGTCCTTGTTCTTGTCTCTGTCTTTGCCGATCTTGGTCAGCACGGCGGCCAGCAGGCGCGGCGCGGCGGACTTGCCGTCCGCGAACACGCGCACCGACACCGCCAAGTGCCCTTCCGGCAGCTCGGGCCGGCGCAACTCGTTCTCCTGCAGCGGCAGCGGCAGTGGCTGCCATCTGCCGGCGGGCAGCGGGCTCCGGACCTCCCACATGCCGGTGCCATGAAAGCGGCCATCCGGGCTGTCCAAGTCGACACGAATCGAGTCGCCTTTCTGCAGCGGCTGCGCCGGATAGAACCACACCACAAGACCGGCGCGTTGCAACTCCTGCAACGGCGGGCCGTCAGCGAGCCGACTGGCCCCAACCACCAAGTGGCCGCTGACCGGCCGCCTGGGATCGAGTATCTCGCGGTACTCGTGCCCCTTGACGACCGCGAGCGATCCTCCCTGTGACCACGCCGGCAAGTGCGCCAGCATCGCAGCCACTGCGACCGCCGACAGCGCACGCCGAACACCGCCCCACGACCCACTGCTGCTCATGGGATGTGCCTCCTCTGCCCTCGCGGTCATCCTAGTCTCGCGCGGCACGCGCGGCAATGTGGGCGTGGAAGGCTCGTTCCTAGACGAGCGCCGCCCCACCGCTCGGCGCCGGCGGCCGGAGAGCCGCCATTGCAGCAAGACACCGCGCGCGGGGACTTGATCGCGGTCAGTGCGGGCAAGCCGCCGGCACCGCATGGCCATGCCCACGCTGCTCACTCCCGTCCCCCTGCTCATTGCCTGAGCAGGGCAGTGTGTTGCGTGGGTCAGTTGTTTCTGATCAGACCCCTTCCATGTGAGTCAGCTTTCGATGATCGTCAAGCCGGCTCGGAACTGGTGCCATTCAAATCCCCCGCAATCAACCGAAACTGCTCCAGCGCCGCCTCCAGATCCTCGACGATTTCCTGCGCGATCACCTCCGGCGGCGGCAGGTTGTCGGAGTCGGCGAGCGACTCGTCCTTGAGCCAGAAGATGTCGAGGCTCGCCTTGTCGCGCGCCACCAGCTCGTCGTATTCGTAGACGCGCCAGCGCCCGTCCGGGCTCTCGGCGCTCCAGGTCGCCTGCCGCTGGTGCCGGTTGGCCGGGTTGTAGAGCTGCACGAATTCGTCGAGATCCGCGCGCTTCATCGGGCTGGTCTTCAGCGTGAAGTGCTTGTTGGTGCGCAGGTCGTAGATCCAGAGCTTCCTGGTCCACGGCGTCTCGCTGGCCGGCTTCTTGTCGAAGAAGATGACGTTGGCCTTCACGCCCTGCGCGTAGAACAGGCCGGTGGGCAGGCGCAGCAGGGTGTGCACATCGCACTCGTGCATCAGCTTGCGGCGGATGGTCTCGCCGGCGCCGCCTTCGAACAGCACGTTGTCGGGCACCACCACGGCAGCGCGGCCGTGGGCTTTCAGCAGCGTCTTGATGTGCTGCACGAAGTTCAGTTGCTTGTTGCTCGTGGTGGCCCAGAAGTCGTCGCGCTCGACGATGTCCTTCTCGGTGGAGGTCTTGCCGTCCTCGCCGACGATCATCGTGCTGCTCTTCTTGCCGAAGGGCGGGTTGGCCAGCACCACGTCGAAGCGTTCGCCGGGGTCGGCCGCCAGCGCGTCGGCCACCTTGACGGGCACGCTCCTTTCCGAGCCGATGCCGTGCAGCATCAGGTTCATCGCGCACACGCGTGCGGTGGCCTGCACCAGCTCCCAGCCGCGAAAGGCGCCATCCTTGAGGTGGCGCTTCTCGTCGCGGGTAAGGTTGGGGTAGTTGTGTGTGAGGTACTGGTGCGCGGTGAAGAGAAAGCCGCCGGTGCCGCAGGCCGGGTCGCAAATCATCTCGCCCGGTTTGGGCGCGATGCAGTCGACCATCGCCTGGATCAGCGCGCGCGGCGTGAAGTACTGGCCGGCACCGGACTTGATGTCCTGCGCGTTGCGCTCCAGCAGGCCCTCGTAGGCGTCGCCCTTCACGTCGGCGCCCATCGCCGACCAGTTCTCGGCGTCGATGAGATCAACGATCACGCGCCGCAGCTTGGCCGGGTCCTGGAACTTGTTCTGCGCCTTGCCGAAGATCAGCGCCAGCGTGCCCGGCTTTCTGCCCAGCTCTTCCAACGTGTGGCGGTAGTGGTCGAACAGCGCATCGCCGTCGCGGGCCAAGAGCGAAGGCCAAGCGTAGGCGGCGGGGATGGGGCTCGGCTGGTTGTGGGGCGGGCGGCTGCGCTCGTCCGCCATCTTGAGAAACAGCAGGTAGGTGAGCTGCTCGACGTAGTCGCCATAGCTCATCCCGTCGTCGCGCAGGACGTTGCAGTAGTTCCAGAGCTTCTGAACCAGAGTAGCGGAGTTCATTCGGCGTCGGCGCCCTTGTTCTCCAGACGCGCCCGCGACAGCGCCGCGGCCTCCTGCAGCTTGCGTTGCAGGACCTCCTTGGGCGGCAGCACGGTGAGGTACTCCGCGACGTGGATGCCGGTCTTGTCGAGCTCCAGCAGCTCGATACGCCCGCGGTCCTTACCGGTGCACAGGATGATGCCGATGGGAGGCTCCTCGCCCGCCTTGCGCTCGTGCTTGTCCAGCCAGCGCAGGTACAGCTCCATCTGGCCCTTGTGCTCGGGGCGGAAGCGGTCGAGCTTGAGGTCCACCACCACCAACCGCCGCAGATCGCGCTGGTAGAAGAGCAGGTCGATGTAGAAGTCCTCGTCGTCGACCGTGATGCGTTTCTGCCGGGCCAGAAAGGCGAAGCCGCTGCCCAACTCCAGGATGAAGCGCTCCATCTCGCGCAGGATGGCGGCCTCGAGATCTTTCTCCTGGTAGGTGTCTTTCAGGCCCAGGAAGTCGAGCAGGTAGGGATCGCGCAAGACAAGGTCGGTGCTGACGCGGTCCTCGTCGCGCAGCGCTGCAAGCTCGGCGCGCGCCAGCTCCGCGGGTTTGCGCGACAGCGCCGTGCGCTCGTAGAGCATGCCGCTGATCTTGTCGCGCAGCGTGCGCACGCTCCAGCGCTCGACCCGGCACATCTCGGCATAGAAGTCGCGCTGCAGCGGCTTGCTCAGCGGCAGCAACTCGCAGAAGTGCGACCAGCTCAATGTTTGCGACAGCGTCGCAACGATCTTCTGTTCCGGGAGAACTTCGGCGAACTTGACCATGCGCGTCAGCGCCGAATAGCTGTAGCCGTTGCCGAACTCTGCAGCCAATTCTTGCGACAACGTCGCAAGAATCTCCTGCCCGTAGTCGGCTCGGCCGCCCTTCAGCACTTCTTCGCCAATGCGCTTGCCGATGTGCCAGTACAGCAGCGTCAGTGTCGAATTGGCCGTGGTGGCCACATGGGCGCGGGCCTGGACGATCAGGCGCCGAACGTCTGCAATCAGCGCGGTGGCCGGCTGCGCCGTCGCCAACGTCCGCGCGTGGTCCGGTTTCGGGAGTACGGACTTCGCACCAACTGTCTTTCGCGCCTTCATCTACACTCCAGCTCCAGTCGTCAATCCGCACCTCGAGCCAGCGCTTCGCACGGCCGCAGCACGGAAACGATCTTCTCGCGGTGGGTTTCGATATCTCGAACCTCGAGCTTGAGAGTGATCAAGTCCTTCTGGAATGGGCGAACGTACAGCCCCGTGCCATCGAACGACCGGATCTGCGCTTCGCGCTGATCAGACCGCGTCCGGAAGCGCACGTGGCAATGCAATGCCTCACGCGGAGGGTGGAACCACTTGTTCTGCGCCTTGCCGAAGATCAGCGCCAGCGTGCCGGGCTGCTTGCCCAGCACTTCCAGCGTGTGGCGGTAGTGGTCGAGCAGCGCGTCGCCGTCCTTGGCCAGCAGCGCGGGCCAGGCGTAGGCGGCGGGGATGGAGCTCGGCTGCTTGTGCAGCGGGCGGCTGCGCTCGTCCGCTATCTTGAGACAACCGCCCGCCTGCGGGCGTGTTGCGGTGGAGGCTAACGTGAGCATCGCGAACGTTAAGGCGCGCAGCGCCGGCCGGAACCAAACAACAGGTAGGTGAGCTGCGGGAGCCTGTCCTCACGAAGGCGGGGATAGTCGCCATAGCTCATGCCGTCGTCGCGCAGGACGTTGCAGTAGTTCCAGAGCTTTTGGGCGAGGGTGGAGGTGTTCAAGGCAGGCGCTGGGCGAATGGGAGTCCATCGAAACTCCCATTCGCCTCCAATTGCCGCGGCATCGAGTCGTAGGGCTGTCGTCGGCCCCAACCCCTGAACAGTTCCCGCAGGAGGCTCCGGCTCCAGCCGCGGCATTGCCGCATCAGAGCGCCCACTTCTCCCTCCGCATGAGACCCAGCAGACTGATGCACGGAATGCCCAGCTCACGGCACACATCGGGAATGAAATGCGTACGGCGCGGACGGTTCTTCTCGGCTGCAGGTGTTTCCTGAGTCACCACGATGCCGTCGCGCAGCTTCGCGAGCGCGATCACGTAGGCGTCGGCTTCCTCGTGCTCGGCCTTGGGGTCCCGCAGCCCTGGAAAGCGCGCCTGGATGTTGAGCGCTTCGGTCAGCAGGTCTCTGGTGGGAACGAACATGCCGGCGTTGGCCTTGGCCCACGCGACGAGTTCGGCCGTGCCGACCGCGTCGATCTCCTCTTGGACCAACGCAGGCGCCTGGGCTCGGCCTTGCGCCACCAGATCGCCGATACGCACCAACAGACTGGGGAAGACATCCGTCGGGTAGTACCTCGCCTGCCAGTCCATGAAGGCGTTGGTGTCCACAGAATAGACAATCTCGCCGGCGCCGTCAGGCATCGCTGCCCGCTCCTTCGCCCGGTCCGACGAGCAGCGTGCGCAGTTGATCGAAGTGCTGGAACTTCAGGTCCAGATGCCGGGCCGCGTCGACCGAGGTGATGCGATTCGTCGCCATCGCCTCCAGCACGAGCTTTGCAAACGGTCGCCCCGCCCGGCCAAGCGTCTTCTCCGCCGGCGAAGCGAAGCCGCCGCTGCGCGCCGGCAACGCAGCAACGTAGTCGGTCCACTCCGCTCGCCACGTCTGGTATCCGGCCCATGACATGTAGCCGGACTCGCGTAGGCGCGTCGCCAGAGCGAGCGGCGTCAGGCGAAACCGCCGCGCCAGGCGCTGCACCTCGGACAGAGCCCAGAGCCGATCCGCCCTCTGCGGGCCACCAAGGGCCTGTCGCAGCGCCTCCTCTGGCAGCAAGGCATGACTCGCCGCGGATTCAGCGAAGCGCTCGACTTGCGACCACTCGTCGGCGCTGCGCGTCTCGAACAGCGCGGGCCGCTCTTCCTGCCCGCGCGCCAGCATCAGATGCACCAACTCGTGCAGAAGCGTGAAGGCCTTGGCCTCGGGCACCGCCTCCTTGCCATTGATGCCGACCACGGGCAGGGGCCACTCGAGCAGTGACAGGCCGCGGGCCTCTTCAAGCGTGACCTTGGTGAACTGGAAGACGAGTACGCCGGCCGCCTCGGCCGCCGCGCGCCATGCCCGCCAAGCCTGCCAACCGTTGGACCAGGCGAGCTGCGCCTCGATCGTGACGCCGAGTCGCTCCCGCAAGCGCCGGCCCACCGTCGGGGCGCCTTCCTGCAGGTGCGCGGCCAACTCGAACGACGACACGGTCTCACCGAGTTCATCGAGCAGGTCGATGGCCACGCTTCGCCGGTTGAGCATCTGGCGCAGGGCCAGCCGCAACGCCGGCGACTCGGCGCCCACGTCCACGCCCGAAAGCCGGCGGTACTCGGACGCCAGCGGGGGCAGTTCTGGCGGCGCCGGCTGGAAGAAGATGCTCAGCGGCCGATGGAAGAAGCGCGCCAGGTTCTCGATCTGCCGAAACGTCGGCTTGCGCTCGCCCTGCTCCCAGGCGAGCACGCGCTCCGGCTTGACGTGGAGGCGCTTGGCCACCTGATCCGGCTGCCAGCCCCCCTCGGTGCGCGCCCAGGCGAGCACGTCAGGGTTGACGGGGGCGAACTCGATGGCGGGCATGGGGGGCTGGGGTCAGGTCGAGGATGGTACGACCTCGCTAGCGCCGGCGAAGGCGCGCGCCAGCACCGCCTGCCGCAGCGCCTGCGCGCGCTTCAGGTTGGCGTCGACCTCGGCCTCGACCTCGCGGACGTTGGAGAGACGGCGGTCGACTTCGGCGACGATGCGAGCAGATGGTCTGGGAGTGAACTCGCAGAGTGGTGCTCGATCACGTCGGTCAAGGGACCTTCCCGGTTCAGTGTGGTCTCAGGCGCGACAGGCTGCGACGAAATCACGAGCGACTTCGCGGAACGCGCGAAGCCGCTCGGCATCGTTCAGTCTCTCGGGCGGAAAGCCCGGGAACCCCTTCAGATTCGTTCTGCTCAGGGGACCGACCGACGCGTTGAAGCGGTCATAGAAACGCTTGCGCTCACCTTCATCCGCCAGCGCGGGCGATCCGCCCAGCCAGCCGAAGCCGATCTGCGCTTTGCCGCCCCGCGTCAGGAAGAACGGGTATGAACTCCGGCCCTCCTTGCCGGTGATGCGCGCGTAGATCGAACCCTGCGTCGAAGCGACGGCCACCTCGTCGACCAGGTCGCGGACGACATCGATCAAGGCCTGGCCACCGCGGAGCGTCGGTACCCCGTGCGGTTCGATGTGCCTCGTCAGCCAATCCTCCATGCTGATGGCCTCCAGTTTCGGGCGCACCCCGCTCTTCTGGACTCGGCTGCGCTCCGTCTCGCCGATGATGCGCGGCGCCAGCATGCGCGAGCCATCGGGGCCGTCGAAGTAGGTCAACTCGATGGCGCGAACGTCTGCGCGCATCTGGTCATTGAGAAACTCGACGATGCGCGCCAGCTCGGTCGGAATTTCGTCGGCCACGATCACCAGCTTGACCTTGCCGGCCCGCAGGTTGGCGTCTACCTGGTTCCAGAAGTCGGCCACCCGCTCTTGCTCGCCGATGAAGTCGGCGAGCAGACTCCCCGGATCGTCGCCGCGTGCCTCGACCACTGCCTCGAAGCGGGCGCCGATCGAGCCTGCCGGCCAGTAGGCAACGCCGTTGGCCGCGTAGTCGAGCAGTTGCCCGACCACTTCACGCCGCAGGCGCGTATCGACCGCACGCTTGACCTCGACGAGCACCGGCACGGCCTGCCGAGTGACGTAGAGGTGGTCGATGGACCATCGCGGTGCCGCGTCCGCGGTGCCCGGAATGCCGACCTCGCGCTCGATCAGCAGCAGCGCACCGTCGCTGTCGCCGATCAGCTCGGGATGGCGCGCGATCAAGGCCTGCAGTTCGTCCTCGGTCGCGGGAGCGGATGGCTTCATCGGCACGAGATCGGCATTGGGCTTGACGAGATACATCGGCATCTTCTCGGTCACAGGAACTCCTCCGTCACGGCTGAAGTCCGCGCCGCAAACGCGCGTTGAAGCACCGCCTGCCGCAGCGCCTGCGCGCGCTTCAGGTTCGCGTCGACCTCGGCCTCGACCTCGCGGACGATGGAGAGGCGGCGGTCGACTTCGGCGACGATGCGGTGTTGCGTCCCCAAGTCGGGCACTTCGATGGGTGCCGACATCAGCGCGGCCTTTGTCAGCTTTCGTCGACCGGTTGACCCGGTCGTGAGAGGGATGAACGGGTAGTACGAGAGGGCCAGGTTCAGGTACTTAGGAAGCACGAGATCGCTTCGGGCACGCAGCACATGGGTGTGGTTGTTCACCCAGCACTTTCCAGCGAAGTAGTAGCTGAACGGCAGCTTCCGGCCGACGAAGGTCTCGTCTTCAACGACGAGCACCAACTCTTCGTCGAAGCGCGCTTCGTCGATCCACCCCGTCTGCCCGTTTGCGCCGAGATAAGGAATCGTTCCAACGCGCTTTGCGCGCTCGGTCTTGTTTACGGGTTCTCTCATATTGTCGAGAGAGACGGCGACGTCGGCGACAGTGCCCACCACCTTGGTCGAGAACGAACTCGGCGAAGTCAGCGCTTCAACGGTGGCGCGCTCAAAGTGCTGGGCGTTGGCCTTGACGCGCTTGAGGTTGGCGACGGCTTCGTCGAGGCGGGAGAACTGCTTTTCGAATTCGGCGACGATGCGGCGCTGCTCGTCAAGATCGGGCAGCGGGATCTCGCACTTCTCAAGGAACGCGGCCGGGACTCGCTTCTGCCCGACCGCGCCCGTCATGTGATGAGCGGCCGCTGCCCGGAAGCGTGCGCTCGACACGAAGTGGTAGACGTAGTGTGGATCGACGCCCGGCCGAGAGCGCAGCACATGGAATTCGGTTGAGCCGCAGCCGACGCCGTTTCGAAGGCCGCGGGCGACGGCCATCTTGCCGTTCTCCATGCAGGGCGTGATCTTGGCGAAGAGCACGTCGCCTTCGCGGAACACGGTGTAGCCCTTCTTCACCTCGCCAAATCGGCGGGCCGCGGCTGCATCCATGCGGCCGGTGGCCGCTTCTACGGCCGCCATTGGGACGAAGGAGACGTCGAGATCATCCGGCAGCGAGCCGCGGTCAGGTCGCGGGTTCAGCTCGACCGCTTCCGCGAGCGGGACGATGTGGGCCGTAGTCGAGAGGGGCTCAGCCACAGCGTTCACGCCACCAACTCCCGATTCAACTCATCGATCACCCTCGGCAACTCCGCCCCGAAGAGCTGATGCACCCGGCCCAGCCCGCCGCGCTGGTCGAACGGCGCGTAGCCGAAGTCCTCGGCCTCGATGCCGAGGTTGCTGGCTATGTGCTCGGCCATCTTCTCCAGCCACCAGCGCTGCTCGTCGGTGAAGAGCTCTGGATTCCCGCTTCCGCGGGAATGACACAGTTGCTGCCGTTGAGCCATCCACGCGCGGAAGTTGGTCATGACTTTCTCGGGGTACGGCACCAGTTCGTTCTCCTGGTGCATCGCGTAGCGCACCAGCGAGATCAGGTCGGCCAGGATGCGGCGGCGGCTCGCGCCCTTGACCTTGGCTTTGTCCAGCGCGGCGTAGGCCTGCCAGAGCTGGCTTTCGGTCCACAGGTGCGGCGGGGCCTGCAGCGTGTCGGCGAGCCGCCTCAGGTCTTCGAACTTCACCGGTGCTTTGGTCGGGCGGTTGTAGAGGATCTGCAGCGCGGTGATCTCGTCGCGGTGCTGGGCGATGAAGGCTTCGAAGCTCTGCACGATGCCCTGCGCGCGCTCGCGGGCGGCCTCGGAGAAGCCGGCTTCGAGCACGCGGTCCTGGGTGACGGTGTCGATCACCAGTTCCTTGCTTGCTTTCAGCGTGAGGATGAGTTGGCGCAGGTCGGGGTTGGATAGGGGTTTGGTGGCTTCGCGGGCTGAGTCTTCGTAGGACCAAGGACGCTGGATTCCCGCTTGCGCGGGAATGACACCGTCACCGGAGCGCGCAGCGTCTTCGTCACGCGGGGGATTCAACGCGGTGACGATCTGGCGGGAGAGTTCCTTCAGGCCGATACCGGCAGTGGTCACCACCTTGGCGCGCTCGGCGTCGGTGAGCTGGGCGTCGAGCCTTGAGAGGCGCACGGCCACGCTGGAGAGCACCTCGGGCTCGACGTTGCCCAGGCTCACGGCCTGAAGCAGCGCGTCCAGCGGCACACTCTTCTTCTGGTCCATCGGCCGGCTGTCGGTCTTGTCGCGCTCGCACACGCCGACGCAGTCGACGATGACGAAGCGGTCCTTGTGCACGTGCTCGCCGGGGTTGACGCCGCGCAGGTCGTCGTCCTTGATCACGCGCACGCCTCGGCCCTTCATCTGCTCGAAGAAGCTGCGGCTTTTCACGCTGCGCATGAAGACGACGATCTCCACCGGCTTGATGTCGGTGCCGGTGGCGATCATGTCCACGGTCACTGCGATGCGCGGGTAGTAGCTGGTGCGGAAGGCCTTGATCAGCTCCTCGGGCTTGGCTCCGGTGGTGCGGTAGGTGATCTTCTGCGCGAACTCGTTGCCGCGGCCCCACTCCTCGCGCAGGATGGTGACGATGGCCTCGGCGTGGTTGTCGTCCTTGGCGAAGACGAGTGTCTTGGGCAGCTCCT
>Ga0208610_100464_pt1 | contig 14010 bp, 13 predicted proteins | sample SubbioR11Jul_8A2_FD_184815 | JGI IMG/M metagenome (GOLD analysis project Ga0208610, IMG submission 184815) | Serpentinite rock and fluid subsurface biosphere microbial communities from McLaughlin Reserve, California, USA - CR11Jul_8A2 (SPAdes) | ecosystem: Environmental > Terrestrial > Deep... | reverse complement strand
CCCTAACTCTCACTGAACAACGGCGCGAAGATCGCGTCATAGCTGATATCGGCCAGTGTGGCGCAGCCCGTGAGCCGCATAGCGTAAGCAAGCTCGGCCTGCAAACTAGCCAGTGAGCGGTCGCTTACCACCACCACCGCCTCAGCGCCCACCGCTAGATAGCGGAAAATATCGATCCCGCTCTGCACCGGCCCACCGGCGTAGACCGCCACCGTGCCGGCCACGGCGTCGAGGATTTCGGGGAACAGGTCGATGGTAGCAGGCGCCCCCAGGTGTGCCCCGGCAGCAGAGGTAACCACTAGCGCCTCGAGCCCAGCCTCTAGCGCCACCTCGGCATCGGCTACCCCGGCCACGCCGTAGAGCCAGAGCGGGCAGCCGGCGGCAGCGCGCAACTCGGCTAAGTCTTCGCGGGTCCGTGGCCGCCACTCGGTGCTGCCAAAGGGCGGCGTGTCGGCCAGCACCGTCATGTCGATGGCCAGCGCCTGATGGCCACGCGCCGACCAGAGGCGCATGCGCGGCACCAGCGCCGCCATCTTCTGGACCTTGATGAGCGGAACCAGGCGGCTTAAGTCGGTCTCGCTCAACCCCTCCAGCAGCTCTTCAGCCACCAAGCTAAGGTGTTCTCCCTGGGTCAGCGCCGGATCGAGCTTGGTAGCGAGCAGGGGGATGATTGGGACCTCGAGGCGCCAGCCGAGCAGTTCACAGTGGGTATCAGCCTCATTAATATCGTGCAACAACCGGGGGATGAGCTGATAACGTGCCAGCGCAACAAGATCGTGGTGCATTGCGGTGATGATAGCATTCTGTGCCGAATGTCGCTGCGCCGTCGCTAAGTAACGATAACAATGGGTTTATAAGGAGAGCACATGCGCCTGTTTAAGCTTGCTGTTTTGTCCGCTGCGCTCCTGGCCAACCTCGCGCCAGCTCAGAGCCTGCCGCGCGAGGTGCGCCAGAAGATCTTAGAAGCTGTGGTCCAGATCGTCCCTTTTGACCCGGCCAGCAATCAGCTGGTGGACTGGTCGGGTTCAGGGACTATCATCAGCCCGGACGGCTATATCCTGACTAACTTTCATGTGATCGGCGACGAGGCTACGCGCGAGCATTACCAGTGGCACGCCGTCTTTACCACTCTGCCGAGCGCTCCCGATCAGCCGCCGCAGCTCACCTACTGGGCACGCTATGTCGCCTCTGACGCCACACACGACCTGGCGCTGATCAAAATTGTGGAGTATCACGACGAGACACCGGTACCCCCTACCGTGCGCTTTACTGCCATGCCGGTGGGCGACTCCAACCTGCTGTTGCCGGGCGATCCGCTCTTCGTGGTCGGCTATCCCGGCATCGCCGGCTCGACCATTACCTTCACCTCTGGCATCATGAGCGGTTGGCTGGGTGAAGACCTTCAGGCCGGCGGCAAGCAGTGGATCAAGACCGACGCCAAGATCGCCCGCGGCAACTCGGGCGGCGCCGCCTTCGATGAGAACGGTTACCTGATCGGTGTGCCCACGGCGCTGCTGCAATCGACCGAGGGAGGAGTGTTCGAGGAGCAGTTCTACCTCCGCCCGATCAGCCTGGCTTGGGCGATTATCGGCCCCCATGTCGCCAACGTGCAGCGGGCCCCCGGTGTGCAGGTGCAGCAGCCTGTGGTGCTACCCACGACGCAACCGTCGCCGGGTACCGCGCCGGTGACGGGGGCCGGGCAACCTAGCGGCAACCACGGCGCCATCAGTATCGGGGCGTCACGGAGCAACATCATCGCTGCCGCTACCGCAGAGACGCTGGTCTATCACACTTACACCGTAACCGTTCCGGCGGACTTGGCGAGCCTGACTATCAGCGTCGATGGCAAAGGGAGTGACCTCGATCTAGCCGCACGCTTCGGCGCGGAGATCACCAGCTACCGGACCAAGGAGGAGGGGGGCGATTGGGACTTTCTGGACCTGAGTGCCAATCCCAATCCGAGTTTTACCTATAGCAACCCGCCTGCCGGCACGCTCTATATCGACGTGATCAACGTCATTACCCAACCGAGCGCCTATACTGTCAGCGTCACGACCGGCCCCGTCAATCCGCCGGCGCCCGCGCAACCCGCAGGCACGGTGACGGCCAGCACCACGCAATCAGCGGTCATCGGCGCGCTGCCGCTCGGCCAGTCGGCACAGGGGCAGCTCGCAGGCATGGCCGACAGCGCTAGCTTTCACACCTATTACGTCGAGGTGTCGGCCGGCACGGCGCAGCTCACCATCACCATGAGCGCCGACATCGATCTCGATCTAGCCGTTAAGTTCGGCAGCGAAATCGCCAGCTACGTCGACCGCGAAGAGGGCGGCGACTGGCTCTACCGTGACAACAGCACCACTCCGGGCGCCCAGTTTAGTATCCCCAACCCGCAGCCGGGGCGCTGGTATATCGATGTATTCAACGCCTTGGGGCCGGGTCAGACCGGGCGCTACACCCTCAGCGTGCGCTAGCTTTGCCGGCTTTGCGCGCAGCGAGGGCCAGCCTATCGACCTGCTCGTTTTGAGCATGGCCATTATGCCCTCTGGTCCAGCGCCAGTGCAGCGTATGCACGTCGGCCAGAACGAGCAACTGCTCCCACAGGTCGCGGTTCTTGACTGGCTGCCGGTTGGCCGTCTTCCAGCCGTTGCGTTGCCAGGCGCTTAGCCAGCCGTCGGTAAAGGCGCGCTTGAGGTACTCCGAGTCGGTAATTAGGGTAACCGCGCACGGTTCGCTGAGGGCCGTAAGCGCGCGCACCGCAGCGGTCAATTCCATACGGTTGTTGGTGGTAGCGGCTTCAAAGCCACTGCCGCTCTTAGTAGCGCCACGATAGTCGATGAGATAAGCCCAGCCGCCCGCGCCTGAGGCAGTGTCGCAGGAGCCATCGGTGTAGATGGTCACGGCTTTGGGGGGTGGTGTCATAAGCTCAGATGTCATAAGCTCATCAGAAAGCGAGAGCTAGCAGCCAGGAGTCGGGAGCCAGCCAAGCCAAGCCAAGGGGCGAACCTTGTGTTCGCCCTTTCATACCTGGTTGTGAACGATAGTTCATGAGCAATCCTCTCTTGAACCTCAATCTTACCTACTAACCCAAACCGAGGACACAGCCAAAGAAGGCGGCAGGGCTTGACAATGTACAAGGTTTGTGGATATGATTAGACCAAGGTTGTACAAAAGCTCTACCAGCCAGTGCGTAGAGCTACTGAAAGGCAAAGGCTGTGGCTATCGGCAAATACACTGTCAACGAAGTCGAAGAGCGCACCAAGGTGGGCGCCAGCACGCTCCGCCAATGGGAGCGCCGCTACGGCTTCCCCAAGCCCGAACGAACCGAGTCGGGCTATCGGCTCTATAGCGACGAGGACTTGCGACAGATCGAGGCGATGAAGCAGCATATCGCCGAAGGGATTCCGGCCTCGCGCGCAGCCGAGTTGGTCAAGAATCTGACGCCCACGCCTAGCGGCCCGCGCTCGCTAGCTGTCCTAAAGCACGAACTAGTAGAGGTGCTTAGCAAGCTGGACGAGGTCGCAGCGGATCGTATCCTCAGTGAAGCTCATGCCCTGCATACCGTTGAGGCGGTGATGCTCGAGCTCCTGCAAGCCAGTATGATCGAGATCGGCCACCTCTGGCACGACGGCAAGGTTTCCACAGCGACCGAACACTTCGCTAGCAGCTACGTGCAGGGGCGGCTCCGCTCACTGCTCAGTATCACCGCGCACGTCAGAAACGCCCCCGCGGTGATCGTAGCCTGCGCTCCGGGCGAGCAGCACGAACTCGGCGCACTGGTGCTGGCAGTGCTGTTACGCCGCGCTGGCTATCGCCTCTACTTCCTGGGAGCTAATACCCCGCTGGCCGATCTGCGCGAGCTGGCCCGGCAGGTCAAGGCAATCGGCGTAATGATCTCGGCCTCAAGCAGCGAGGCGGTGCAGCGCCTTATGGCAGAGCGGGGGCAGCTCATCGGTATAGCGCCGGTGCTGGCCTTTGGCGGTCTGGCCTTTAACGAGCACCCCGAGCTGGCCAAGGTACTTGGCGGGGTATACCTGGCGGCCTCGGCGGATCAGGCGGTAGAGCAGTTCCACGACCTTGTGCAAGCGCAAGGGGCGCTCCGGGCATGAGAGCGATCTCGCGTCGGCGGACGCCTCAAGTATCGCTGATTCATCACTCCGCACCGCCACGCGCTATCTGGCGCAGCATACTCACCGTCTCTCGCAGCCTACCAAGGAGGCAACGCTATGAAAGAGATCGCCCACCTCGAAGCCCCTAGCCAGACGCTTAAGTTCCAGCGCAAGCAGACCCTGTACTTAAACGGCGATCCGGCCCAGTCGGTCTACCGGGTACGTGACGGGCTGATCCGCATTACTCGCATGACCCCCGAAGGCCGTACCCTGACGGTGCGCCACCTCATGCCCGGCGACTTTTTCGGCGAAGAAGCCTTCATCAACAGCCAGCGCGAGGAGATCGCCGAGGCGCTGACTCAGGCTCAGATTGAAGCCATCGATCCGCAGCGCATCAACCATACCGACCTGATTAAGATTACCCGCTCACTCTCGCAGCAGATGCAGCGCCTGATGGACTACGAGTACCACCTGCAGACCGGCGATCTGCGTCAGCGGGTAACCCGCTACCTGCTGAAGTTGGCTGATACGCCGCTGGGCGCCATCAACGACGAGGGTTTTATGGTGATCGCAGCCACCCATGAACTGCTAGCCGAAGGGACGGCCAGCACCCGCGAGAGCGTCTCCAAAATTATCACCGAACTGCGCGCTGAGGGCCTGATCGAGTCGGGCTACCGCAGCATCGTACTGCTCCGCCCGAGCGAGCTGGCCGAACTGGCCGAAGGGTTTTAGCGGGCAGGCCGGGCTCTGCATCAACACACAGCAAGTAAGCCCAGGTAAACTGACGCATCTCGCAGCCCATCACCCATTTCCGATTTTCAGCAATTTCTCAGGAACGCTTGTTAGTCATTAACTAAGCGCCAGGCGTGCGTGAGGCTTCCCCTACTCGAATTCTTGACCAATACTTATATACTGATGTTCGGAGGGATCCCAGTGAACGTCCTAGTCACCGGCGCTAGCGGCTTTGTCGGTCGGCATGTGCTCGAGCAGCTGCTGGCCACAGGGCACCGGGTCATTGCGCTGGCGCGGCGCGGTGCCAACTTTCCGGTAGAGGTTGAGGTGGCGCTCGGCGACGTGGTCTCGGGTGAGGGCCTAGCCGCCGCTAGCGCCTCAGTCGAGGCGGTGATCCATCTGGTGGGGATCATCCGTGAGACGCGCGGTCAGAGTTTTGAGCAGGTGCATACCGAGGGGACGCGCAACGTGGTGTCTGCCGCGCGCGAGGCGGGGGTGAAGCGTTATCTGCAAATGAGCGCTCTAGGGGCCGCTAAAGGGACGGGGAGCCGCTATTTTGAAACCAAGGCCCGGGCTGAGGAGATCGTCAAAGCTTCCGGGCTAGACTGGACCATCTTCCGGCCCAGTCTGATCTTTGGCCGCGGCGACGAGTTCTTCGGCCTGGTAATGAAGGGGCTAGTGAGCGCACCCCTAATCCCACAGATCGGCGACGGCCGTTTCCCGTTCCGGCCCATTTACGTCGGTGACGTAGCCAGCGCTTTCGAACAGGCGCTCTCACGCCCGGCTACTATCGGGCGCAGCTTTGACTTAGTTGGCCCGGCCGAGTACACCTTTCGCGAGCTGCTGCTGCTAGTCAGGGAAACGCTCGGGTCGCGCAGACCTATCCTGCCGGTACCGCTGTGGGCCATGAAGCTGGCAGTACCGCTGCTGCAGCTTCTGCCCAACCCGCCGATCACCCGCGATCAATTTGCCATGCTGCTGCAAGGCAATACCGCCGACCCTGGGTTGATGCAACAGCACTTTGACCTGCCCCTGGAGGCGCTGCCCGAGCACTTGCCGGCTATCTTAGGGCTGCGGCGCTAAGGGGAACCCAACTCCACCCAGCGCTGGCTTACCACCATCAACAGCCGGTAGAGCGCTTGAACATCCTCCCACAGCGCCTCGATCATCTCATGGTGAGGCGCGGGGCGGAGCTTTTCAGTCAGCGCCTCGCGCCGGAAGCGCCAGCGCCGGGCTTCGCCGGGTGATATCTGCGCGAGGCGAGCCTCAAGCCGCATCAGCTCTAGCGGCAGCCGCCGCAACTCGCTGAGCAGACGATAACGCTCGCAGAGAAGAGGGGTAGTAACCGGCTGTTGCCAGAAGCTGCTCGGCTGCATATGGTTAGTCTAGGTAAGGTTCGGCCCTTGACAAAGGGACAAATGTCTTAGCCCTGGACGTGCGACTCCAGGAAGTAAAGGTTCTTATCGATGACCCGGGAGATCTCGGTGAAGAGGTCTTCGCTAGTAGGATCGCCTAACTCGCCGGCTCGAGCCAGCGCCACCCGGTTAGAAGCTGCGTAGGCGGCATAGCGCTCAATGAGGGCCTTGACGCAGGCCATCCCGTCCTTGATCTCGACCCCGAACTCCTTGAGGGTCGATTGCTCGGCCGCCATGCGCACGGTTCCTAGAGCCACGCCGCCCAGAGCGGTCACGCGCTCAGCGAGAGTATCGACATAGTCCTCAACGCTCTCGGCCAGATCGTCGAAGAACTTGTGCAGGCTATAGAAGTCCTGCCCTTTGACGTTCCAGTGAGCCTGCTTGGTCTGCGAGTAGAGGTCGAAGGTGTCGGCCAGTTGTTGGTTCAGAATGCCGACTAGCTCTTGGCGGATCTCTTCGCCGATATCGATCTGGCTGCTGTAAAGCGACTGGTGGTGGGCACTAACGCGAGGTTTCTTCATTGCTCCTCCTTAAAGCCTTGGTCAGTGCGTGTCCGCCGCCGTTAGCGACAGGCGCCGCAACTATTCAGAAGCCTACCATGTCAAGGGATACGCTTTGGTAGCGGCGGCCCGGTCACCGTAAACAGGCTGCCCCAAGCAAGGCTCGGGGCAGCGACTCTGGCGGAGAGAGTGGGATTCGAACCCACGGTACGGCAAAGCCGTACACCGGTTTTCGAGACCGGCCCGTTCAACCGCTCCGGCATCTCTCCAGAGCCCAAGTATACCGCGGCCGCCGACGGCAAGCAAACTAGGACGCTTGCAGCACCGGAGCGACACCCAGCTCGATTAGCGCCTGGCGGATGCCGCTCGGCCCCAGCCCCAGCGCTTCGTGCTGAATGACAGGGTCACCGTGGGGCACGAACCGGTCGGGGATACCGAGGCGGCGCAGCGGCACCTTGAGACCGTGATCTTGCAGCGTTTCGGCCACTGCCGAGCCGAGTCCGCCAACAGCGGCGTGATCTTCTACGGTAATCAGGGCTCGAGCGCGACCGGCTAGCTTAAGCAGCATGGCCTCATCGAGCGGCTTAATAAAGCGAGCATTGACCACCCCGACGTTAGGCAGGTCCTGGGTGGCTTCCAGGGCATAGGCTAGGGTAGGGCCTAACGCCAGCACATAGGCATCTCGACCGGGCTTGAGCATCTCCCAGCTGCCCCAGGTGATCTCGGGCCAGTCGGCCACCGCCGCCTCGGGCACCGGAGCAACAGCCCCGCGCGGCCAGCGCACCGCCTTAGGCCCACCCAAGGCGAGCGCCGCCTTGAGCATGGCGCGCAGCTCCTGAGTATCTTTAGGCATGGCTAGTGAGATATTGGGGATGGGCCGCAGGTAGCCGATATCAAACACCCCCTGGTGGGTAGCACCGTCGCCGCCTACCAACCCCGCCCGGTCGATGGCGAAGATGACGTTTAAGTTTTCCAGGCAGACATCGTGGATAACCTGGTCGTAGCCCCGCTGCAAGAAGGTGCTGTAGATGGCGACGATCGGCTTTTCACCGCGCAGCGCCAACCCGGCGGCGGTAGTTACCGCCACGTCCTCGGCGATACCGACATCCAGGTAGCGCTTCGGATGCTGCTGGCTATATTCCACCAGGCCGCTCCCCTCGCGCATGGCCGGGGTGATCACCCAGACGCGGTCGTCTGCTCTAGCCAACTCGATCGCTGCATCGCCAAAGGCGTTCGACCAGCTGTAGCCCTTGCCGCTCTTGACCGGCTTGGCAACATCGAACTTGGGCGGGCCGTGCCAGTAGATCGGATCAGACTCAGCGATCTTATAGCCCTTACCTTTGGTGGTGACGATATGCAGCAAGGTAGGGCCCTCAAGCTCGCGGATGTGCTTGAGGTAGTAGATGAGCTGATTTATGTCGTGCCCATCAACGGGGCCGACATAGCGCACACCCATGGCGTGGAAGGGGTTGGCGCTGGCCGGATCGAAGAAGTGCCGGGTGGCATCCTTGGCGCGGCTGGCCAACTCGCCGAGCGGCTTCCAAAGGCCGGATAGAGCTCGCTTGCCACTCTCCTCGGCCTCCTGAAACCAGCGCTGGACTTGCAGCGTGCGCATGTAGCGGTTGAGCGCCCCGACATTCTCGCTGATCGACATCTCGTTGTCATTTAGGACGATGGTCATCTTGGGTTTGACGTGACCGATCTGGTTCAGAGCTGCCAGCGCCATACCGCCGGTCAAGGCACCGTCACCGATGATCGCCACCACCTCGTAGTCGTCTTGGCGGGCGTCACGCGCCAACGCCATGCCGAGCGCCGCCGCCAGGCTGGTGCTAGCGTGACCTACCGTCAGGGCGTCGTGCTCGGACTCGCTAGTCGAGGTGAAACCGGCCAGTCCGCCGGGTTTGCGGATGGTGTCGATCAGATGTTTGCGGCCAGTTAAGAGCTTGTGCGCATAGGCCTGATGGCCGACATCCCACACCAGGCGGTCTTTGGCCGAGTCGTACAGGTAGTGCAGCGCTACGACCAGCTCGACCGCCCCTAGGCTCGAGGCGAGGTGCCCGCCTCCTAGGGAGCAGACCCGGACGATCTCGCTGCGCAGCTCCTCAGCTAACTGCTTAAGCTCCTCGTGGGAGAGCCGTTTGAGATCTTGCGGCCAGTTGACTTTGGCCAGAACGGTGGAGGCGTCCTCCGGTAGATGACCAGAGCTTGACATAACGCCAGTTTAACAAAGCCGCGGCGCAGCGCTTTGTAAGTCACGATAAGATGTCGCTGTACTGGGTAAGGAGGGATGAGGGATGGGTAAGGCATGAGGCGTATAAGTGTTCTTTGCGAGCAGAGCGAAGAACCCGAGACCCTAGTTATCCCGGGCCAAGAAGTTGGCATCGACCAAAAAGAAGCCAAGTTCATGGCGCACCTTGCCGACATGGGGGGAGAACCATATTGTCTGCCGGAGCGTATCGGTCACGTTCCCTTGGGCATCGAGGCTATTGCTCTCAAAGTTGATCACGAACACCTCGAACTCGCCGGCTACCACGCTCACCCGGCGCCTATCGACCACGGTGAAGCGATAGCTGCTAGTCCCCCTTAGGTGCTGGTTTTCCGGGCGAGCGTTGGGGTAGAAAGCGGTGACAGTAGTGGTGCCGCCCCAACTGGCGCCTACCCGCAGGGCGGACTCCGCCGGCAGCTCTTGCAGCGGGGGGTCAAAACCAACCTGGAGACCTGGCAAGGTACGGCGCACCAAAAAGACGCCGTCGCTGCGATAGTCCCTAAAGTCGAGCTGATCGATGCCGCGCCCGACTAGCCGCGTGGCGATCAGTACCTGTCCTTGTAGTACAGTCGGGCCTTCGATGCGCTTCTCCACCGGCATGGCATCGAGCCGCTCGCCGTCGGGCAGGTACTGCCAGATCACCCCGGTCTCTTTAGGGTAGAAGCTCAGGTTCTCGAAGAGCTGAACGACCTGCACACGGCCGGGGTCGGCCTCGGTAGGCACGCAGGCCGCCACCCCCAACAGCAATAGCAACCAGAAGTGCCGCATCATGGCTGCAATTCTATCGCAATCCTACTCGGGTTTACATGGGATCTCAAGCAACGAACGCCCCGTCTTTCTCACAGCGGTTTTCACAAATACTGAGTCGCCTTAGCGCAGGTATCATCTCTGCAAAGGCGCCCTGGAGAACGATTCGCAGTCCTGCGAGCACCCGCAGGATCAAACCAGATGATACCTGCTATCAGAGAGTCCCTACCGCTGTATCCGCTGCACCGAACGGCTCGCTAAGGCTGGCATCGCGGCATCGGCCGGCAGCAAAGGTGATTATGACAACGCCTTGGCCGAAACGCTCATCGGGCTTTACTGGACCGGAGTGATCCACCACTGCACAGCGCCGTCAGAGCACCAGGATATCGGCTCGAGCCCGCCCCGCTACGGTTACTGTCGGCCAGCGTGGGTCGAGGGTGAGGTTCTCTAACCCCCCGTCGCGGCAGAGGAAGGTGTCCTCGGCCTTAGCGTGCGGCAGCGAGGGGTTCCAGGCAAAGGCCACGTTAGCCTGCACCAATCGGCGTTCGCCAGGAGTAGCCAAGAAGTCGCGGGTTAGGTAGCCGGTCGGCCCACCCTGATGGTGCTCGTGCCAGGCGTTCGGGAAGCCCACCGCGGCATAAGCGCGCTGCGCCGCCGCCAACACCTCACCGATAGGGACGCCGGGCCGGGTAGCATCGAGGATGGCCGCCTCGACCTGCCAGACCTTCTCAAGACGCTCACGGTTAAGCTGGGGCACCACTCCAAAGGCCACCATCCGCGATAGCGACACGATCAGGCCGCGCCGCTGGGCGCAGATTACCAGCAGCCCGGCACGCCCGAAGGGGACCTCTTGCGGCAGCGGATGGCGGTGCTTACCGAAGCGCTCCTCCCCGGCAATAAGCACCACCGGCAGGTTCATGCCGCGGTCGCGCAGGGTAAAGTGGAGCTGTGCGGCCACCTGTTGCTCGGTTAGTTCGGGCGAGATGTCCATGGCGGCATCGGTGAGAGCAGCCGAGGCCAGTCGGCCCAACTCGCGGAAGCGCTCGAGCTCAACCTCCAGCAGCGGGCTGCGCACTAGGGTGAGGTCAAGTTCGCGATCCGGGAGCACGCTAAGGCCCTCGGTCAAGTCCCTCAGGCGCTCGGCCTTGCTGGCCGGGTTGAACCAGTCAAAGACCACCACCGGTATCCCCTCGGGCAGCTCCTCTTGGCGCAGGCGCTCGGCCTCGATCTGGTTAGTCAGCAGCCACACCCCCTGGCGGGTCACTACCATCTCAGCGATCGGGCTCCCCTCGCGGTTGATCAAGAAGTCGCCGCCGCCGCTGAGCCAGGCCATGTTCTCGGCGCGGGTCAGCTGCAACGCGCCCGCCTCGCGTTCGTCAAGGAGCGCGTGCAGGCGGGCTAGTTTGGTGGTTAGTTCGGTCGCTGGCATTATTTCCACCTTTCTTGGCTATTTTGCTATCCGCGATACTCCGTATGCCACTCACACTCCCAGTCCAGAATACCCTACACGGGCGGTAATCTCAGCATGGTCATGTTGACGAGGGCTGTTTCGCAAAGCCGGACGAGCTTGCCGCGGTAAGCTCGCCAGCGGTGGATTAGCGGGCGCTCCCTTCACGGCTCACCCTCGGTTAAGATGAGCGCGCAAGTTGCCGCCAGCTCCCCGGCAGGAAGATGTGCCAATGAATCTCCTAAGCGCCGCCAAACGTCACCCCCAGCTCAGCCTCATCGCCCTGGCCTATATCGCCTTTGTGGCGCTCGGGCTACCAGATGGCCTGCTTGGCGTCGGCTGGCCCTCGATCCGGACCGGCTTTGCCATTTCGCTGGACGCCATCGGCCTGTTGCTGGCGGCTTCGGTCGTCGGCTACATGACCTCCAGCTTCCTGAGCGGCCTCTTGCTCTCACGGATCGGTGTAGGCCGCGTGTTGGCCGCTAGCTGCTTCCTGACCGGGTTAGCGCTGATCGGCTACACTCTAGTTCCGCAATGGTGGCTGATGGTCTTGCTAGGTGTGTTCGCCGGGCTGGGGGCCGGCGCCATCGATGCCGGCCTCAATACCTATGTGGCAGCGCATTTTGGTGAAAGGCCGATGCAGTGGCTACATGCCAGCTGGGGGGTGGGGATTACCCTGGGTCCGATCATCATGACCCTGGGGCTAACGGCCTTTAACACCTGGCGGTTTGGCTATCAGGCGGTGGGCGGGTTTCAGCTGGCGCTGGCGGCCGGTTTTGTGCTGACACTGGCGCTGTGGAACCAGCATAAGGCGCCGCCAGGCAAGCAGGCGGTGAAGAGGTTGACCGATTACCAAACCCCGCTGTTAAAAACGTTGCGACAGCCGCAGGTATGGCTGAGTATGATGTTATTTTTCCTCTATGTGGGGGCAGAGACCGGCCTTGGCGTGTGGACTTATACCCTGCTGACCGAGTCGCGCGGGGTGGATAAGACGCTGGCGGGCTTCTTCGCGGGCAGTTACTGGTTTACCTTCACCGTTGGCAGGATCGTAGCGGGGGCGGTCGCCAATCGGGTAGGGAGCAATCAGCTCGTCCTGGGTGGACTAGTCGGGGCGCTGCTGGGCACCGGGCTGCTAATTTGGAACCCTGCTGAACTGGCCAACGTGGTTGCGGTGACCATCATCGGCCTGTCCATTGCCCCCATCTTCCCAGCGCTGATGTCCGGGACCAGCGCTCGGGTAGGCGATCTTCATGCGGCCAACACTATCGGTATGCAGATGGCGGCGACCGGCCTCGGGACCGCCATCATCCCTAGCCTCATGGGTGTGCTGGCGCAACAGCTCTCGCTGGAGATCGTCCCGGTCAGCTTGTTAGCGGTGTATGCCGGACTGCTCGGTTTTTACCTCCTGGCGACGCGCTCTCGCTTGTAGTTAGCTACTGTCGAGGCAGCAAATTGGCAGCGCTGACTCTCAATAGCTCCTCGACCTCGGCCCTGGTAGGAAGCCCTTCTCGGCCTACCGCCCGACACTTTAGCGCCGCCGTGGCCGAAGCGAAGCGCGCACACTCAAGGTCGTCCCAACTGTGGGCCACAGCATAGGCATAAGCGCCGTGGAAGGCGTCGCCGGCGCCGTTGGTATCGACTACTTCGACCGTCAGGGCCGGCAGGTAGCAGACTGCGCTGCCGCGCTGGTAGATAAAGCCCTGCTCGCCCAGCGTGACCCCTACTAGCTGCTCGGGGAACTGGCGGAGCCTGGCCAGCGCCGCCGCGGGTTCGTTGCGGCCCAGGATCTCCGCCGCACACTCTTCCGAGACCAGCAGATAATCGATATAGCGCGTCAGCTCCCAATGCCGGGTGTTGCTCCAGTCGCCCACGGTGGGGATGCCGCGCTTGCGGGCCGCCCCTAAGAGCGCTCGGCTCATGGCCGGATGGCGTCCGTCGCAGAGCAGGCAGCCGACGCCGTCAAGGAGTGTGCCGCTCAACCCTTCGGCGCTGTCGATCAGCCCTGCTCCGCGGTAGGGGAAGATATAGCGCTCGCCGTTCGGGGCTACCAGCACGGCGCTGACCCAGCTTGCCGCCCCTGGGATGACGCGGAGCTGCGAGCAGTTGACCCCATAGCGCTCCAGCTCGGCCAAGGCGGCCTGTCCGTTGGCATCGTCGCCGTGCAGCGCTACTAGCGCCACCTGAGCGCCGAGCCGGGCCGCGGTAACTGCCGCAGTCGCTGCCGGGCCGCCCCCCTGCGTGCGGTAGCTATGAGCGTGAGTGCGGGAGTTTACGGGCGGGAAGCGCTCGACCTGCCAGATCTGATCAAGACACGAAAGGCCGACCATCACCAGTCGCGGGGCTGCCTGAGCCATAGGCTACAGCGTAGGCCGCGGCGGGCGAAACGGCAACGGCTCAGCGCCTAGCCAAGCGCAGAGCTCGAGCAGAGCCTCCTCCCATGCGCCCTCACCAAAGGCGGCGTGGTGCGGCAGGCGGTAGTCGAGGAGGTTATGGACGAAAGCCTCACCGCCTAGCGGGGTGCCTGCCCAGCGCAGCTCGCTCAGCCAGCCGCGCACCCCGTCAAAGCCAGGCTTCTTGCTGCCGACAAAGCGGCCCGCAAAGACCAGTGCGCGCCGACCGCCCGCTAGCAGCCGGAAGCCGGTGGCCGGGCCGGGTTTAATGGTCATATCGCGCACCACCCCTAGCTCGCGGTTGAAGTGGCTCGCCAGCCGCATCCCACGCTGTCCCGCCCAGCTCAGAGGGGCGTTGCCGCAGTGCCAGAACAGCAGGCTGTCGTCATCGGTATCAAGGTCGGATA
>Ga0208610_100451_pt1 | contig 14346 bp, 11 predicted proteins | sample SubbioR11Jul_8A2_FD_184815 | JGI IMG/M metagenome (GOLD analysis project Ga0208610, IMG submission 184815) | Serpentinite rock and fluid subsurface biosphere microbial communities from McLaughlin Reserve, California, USA - CR11Jul_8A2 (SPAdes) | ecosystem: Environmental > Terrestrial > Deep... | reverse complement strand
CCCGCCGCGCTCAGGCTGCTGCACGGCCCTGGCGAGACGGTCGGCGCGGCGCTGGTCGCGCACCCGGCCACCGCCGGCGTGGCCTTCACCGGCAGCACCGCGGTGGCCAAGCACATCCAGCGCGCGCTGGCCGCCGGCGACGGGCCGATCGTGCCGCTGATCGCCGAGACCGGCGGCCTCAACGCGATGCTCGTCGACAGCAGCGCGCTGCCCGAGCAGGTCGTCGACGCGGTCGTGCAAAGCGCCTTCCGCAGCGCCGGCCAGCGCTGCTCGGCGCTGCGCCTGCTGCTGGTCCACGAGGGCATCGCCGAGCCGCTGCTGGCGATGCTCGCCGGCGCGATGGCCGAACTGCGCGTGGGTGACGCCGCCGACTTCGCCACCGACGTCGGCCCGCTGATCGACGCCGACGCCCAGGCGGCGGTCGCCGCCGAGGTCGAGCGGCTGCACCGCGAGGCCCGGCTGATCGCCCAGGCCCCGCCCGGTGCGGCCGGGCCGCGGCAGCTCGCGCCGGTCGCCTTCGAGCTGGGCGGCATCGCCGAGCTGCGGCGCGAGATCTTCGGCCCCGTGCTGCACGTCGTGCGCTGGGCGGGCGAGCCGGCGGCGGTCGTCGCCCAGGTCAACGCGCTGGGCTACGGGCTGACCTTCGGCATCCAGACGCGCATCGACACGCGTGCGCAGGCGCTGGCCGCAGCGGCGCGGGTCGGCAACGTCTACGTCAACCGCAACATCATCGGCGCTGTCGTCGGCGTGCAGCCCTTCGGCGGCGAGGGCCTCTCGGGCACCGGACCCAAGGCCGGCGGGCCGCTGACCCTCTACCGCTACTGCGCCGAGCAGACGCTGAGCATCAACACCGCGGCGGCCGGCGGCAACGTCGAGCTGCTCGCCGGGCTGGCGCCAGCGCGTTGAGGGCGCAGGGCGCGGCCGCTGGCCTTCAGGCCACGACCGCTGCCGCGGCCTGCAGCCGCCGGCGCAGCGCGCGCAGGTCCAGGCGGCTGACCAGCACCGAGGCCAGCCGCGGGCGGCAGCGCACGGGCACCGCGTCGAACGCAAACCAGCCGTAGGCGTCCATCTCGGGCCGCAGGCGCCGGCTGCCGGCGCAGACGTAGTGGCTGTGGCAGGCCAGCCGGCGCGGGTCGACCTGCGGCGCGTGGGTGGCGTAGAGGTGCAGGTCGGTGCGTGCGGTGTAGGCGTAGCGGCCGAGCTCGAGCAGCGTGGCCGGCGGCAGGCGCAGCCCGGTCTCCTCGTAGGTCTCGCGCAGCGCGGCCTGCAGCGGCGTCTCGCCGGGGTCGGCGCCGCCCTTGGGCAGGTCCCAGTGGCCCTGGCCGGTGACGCGGCACAGCAGCAGCTCGTCGTCGTCGTTGACGATGACGATGCCGCAGCTCAGTCGCCGCAGGCCGGATCCATCGCTCCACACGGGCCGTCCTCCACCGGTGCACTCCAGACACCACGCGCGCGGGCCACCGGCGGTTGACGCCGGCGGCGGCACTGCCCGGCACCTTAGCAAGGGCTGATGACGGTGAACGGTCGAACAGCGCCCCGGCGGGTGCCATCGGCAGCGCGCGGCGTGACGGGCATCACGCCCGCCCCGCGCTCAGCGCAGCTTGCCCAGCAGCACCTGGACGTCGTCGAGGACGGCGCGCAGCTCGGCCGGGCGCACGCCGCCGAGGCGGGCGGTGAGCTCCTGCTCCATGTAGCACACGGTCATGCGCACATACGCCGAGTCCAGCGCCTTGCGCGCCGCGGCCATCTGGCTGGCGATGTCGAGGCAGGGCTGGCCCTCCTCGACCATGCGCTGGATGCCGCGCAACTGGCCCTCGGCGCGGCGCAGCCGGTTGAGCAGGTCCTGGCGGTGCTTGTCGTCGTCTGGCATCGGCGGGCGGGGGTCGGCGAGCGGCCGGGCCGTCAGGGTGTCCGCTGCGGGCGATCAGAACGGGATGTCGTCGTCCATGTCGTCGAAGCCGGTGGCCGACTTCTGCGCCGCCGGCCGGGCCGCGGGGCCCGCGGCACGCGCTGCCGGTGCGGCCGGTGCGCCCGCGGGCCGCGCGGTGGCCGCGGCCTCGTCGCCGGGGGCGGCGCCGCCTTCGCGGCCGCCCAGCAACTGCATCGTCTCGGCGACGATCTCGGTCGTGTAGCGGTCGTTGCCGTCCTTGTCCTGCCACTTGCGGGTCTTGAGCCGGCCCTCGATGTAGACCGGGCGGCCCTTGCGCAAGTACTCGCCGGCGACCTCGGCCTGGCGGTCGTAGAGCACGACCGAGTGCCACTCGGTCTCCTCCTGGCGCTCGCCGCTGTCGCGGCTCTTCCAGGCCCGCGTCGTCGCCAGCCGCAGGTTGCACACCGCCGCGCCGCTGGGGGTGTAGCGCACCTCGGGGTCCTTGCCGAGGTTGCCGATCAGGATGACTTTGTTGACGCTGGCCATGGCAACCTCCGGGGGTAGGCGGCAGACGGGAACGGGCGGGATGGGGGCACCGATTGTGCCGCAGCGCGCAGCCGGCGCGGGCGGCCGCGGCGGCCCCCCTCGGGGGGAGGGCGGCCCGGCCGGCTTCGGGGGTGCCCTTAAGATGCGCTGCGCCTCGCCGATGACCGCCGCTGCCCTCGCCAATCCGCCCGACGCGCAGCAGGTGCTGCGCGAGGTCTTCGGCTACCCGCGCTTTCGCGGCCCGCAGCAGGCCATCGTCGAGCATGTCAGCGGCGGCGGCGACGCACTGGTGCTGATGCCCACCGGGGGCGGCAAGAGCCTGTGCTACCAGGTCCCGGCCATCGTTCGCCACCGCGCCGGCCACGGCGTGGCGGTGGTCGTGAGCCCGCTGATTGCGCTGATGCACGACCAGGTCGGCGCCCTCGAGGAGGCCGGCGTGCACGCCGCATTCCTGAACTCGACGCTGGCCGCTGACGCCGCCGCGGCCGTCGAGCGCGAGCTGCGCAGCGCGCGGCTGGTCCTGCTCTACGTTGCGCCCGAGCGCCTGCTCGCGCCGCGCACGCTGGCCATGCTCGATGCGCTGCACGCGCGCGGCGCGCTGTCGCTGTTCGCGATCGACGAGGCGCACTGCGTCAGCCAGTGGGGCCACGACTTCCGCGAGGACTACCTCGGCCTGGCCCTGCTGCCCGCGCGCTACGCCGGCGTGCCGCGCATCGCGCTGACCGCCACCGCCGACGCGACCACCCGCGCCGACATCGTCGAGCGGCTGCAACTGGGCCAGGCGCGCAGCTTCGTCAGCAGCTTCGACCGGCCCAACATCCGCTACACCATCGTCGAGAAGGCCGAGCCGCGCCGCCAGCTGCTGCGCTGGCTGCGCGACGAGCACGCCAGCGCCGAGGGCATGGTCAGCAGCGGCATCGTCTACTGCGCCAGCCGGCGCAAGGTCGACGAACTCGCCGCCGGGCTGTGCGCCGAGGGCATCGCCGCGCTGCCCTACCACGCCGGGCTCGACGCCCAGACCCGCCGCGCGCACCAGGACCGCTTCCTGCGCGAGGACGGCCTGGTGATGGTCGCCACGATCGCCTTCGGCATGGGCATCGACAAGCCCGATGTGCGCTTCGTCGCCCACCTCGACCTGCCGAAGAATATCGAGGCCTACTACCAGGAGACCGGCCGCGCCGGCCGCGACGGCCTGCCGGCCGAGGCCTGGATGGCCTACGGCCTGGCCGACGTCGTCAACCAGCGCCGCATGATCGACGAGAGCAGCGCCGGCGAGGACTTCAAGCGCCTGCAGCGCGACAAGCTCGACGCCCTGCTCGCGCTGGCCGAGGCCACCGACTGCCGGCGCGTGCGGCTGCTGGCCTACTTCGGCGAGGCCTACGTCGGCGCCGAGGCCGACGCCGAGGGCGCCGACCGCGCCGGCGCGCGGCTGCGCTGCATGAACTGCGACAACTGTCTCGCGCCGCCGCAGACCTGGGACGCGACCGAGGCCGCGCGCAAGGCGCTGTCGTGCGTCTACCGCTTCGCGCAGCATGGCAGCGGGCCGGCGCCGCGGGCCTTCGGCGCGGGCCACCTGGTCGACGTGCTGCGCGGCAAGGCCACCGACAAGGTGCGCCAGCACGGCCACGAGCGGCTGTCGACCTTCGGCATCGGCGCCGACCTCGGCGAGGCTCAATGGCGCGCGCTGCTGCGCCAGTTGATCGCCCTGGGCCACCTGCGCGCCGAGGGCGAGTACCACACGCTGGCGCTGACCGACAGCAGCCGCGCCGTGCTGCGCGGTGAGCTGACGCTGCGCCTGCGCCGGCCCGCCGAGGCCGCCGCGGGCGCGCGTGCGGCGCGCCGCGGCGCGAAGGAGCGCGCGCCGCCGCTGCCGCTCGAGGCGCCGGCGCTGGCGCGCTTTGCCGCGCTCAAGGCCTGGCGCGGCGAGGTCGCGCGCGAGCACGCGCTGCCGGCCTACGTGATCTTCCACGACGCGACGCTGGCCGAGATGGCGCGCGAGGCCCCGGCCACGCTCGACGCGCTGGCCGGCATCAGCGGCGTCGGCGCCAAGAAGCTCGAGGCCTACGGCGGCGAGCTCCTGCGCGTGCTGCGCGGTGCCGGCTGAGGCCGGGCGCAGCCGGCGCCGGCGCCGGCGCCGCGCCGCGCGTCCGGCATAAGATGGCCGGTTGTCCTGCCCTGCCCTGCCGCATGAGTGACCCCCCCGCCCGGCCCGCGCCGTCGCCGATGCGCGTGCGCGGCGCGCGCACGCACAACCTGCGCAACATCGACCTCGACATCCCGCGCCACGCGCTGGTCGTCGTCACCGGGCCCTCGGGCTCGGGCAAGTCCAGCCTGGCCTTCGACACCCTCTACGCCGAGGGCCAGCGCCGCTACGTCGAGAGCCTCTCGGCGTACGCGCGCCAGTTCCTGCAGTTGATGGACAAGCCCGATGTCGACGCCATCGAGGGCCTGGCGCCGGCCATCAGCATCGAGCAGAAGTCGGCCAGCCACAACCCGCGCTCGACGGTCGGCACGATCACCGAGATCCACGACTACCTGCGCCTGCTGTGGGCGCGCGCGGGCACCCCGCACTGCCCCGACCACGACCTGCCGCTGGCCGCACAGAGCGTCGCGCAGATGGTCGACGCGCTGCTCGCGCAGCCCGAGGGCACGCGGCTGGCCGTGCTCGCGCCGCTGGCGCGCGAGCGCAAGGGCGGCTACGCCGAGCTGCTGGCCGACTTGCAGGCCCGCGGCTACGTGCGCTTTCGCATCGACGGCCGCATCCACGAGGCCGAAGCGCTGCCGGCCCTCGAGCGCAGCAGCCGCCACGACGTCGACGTCGTCGTCGACCGCCTGCGCGTGCGCGCCGACGACGCCGCGCTGCGCCAGCGACTGGCCGAGAGCCTGGAGGCCGCGCTCGGCCTGGCCGAGGGCCGCGCGCTGGTCCTCGACCTCGACGCCGGCAGCGAGCGCGTCTTCAGCAGCCGCCACGGCTGCCCGCAGTGCAGCTATGCGCTGCCGGCGCTCGAGCCGCGGCTGTTCAGCTTCAACGCGCCGGCCGGCGCCTGCCCGCAGTGCGACGGGCTGGGCCAGGTCACGGTCTTCGACCCGGCGCGGGTGGTCGCCTTTGCCGAGCTGTCGCTGGCCGCCGGCGCGATCAAGGGCTGGGACCGGCGCAACCCCTACCACTTCCCGCTGCTCGAGTGCGTCGCCCGCCACGCCGGCTTCGACGTCGAGACGCCGTTCGAGCAGCTCGCGCCCGCGCACCGCGCGCTGGTGCTGCACGGCTCGGGCGAGACCGTGATCGACTTCGTCTACCGCGCCGAGTCGCCCGGCGGCAAGGCGCGCACGCTGCGCCGGCGCCACCCGTTCGAGGGCGTGCTGCCCGCGCTCGAGCGGCGCTGGCGCGAGACCGACTCGCCGACCGTGCGCGAGGAGCTCGCGCGCTACCAGGTCGCGCGGCCCTGCCCGGCCTGCGGCGGCACCCGGCTGCGGCGCGAGGCCCGCCATGTCTTCTTGTGCGGCAGCGACGGCGCGCGGCGGCCGATCTACGAGATCGAGCGCGCGACGCTGGCCGAGGCCTGCGCATACTTCGAGCGGCTGCAGCTGGCCGGGGCGCAGGCCGGGATTGCCGCGCCGGTGCTGCGCGAGGTCCGCGCGCGGCTGCGCTTCCTGGTCGACGTCGGGCTCGACTACCTCAGCCTCGAGCGCAGCGCCGACACGCTCTCGGGCGGCGAGGCGCAGCGCATCCGGCTGGCCAGCCAGATCGGCTCGGGGCTGACCGGGGTGATGTACGTCCTCGACGAGCCCAGCATCGGGCTGCACCAGCGCGACAACGCGCGCCTGATCAACACCCTGCAGCGGCTGCGCGACCTCGGCAACTCGGTGCTGGTCGTCGAGCACGACGAGGACATGATCCGCGCTGCCGACCATGTCGTCGACATGGGCCCGGGCGCCGGCGTGCACGGCGGGTGCGTGGTCGCGCAGGGCACGCCGGCGCAGGTCGCTGCCGACCCGGCCTCGCTGACCGGCCGCTACCTGGCGCGGGCGCTGCGCATCGCGGCGCCGCCGGCGCCGCCGCTGCCGGCCGACGCGCCCTGGCTGCGCATCGTCGGCGCGCGCGGCCACAACCTGCAGGGCGAGACGGTCGAGCTGCCGGTGGGCCGCCTGAGCTGCGTGAGCGGGGTCTCGGGCTCGGGCAAGTCGACGCTGGTCAACGACACGCTGTACGCGGCGCTGGCGCGCCGGCTCTACCGCAGCCACCAGGAGCCCGCGGCGCACGACGACATCGAGGGTCTCGAGGCCTTCGACAAGGTGGTCGCCGTCGACCAGGGCCCGATCGGGCGCACGCCGCGCAGCAACCCGGCGACCTACTGCGGCGTATTCACGCCGATCCGCGAGCTGTTCGCCGAGGTGCCGGCAGCGCGCGAGCGCGGCTACGGCGCCGGGCGCTTCAGCTTCAACGTCGCCGGCGGCCGCTGCGAGGCCTGCGCCGGCGACGGCGTGATCCGCGTCGAGATGCACTTCCTGCCCGACGTCTACGTGCCCTGCGAGGCTTGCGGCGGCGCGCGCTACAGCCGCGAGACGCTCGAGATCGTCTACCGCGGGCACAGCATCCGCGACGTGCTCGACCTCAGCGTCGAGCAGGCCCATGCGCTGTTCGCCGACGTGCCGGCGATCGCGCGCAAGCTCGCCACGCTGGGCGAGGTCGGCCTGGGCTACCTGGGCCTGGGGCAGAGCGCGACCACGCTCTCGGGCGGCGAGGCGCAGCGCCTGAAGCTCGCCCTCGAGCTCTCGCGCCGCGACAGCGGCCGCACGCTCTACATCCTCGACGAGCCGACCACCGGGCTGCACTTCGCCGACATCGAGCTGCTGCTGCGCGTGCTGCTGCGCCTGCGCGATGCCGGCAACACCATCGTCGTCATCGAGCACCAGCTCGACGTCATCGCCGCCGCCGACTGGGTCGTCGACCTCGGCCCCGAGGGCGGCGCCGGCGGCGGCCGCATCGCCGCGGTCGGCCCGCCCGAGCAGGTCGTCGCCGCCGCCACGCACACCGGGCGCGCGCTGGCGGCGGTGCTGGCGCGGGGCTGAGTGCGGCGCCGGGCGGGGCGCATCACGCGGCCACCGCCTCCAGCTCCTGCGCCAGCAGCCGCGCGGCGGCCGAGATATGTGCGCGCGGGCGTGTCAGCACCATGAACTGCCGCTCGGCCCAGGGTTCGGCCAGCGGCACCAGGGCCAGGCGCCCGGCGCCGGCGTGCGGCACCGCGACCTCGCGCGGCAGGACCGCCAGGCCCAGCCCGGCGGCGACGATGCGGCAGGCCGCGTCCATGCTCGAGACCTGGATGCGGTGGGCCAGCTCGGCGCCCAGCCGCGCCGCTTCGCGGCGCAGCAGGCGGTCCATCAGCCCGCCCGGGGCGACGCCGACCGAAGCTTCGACGAGGATCTCGGCCAGCCGCAGCGACGGGCGGCGCGCCAGTGCGTGGGTCGGCGGCATCACCACGCACAGGTGGTCGCGCCGGTACGGCCGGGCGACGAGGTCGGCCAGGTCGACCTGGTCCCAGACCACGCCGAGGTCGACCACGCCGTCGAGCAGCGCGCGCACGATGTCGGCGCTGATGCGCTCGTCGAGGCTCACGCGCAGCCGCGGGTGGCGCGCGACGAAGCGGCCGATGTCGTCGGGCAGCAGCTCGGCCAGCACCGACGGGCTGGCCAGCACCCGCACGCTGCCCTGCACGCCCTCGGCAAACTCGCCGAGCTCGGCGCGCGTGCGCTGCATCGCCGACAGCAGCTCGCGGGCACGGGCCAGCAGGGCCTCGCCGGCCGGCGTTGGCGCCACGCCGCGGGCGTGGCGCACCAGCAGCGGCGCGCCCAGTTCGGCTTCCAGCGCGGCCAGCCGCTTGCTCAGCGCCGAGGCCACCATCGCCTCGCGGGCGGCGGCGCGCGCGAGGCTGCCTTCCTCGCAGACGGCGATGAACAATTGCAGCGACACGGCGTCGAGCGGGCGGGCAGGGTGCGGCTGGCGGGTCATGGCATTCCGGATTGGAACGGCTGCGCTGAGGAGTCGACATGCGCAGTATCCAGGGGGAACGCCTACAGTGCGGTCCATGTCGACTCCACCGCCTCCCGACGCCACCGTGTGCGTGCGCGAGGTCGGCCTGCGCGACGGCCTGCAGAGCATCGCGCGCACGCTGCCGACGGCGCACAAGATCGAGTGGCTGCGTGCCCTGCACGCCAGCGGCGTGCGCGAGGCCGAGGTCGGTTCGTTCGTGCCGGCGCGGCTGCTGCCGCAACTGGCCGACACCGCCGAGCTGGTGGCCTGCGCGCGCACGCTGCCCGGGCTGGTGACCTCGGTGCTGGTGCCCAACCTGAAGGGTGCCCAGGCCGCGCTCGACAGCGGCGCCGACGCGATGCTGCTGCCGCTGTCGGCCAGCCATGCGCACAGCCTGGCCAACCTGCGCAAGACCCCCGACGAGGTGGTGGCCGAGGTCGGCCGCATCCGCGCGCTGCGCGACGCATCGGGGTCGAAATGCCTGCTCGAAGTCGGCATCAGCACCGCGTTCGGCTGCACGATCCAGGGCCGGGTCGAGCCCGCCGAGGTGCTGCGGCTGGCGCGCGCGGTGCTCGACGCCGGCGCCGACCGCATCGGGCTGGCCGACACCGTCGGCTACGCCGACCCGCTGCAGGTCGAGCGCCTGTTCGGGGAGTGCTTCGCGGTGGCCGGCGAGCGCCTGGCCTGCGGCCACTTCCACGACACGCGCGGGCTGGGCCTGGCCAACACCTACGCGGCCTGGCGGGCAGGCGTGCGCCGCTTCGACGCCTGCATCGGCGGCATCGGCGGCTGCCCGCATGCGCCCGGGGCCAGCGGCAACGTCGCCACCGAGGACCTGGCCTACCTGTTCGCCAGCCTGCGGGTGCCGACCGGGCTGGACTTCGACGCGCTGCTGGCGCTGCGCGGCCACCTCGCGTGCTGGCTAGAAGGCGAGCCGCTGCACGGTCACGTCTGGCGCGCCGGGCTGCCCAGGACGCTGCGAGCGGGGGCCTTCCAGTGAGTCCCGCCCAGCCGCCGCCGCAGAGCGCCGCCCCCCAACCCCTGGCCGGGCTGCGGGTGGTCGAATTCACGCACATGGTGATGGGCCCGACCTGCGGCATGGTGCTCGCCGACCTCGGCGCCGAAGTCATCAAGGTCGAGCCGGTCGACGGCGAGGGCACCCGCCGGCTGCTCGGCGCGGGGGCCGGCTTCTTTCCGATGTTCAACCGCAACAAGCAGAGCATCGGCATCGACCTGAAGCAGCCCGAGGGCGCCGCGGTCGCGCGCCGGCTCGCCGCCAGCGCGGACGTGGTCGCCGAGAACTTCAAGCCCGGTGCGCTGCTGAAGTACGGGCTGGACTACGCCAGCCTGGCCGCGCTCAACGAGCGCCTGATCTACGTCAGCCACAAGGGCTTCCTGCCCGGCCCCTACGAGCAGCGCACCGCGCTCGACGAGGTCGTGCAGATGATGGGCGGGCTGGCCTACATGACCGGCCGCCCCGGCGACCCGCTGCGCGCCGGCACCAGCGTCAACGACATCATGGGCGGGCTGTTCGGCGCGATCGGCGTTCTGGGCGCGCTGATCCAGCGCGGCATCAGCGGCCGCGGCATGGAGGTGCAGAGCGCGCTGTTCGAGAACAATGTGTTCCTGATGGGCCAGCACATGCTGCAGTACGCGATGACCGGGCAGCACCCCAAGCCGATGCCCGCGCGCGACAACCCCTGGGCGGTCTACGACATCTTCACGGTCGCCGGCGGCGAGCAGATCTTTCTCGCCGCGGTCAGCGACGCGCAGTTCGCCACCTTCTGCGACGTGCTCGGCTACGCCGACCTGAAGGCCGACCCGCTGCTGCGGACCAACAACGACCGCGTCCAGCGCCGACCGCAGCTGCTGGCCACCCTGCGCGAGCGTCTCGCTGCGCGCCCCGCGGCCGAGCTGGCCGCGCTGTTCGAGCGCGCCGGCCTGCCTTTTGCGCCGATCCGCCGGCCCGAGGACCTGCTCGACGACCCGCATCTGCGGGCCACCGGCGGGCTGGCCGACATCGCGCTGCCCGACGGCAGCGACGCCGGGCGGCGGGTCAAGACCGCGCTGCTGCCGCTCACCCTGGCCGGCGAGCGGCTGCGGGTGCGGCTGGATCCGCCGCGCTTCGGTGCCCACACCCGCCCGCTGCTCGCCGGCCTGGGCTACGACGACGCGCAGATCGAAGACTACCTGACCCGGGCCATCGTGGCCTGAATTCACGAGGAGACGATGATGACGAAGCTGACCCGACGCACGCTGATCGCCGCTGCCGGCTGCGCGCTGGCCACCCCGGCGCTGGCCCAGCCGCGCACGACGCGGCTGATCCTTCCGCACGCCACCGGCTCGGGCGTCGACACCATCACGCGCGCCGCCGAGCCCGCGCTGGCGCGGGCGCTGGGCCAGTCCATCGTGGTCGACAACCAGCCCGGTGCCGGTGGCATCATCGGCCTGCAGGCGCTGGTGCGCGCGCCGGCCGACGGCCACACGCTGGGCGTCGTCTCCAACAACGTCGTGATCCTGCCCAGCGTGATGCGGGCCTTCCCGTTCGCGATGCCCGACGATTTCACGCCGATCGCGGTGATCGGCTACACGCCCATCGTGCTCGTCGTCAACGCCCGGGTGCCGGCGGCCAACGCCCGCGAACTGGTCGCGCTGCTGACGCAAAGGCGCGGCGAGATGAACTACGCCTCCGGCGGCAACGGCACCATCCTGCACCTGGCCACCGAGATATTCCTCGACGCCACCGGTACCCGCGCGCGCCACATCCCGTACCGCGGCGTCGGGCCGATGCTGACTGACCTGATCGGCGGCCAGGTCGAGTTCGCGACCGCCGCGCTGCCCAGCGTGCAGCAGCACCTGCAGACCGGCGCGCTGCGCGCGATCGGCGTGGCCACCGCGCAGCGGCTGGCGGCCTCGCCGGGCATCCCGACCTTCGTCGAGCAGGGCGTCAGCTTCCAGGCCGAGGCCTGGTTCGCCGTGATCGGCCCCAAGGGCCTGCCGCCGGCCGAGGTGCAGCGCGTGCATGCCGCGGTGGTCGCCGCCTTCGCCGACCCGGCGGTCAAGGAGGCCATGGCGCGGCAGGGCAATGTGATCGACGTGCAGCCGGCCGAGCGCGCCATGCCCTTCTTCCGCAGCGAGACGGCGCGCTTTGCCGCCCTGGTGCGCAAGGTCGGCGTCGAGCCGCAGTGAACCTGCGGCTGCTCTACCTGAGCGCAGAGCCGGCGCGGGTGCGGGCGCAACTGGCCGGCGCGCGGCTCTCGCGCGCCGAGGCCGGGCCGCTGCGCGACGACGTCTCGACCGACGAGATCTCGCCGCTGGCGGCGATGGTGCATTTCGACGTCACGCTCGGCCGCCATGCGCATACCGGTTTTACGGCGGGCGGCGAGCGGCCGATCGGCCCCGGCGCGCTGCAGCAGGGCGGCTTCGGGGTGCTGGTCGCCGGCCGGCGCTACGGCAAGGGCAGCTCGCGCGAGCACAGCCCGCTGGCCGAACTGAGCGCCGGCGTGCGCTACGTCTTCGCCGAGAGCTTCGAGCGCATCTACCGCCAGAACGCCGACAACCTCGGGCTGTGGACCAGCACCGACTTCGCACTGCTCGCGCGGCTCGAGCGCGGCGAGGCCCTCACCCCCGACGAACTGCTCGCCGGCCGTGACCCGCAGGCCGCCGCGATCCTGCGCGCCGGCGGGCTGCTGGCCTGGACGCCGCCGCCGGTGCGGCCCGCGGACGACGACGACGGCCGCCCGCGCACGCTGTTCGACAAGATCGTGCGCCGCCACCGCAGCGCCGCGGGCTGCGTGCGCGCCGACCGCCGCTACGTCCACGAGTACTACACCGGCATGTGCGCGCATCTGCTGGCGCAGCGCTACGGCAGCGGCTACGCGCTGCACGACCCGGCGAGCATCGTCTGCTTCGAGGACCACCTCTCGTACGTCCACCGCAGCCCGCTGCACCAGGGTCAGGACCTGGCCGGTGGTGTCGGGCGCCTGTCGCGTGCGCATCGGGACTTCGTCGCCCGCCATGGCCTCGTCGACCACGGCGTGCTGCCCGCAGGCGAGGGCTCGCAGGGCATCTCGCACGCCTTGATCGCCGAGCGCTACGCGCTGCCCGGCGAGCTGATCGTCGGCACCGACTCGCACACCCCGCACGCCGGTGCGCTGGGCTGCGTGGCCTTCGGCGTCGGCAGCACCGAGATGGCCTGGGCCTTCGTCACCGGCCAGGTGCGGCTGGGCGAGCCCGAGGTGCTGCGCATCGAGGTCGACGGCGCCTGGCCGCCGGGCACGGGCGCGAAGGACCTGGTGCTGCACCTGCTCGCGCTGCCGGCCTTGCGCGCCGGCGCGGGCGTCGGTCGCGTCTTCGAGTTCGGCGGCGCAGCGGTGCGCGCGCTGTGCACCGACGAGCGCGCGACGCTGACCAACATGACGGCCGAACTCGGCGGGGTCACCGGCCTCGTCGAGCCCGATGCCGAGACCGTGCGCTTCCTGCGCGAGCGGCGCGGCATCGACTACCGGCCTGAGCCCTGGCTGCGCAGCGACGCGGGGGCGCACTACGCCGACCTGATCCGCGTCGATGCAGCGGCGCTGTCGCCGTGGGTCGCGCGCCCCGGCGACCCCGGGCGCGGCCTGCCGCTGGCCGAACTGACCGAGCGGCCACGCATCGACATCGCCTACGGCGGCTCGTGCACCGCCGGCAAGCGCGCAGACTTCGCGCAGTACCACGCGGTGCTGGTCTGGGCCGCGGCCCGCGGCCTGCGCGTCGCGCCGTCGGTGCGGCTGTACCTGCAGTTCGGCTCCACCGACGTGCGCGACTGGTGCGCCGCGCAGGGCTGGCTCGAGACCTTCGACGCCGTCAGCGCCGAGCTGCTGCAGCCGGCCTGCGGCGCCTGCGCCAACTGCGGGCCGGGGGCCTCGACCTCGCCGCAGCAGGTCACGGTGAGCGCGATCAACCGCAACTTCCCCGGGCGCAGCGGGCCCGGGCAGGTCTGGCTGGCCAGCCCGGCGACGGTGGCCGCAAGCGCCATCGCCGGGCGCCTGGTGGCGTTCCAGGAGCTGTTGGCAGGCCGGTGGCCCTGAAGGGTTCGCCGGCTGTCTGGCCGAGCGGTCGACTCCCGATCGACCGAGGCCGGATCCAGGCTCAGGGTCTGGCGCCGGCTTCGAAGTGCGGGAACAGCAGGTGGTTCTCGAGGTGGATATGCTGCATCAGGTCGTCGACGAACTGCCGGCCCGCGGCGTAGAGCGCGCACCAGGTCGTGCAGGCGTCCGCAGGCGGGCTGAAGTCCGCGGTCAGCGCGAGCAGCTCGCGCAGGCGCGCGCCATGCGCGTCGTGCTCGTGGCGCATCACCGCGATCGGCTGGACCACGCCCGGGTGGCCACCGGCGCGCAGCAGCGGAAACAGGATCTGCTCCTCCTTGGCCATGTGCTCGAGCATCTCGGCCTCGATCGTGGCGAGCAGCGCCGACAGCCCGCGCGGCGCCTGCGGGTGCTCGCGGTGCACGGCCTCGACCCGGCGCGCCATGCGCAGCAGCTCGGGCAGTTGCTGGCGGTGCACCGCGTGGTAGCGCGTGAGCAGGTGGTCGATCAGCGCGGCCGGCTCGCGCGGCGCGGCGGGTGCGGCGTCGCGCTCCAGCGCGGCGAGCTCGGCCGCGACGGCCTGCGCGTCCAGGCCCTTGCTCGCACAGGCCGCGGCCAGCGTCTGCTGCCCGCCGCAGCAGAAATCGAGCCCGAGCCGTCGCAGCACCGCCGTCGCGCCCGGCAGCTCGACGGCCAGTGCGCCCAGCGTCTGGGTGGCGCGCGGGTGGTTCATGGACTCGACGGCAGCGGTCATCGCGGGCTCCTTGAAGATGCATCGACAGAGAACCTATTGGACCGTAAGATGCACCGCACGTGAATCAATTCGGGTTGACCCA
>Ga0208610_100448_pt1 | contig 14387 bp, 14 predicted proteins | sample SubbioR11Jul_8A2_FD_184815 | JGI IMG/M metagenome (GOLD analysis project Ga0208610, IMG submission 184815) | Serpentinite rock and fluid subsurface biosphere microbial communities from McLaughlin Reserve, California, USA - CR11Jul_8A2 (SPAdes) | ecosystem: Environmental > Terrestrial > Deep... | reverse complement strand
CCTTGGCCGCCCGCGCGGCCATCTCGTCGTGGGTCCAGGGCATGGTCAGCCTTTCGGGTTCTGCCGGGTGGTGCGCCGCTCGATGCGCTTCTCCGGCGTCGGGTTGAGCACCAGACGGTGCACGTAGATGCCGGGCAGGTGGACGGCGTCGGGGTCGAAGCTGCCGGTCTCGACGATCTCCTCGACCTCGACGACGCTGATGCGCCCGGCCATGATCGCCGCCGGATTGAAGTTGCGCGCAGTGCGGCGAAAGACCAGGTTGCCGCTGCGGTCGGCCTTCCAGGCCTTGCCCAGCGCGACGTCGGGCACCAGCGCGCGCTCCATCACGTAGACCTTGCCGTCGAACTCGCGGGTCTCCTTGCCTTCGGCGACCAGGGTGCCGACGCCGGTGCGGGTGTAGAACGCCGGGATGCCGGCACCGCCGGCGCGCAGCTTCTCGGCCAGCGTGCCCTGCGGCGTGAACTCGAGCTCGAGCTCGCCGGCCAGGTACTGGCGCTCGAACTCCTTGTTCTCGCCGACATAGCTGCTGATCATCCTGCGGATCTGGCGCGTCGCGAGCAGCTTGCCCAGGCCGAAGCCGTCGACGCCGGCGTTGTTGCTGACCACCGTCAGGTCGCGCGCGCCGCTGTCGCGCAGCGCGTCGATCAGCGCCTCGGGGATGCCGCACAGGCCGAAGCCGCCGACGGCGAGCAACTGGCCGTCGCGCACGATGCCCTGCAGCGCCGCGCTGGCGCTCGGGTAGACCTTGTTCATGGGGGCTGCCTCCAGACTGGCGGATGGGGTGACGACGCGGGAAGATACTACGTACGGCCCTAAGTAGGCGCTACGTAGAATCAATTAATGAGCATCCCGGACCCTGCTGCCGACACCGCCGACACCGCGCACCTGGTGCGCCAGCTCGAAGCGGCCTACGCCGCGGTGGCCGCGCCTTTCGTGCGCGCGCTCGGGCTGCGCGTGGTCGCGGCCGGCAAGACGCAGTCGGTGCTGGCGATGCCGGTCACGCCGCACCTGGTGCACGGCGGCGGCGTGCTGTGCGGCCAGGCCATGCTGGCCGCGGCCGACACCGCGATGGTGCTCGCGCTCTCGGCCTGGTTCGGCGGCTTCAGGCCGATGACCACCGTGCAGCTGCAGACCAGCTTCCTGCGCCCGGTGCCGGCCGACGCCGGCGAGGTGCTGATCACCTGCCGCGTGCTGCGCTGCGGCAAGACGCTGGCCTACGGCGAGGTCGAGCTCGCGCTGGCCGACGGCACGCTGTTTGCCCATGCGACGACGACCTACGCGCTGATCGGGAGCGGGAGAGCCGGGTGAGCGCTGCCGCGGCGCCCGCGCCGGACTACGGCACCGCCTTCGAGTGGGCCCCGGTCGGTCTGGTCGTCTCGCGCAACCGCCTGATCGTGGCCTGCAACCAGCGCCTGCTCGAGATCTTCGGCGCCGGGCGCGAACAACTCGTCGGCGCCTCGTTCGAGCGGCTGTACCCGACGCACGAGGAGTTCGAGCGCACGGGGCTGCGCATCGTCGCCCAGCTCGACGCCAGCGGCCGCTACGCCGACGACCGCATCATGAAGCGCCTGGCCGGCGCGCGCGCCGGCGAGCTGTTCTGGTGCCGCGTCAGCGGCCACGCGCTCGACCCGCAGCGCCCGCATGCCGCCGGCATCTGGGCCTTCGAGGACCTGTCGGCGCACCGCCCGCTGCGCCTGGACCTGACCGCGCGCGAGCGCGAGGTCGCGGCGCTGCTGATCGAGGGTCTGACCAGCAAGCTGATCGGCCGCCGCCTGGCGATCAGCCCGCGCACCGTCGACGTCCACCGCGCGCGCCTGATGCGCAAGCTCGGCGCGGCGACCACGACCGAGCTGGTGCACAAGCTGCTGGCCGGGTGAGCAGGCCGCCCCGGGCCGCCGCAGGCTCAAGCCACGATCGCGCGCAGCCAGTCCGGCAGCGGCGCCGACTTGCCGGCCGGGAAGTCGACCCACACCGTCTTGGCGCCGCCGCTGGCGCAGATCAGCCCGGGCGCGTCGGTGCGCTCGAGCGTGATGTAGGTCTCGAAGCTGCTGCGCCCGGGGTTGGCGACATAGTGCCTGGCCAGCACGCTGCCCGGGTATTCGAGCTGGCGGACGAAGTTGCAGAACGCGTTGACGATGACCGGGCCGCAGCCGCTGGGGTCGGGCGGCGCGCCCAGGCTGTGCAGCCAGTCGATGCGCACGACCTCCATGTAGCGGAAGTAGGCCGCGTTGTTGACATGGCCCATCGCGTCCATGTCGCCCCAGCGGATCGGGATCACCGTCTCGTGGGTCAGCTTCCTGTGCACGGGCAGTTCGAATCTCATCGGGCCTCCGTCAGGCTGGCGGCCGGTCTTCGGCCATGCCCAGTTCGCGCGCGAGCCGCTGCAGTTGTCCGCGCAGCTCGGCGACCTCGTTGGCCAGCCGCGCCAGCTCGGCTTCGAGCGCAGCGACCCGGCCGCCGCTGGCGTCGGCCGCGGCGCCGGCGGTGGTGGCCGCGGACGCGGCGACCTCGACCTCGCCGCACAGCAGGTGGGCCCAGCGGTGCTCGCGCTCGCCGGGCGCCCTGGGCAGCCGGCGCACGCGCGGCGGGCTGCGCTCGGCCAGCTCGTCGAGGAAGGCCTCGACCGAGGACAGGTCGGCGTAGCGGTGCAGCCGCTCGGCGTTGAGGCGCAGCTCGGCTGCGGTCTGCGGACCGCGCAGCATCAGCACCGCCAGCAGGGCCAGCGCCGCACCGGGCACGCCCAGGGCGCGCGCGGCGTTGTGCTCGAAACGCACGACGCGGCTGCCGCTGACCTCGACGAGCAGGCTCAGGCCCCTGAGGCCTTCGATCGCGGCCAGGACCTCGGCGTCGGCCGCGGCGACGACCGGCTCGCGCGCGGTCTTCTGGTTGCAGCCGGCGACCAGTGCGTTGAGGCTCAGCGGGTAGGTGTCGGGCACCGTGGCCTGCTTCTCGACGAGCACGCCGAGCACGCGCGCCTCGAGCGGGGTCAGGTCGCGCATGGCGCCGCTCAAACGCCGAAACCGTCGTCGGCGGCGACCACCGCGCCGTTGACGAAGTGGCTCTCGTTGGCGCACAGCATCATCAGCACCGCGTCGAGGTCGCGCGGCTGGCCCACGCGCTTGCGCGGCAGCATCTGCACCAGCTTCTGGCCGGCCTCGGTCTGCCAGTGCCGGTGGTTGAGCTCGGTGTCGATGTAGCCGGGGCAGATCGCGTTGACGTTGATGCCGTGGCGGCCCCACTCGAGGGCCATGGCGCGCGTCATGTGCACCAGCGCGGCCTTGCTCGCGCAGTACACGCCGATCTGCGGCAGCACGCGCAGGCCGGCCATCGAGGCGATGTTGACGATGCGCCCGCCGGTGAAGGTGCCCGGCGCCGCGCCGCGGCTGCGCGCGATCATGCGCCGGCCGACTTCCTGGGCGACGAAGAACGCGCCGCGCACGTTGGTGTCCATCACATGGTCGTAGTCCTCGGCGCTGACGTCGACCAGGCGGCCGGTGACGCTGACGCCCGAGTTGTTGACCAGGATGTCGATCGTGCCGGTCTCGGTCTCGGCGTGCGCGACGGCCGACTTGATGCTGTCGATGTCGGTGACGTCGAGCGCGACCACATGCGCGTCGCCGCCCTCGGCCTCGATCTCGGCGCGCAGCGTCTTGAGCCGCTCGAGGCGGCGCGCGGCCAGCACCACTGCCGCGCCGGCGCGCGCCAGCGTACGCGCAAACTGCGCACCCAGCCCGCCCGAAGCGCCGGTGACCAGAGCCACGCGGCCCGAGAGATCGATGGAGTAACTCATGCCCTGGCTCCCGCGAATTCGCGGCGACGATAGCATGCACCGGGCCGCTGTCGACGACAAATAGCACGGTCGTTCTTTTTTGTTCCGCGGGCCCCGTAGAATGCCCGCTGACCTGGCCTCAGGAGCAACCCCGATGACCCCGCAGGAGATCCTCGAACGCCACGGCCCGCGCGAGTCGATGGCCTACGACGTGGTCGTCGTCGGCGCCGGCCCGGCCGGGCTGGCCGCAGCGATCCGCCTCAAGCAGCTCGCCCCCGAGGCCTCGGTGGTCGTGCTCGAGAAGGGCTCGGAGCCGGGCGCGCACATCCTCTCGGGTGCGGTGATGGACCCGCGCGCGCTCACCGAGCTGCTGCCCGACTGGCAGGCCCGCGGCGCGCCGCTGCGGCAGCCGGTCAGCGCCGACGAGGTGCTGATGCTGCGCGAGCACGACGCGCGCGCGGTGCCGCGCTGGCTGGTCCCCGACTGCCTGCACAACGAGGGCAACTACGTCATCAGCCTGGGCGCGCTGGTGCGCTGGCTGGCTGCGCAGGCCGAGGCGCTGGGCGTCGAGATCTTCGCCGGCTTTGCCGCTGCCGAGGCGCTCTACGCCGACGACGGCAGCGTGCGCGGCGTGGCCACCGGCAACCTGGGCATCGGCCGCGACGGCCAGCCGCACGCGGGCTTCCAGCTCGGCATGGAGCTGCACGGCCGCTACACCCTGTTTGCCGAGGGTTCGCGCGGCCACCTGGGCCGCCAGCTGATCAGCCGCTACCGGCTCGACGCCGAGCGCGACCCGCAGAGCTACGCGATCGGCATCAAGGAACTGTGGCAGGTGCCGCCGGCGCAGGCCCGCCCGGGGCTGGTCGTGCACACCGCCGGCTGGCCGATGGACGACCAGACCTACGGCGGCGGCTTCCTCTACCACCTCGAGGGCGGCCAGGTCACGCTGGGCCTGGTCGTCGGGCTCGACTACCAGAACCCCTGGCTGAGCCCGTTCGAGGAGATGCAGCGCTGGAAGACGCACCCGGCGATCCGCGCCCACCTCGAGGGCGGCAAGCGCCTGGGCTACGGCGCGCGCGCGATCACCGCCGGCGGGCTGCTGAGCCTGCCCAAGCTGGTCTTCCCCGGCGGCGCGCTGATCGGCTGCGAAGCCGGCACCCTCAACGCCGCGCGCATCAAGGGCAGCCACGCGGCGATCAAGTCGGGCCTGCTCGCTGCCGAGGCCGCCGCCGCCGCGCTCGCCGCCGGCCGCAGCGGCGACGAGCTCGCGGCCTACCCCGAGGCCTTCGGCGCGAGCTGGCTCTACCGCGAGCTGCACGCCAGCCGCAACTTCAAGCAGTGGTTCAAGAAGGGCGCGCTGGTCGGCCAGCTGATGACCGGCGTCGAGCACTGGCTGCTGCCGCGCCTGGGCATCAAGAGCCCGCCCTGGAGCGTGCACCGCCACGGCAGCGACCACGCGCGCATGCACGCGGCCAGCGCCTGCACGCCGATCGTCTACCCCCGCCCCGACGGCGTGCTGAGCTTCGACCGCCTGAGCTCGGTCTACCTCAGCAACACCAACCACGAGGAAGACCAGCCCGCGCACCTGAGGCTGATCGACGCCAGCGTGCCGGTGGCCGTCAACCTCGAGCGCTACGCCGGCCCCGAAGCGCGCTACTGCCCGGCCGGGGTCTACGAGTACGTCAGCGACGGCGAGGGCGGCCAGCCGCGGCTGGTCATCAACGCGCAGAACTGCGTGCACTGCAAGACCTGCGACATCAAGGACCCGACCCAGAATATCGTCTGGGTCGCGCCCGAGGGCGGCGGCGGGCCCAACTACGCCGGCATGTGAGCGGGCACGGCAGCACGCCAGGCGCGCCCCCGGCGCTGCGCTGGCTGGGCGCGCTGCGCGAGCCGCAGCAGGTGCTGCGCTGGTCGCTGGCCGAGTGGCAGGGGGTCGTGCCGCAGGCGCGGCGGCTGCGCCTGCTGGCCCGGCTGGCCGAAGCCATCGACGCGGCCGGGCTCGGCGCGCAACTGCCGCCGCAGCCGCGGCGCCACCTGCTGGCCGAGCAGCAGCTGGCGCGTCACCGCACGACGGCGATGAGCTGGGCCATCGAGCGCATCGGCGCCACGCTGGCCACGACGACCTACCCGCGCGTGCTGATCAAGGGCGCGGCCTATGTCGCGCAGCGCCTGCCGATCGCGGCCGGGCGCATGCCCTCGGACCTCGACATCCTGGTGCCGCGCGCGGATGTGGCCGACGCCCAGCAGCGGCTGCAGGCCCAGGGCTGGGCCGAGATCGACCTCGACGCGCACGACCGCCGCTACTACCACGAGTGGAGCCACGAGGTGCCGCCGATGCGCCACCCGGTCCACGCGATCGAGCTCGACCTGCACCACAACATCCTGCCGCCGCTGGCGCGCACGGCAGTCGACGCCCAGGCCCTGCTCGCGCAGCTGCAGCCCGCTCCCGCCTGGCCCGGCTGGAGCGTGCTGCAGCCGGTCGACCAGGTGCTGCACTGCGCGGCGCACCTCGGCCTCGACGCCGAGCTGCGCGAGCGCGTGCGCGACCTCGTCGACCTCGACGGCCTGCTGCGCCACCATGCCGCGGTCGACCCCGGCTTCTGGCCGGCCCTGCTCGGGCGCGCCCGCGCGCTGGGCCTGAGCGAGCCGCTGGCGCTGGCGCTGCCGCTGTGCGCGGCCTGGCTGGCCACCCCGGTGCCGGCCGCCGCCGCGCGCGAACTGGCCGCGACCGGCCCCGGCCGCCTCGGCCGCCGCGCGCTCGCGCCGCTGCTGCGCACGCTGCTGCGCCCGAGCGACCCGCTGCACGAGACCCCGCTCGCGCATCGCGCCGCAGCCACGGTCTTCCTCGCCCGCTACCACCTGCAGCGGCTGCCGCTGCGGCTGCTGCTGCCGCACCTCTGGCACAAGCTGCGCCGGAATTGAAGCCTGCCCGGCCGGGCGGGCGGGCGGGGGGTGGTGGGTCAGACGTTGAGCAGCAGGAAGCGCCGCTCCCACGGGCTGATGACCTCGAAATACTCGGCGTGCTCGGCGTCCTTGATCGCCGCGTAGGTCTCGACGAAGTGGGCGCCGAACAGGCGCGCCAGCGGCTCGCAGCGCAGCAGCAGGTCGACCGCGTCGTCGAGGTGGCGCGGCAACTGGCGCGGCTGGTCGTAGGCGCTGCCGGTCAGCGGGGCGGTGGGCTGCAGGCGCTGCTCGATGCCCAGCCAGCCGCAGGCCAGCGTCGCGGCGATGACCAGGTAGGGGTTGGCGTCGACGCCGGCGAGGCGGTTCTCGACGCGCCGGTCCTGCGGCCCCGAGCGCGGCACGCGCAGGCCGCAGGTGCGGTTGTCGTAGCCCCAGCCGAGGTTGATCGGCGCCATCGCGTAGCGCGAGAGCCGGCGGTACGAGTTGACGTAGGGCGCGAAGATCGCGGTGGCCGCCGGCATGTAGGTCTGCAGCCCGGCGATGTAGTGCAGGAACTCGGCCGTCGGCTCGCCGTCGGGGCGGCTGAACAGGTTGGTGCCGCTGGCGCCGTCGACGATGCTCTGGTGCAGGTGCATCGCGCTGCCGGGCTGGCCCTGCATCGGCTTGGCCATGAAGGTTGCGTACATCTTGTGGCGGATCGCGACCTCGCGCACCGTGCGCTTGAACAGGAAGACCTGGTCGGCCAGCGCCAGCGGCTCGCCGTGCTCGAGGTTGATCTCCATCTGCGCGGTGCCCATCTCGTGGATCAGGGTGTCGACGGCGATGCCCTGCGCCTGGCACCAGTCGTAGAGCACGTCGAAGATGTCGCCGTACTCGCTGACCGAGTCGATCGAGAAGCTCTGCATGCCGGCCTCGGTGCGCTGGGTGCGGCCCATCGGCGGCTTGAGCGGGATGTCCTCGTCGGGCTCGATCTGCACGAGGTAGAACTCCATCTCGGGCGCGACCTGCGGCCGCCAGCCGCGCTCGGCGTAGAGCGCGAGCACGCGGCGCAGCACGTTGCGCGGCGAGAGCTCGACGGGCGTGCCGTCGAAGCGCAGGCAGTCGTGGATGATCTGCGCGGTCGGCTCCTTGGCCCAGGGCACCGGGCGCAGCGTGGCCGCATCGGGCAGCAGCTGCATGTCGGGGTCGGCCACCGAGGTGTAGTCGCGCCGCGGGTAGTCGCCGGTGACGGTCATGGTCAGCACCGCCTCGGGCAGGCGCAGCCCGACCGCCGGGTCGTAGCGGTGGCACGGCACGATCTTGCCGCGCGCTTGGCCCGACATGTCGGGGGTCAGGCATTCGATCTCGGTGATGCGCTGCTCGTCGAGCCAGCGGCGGACGGCGTCGGGTTCGGTCATGGCAGGTGGCGGTCGAGGAACACCCCGTCGATTGTGCGCCGCGGTGCGCCGGCCGGCCGGCGCGGGTCAGGCCGCGGCAATGACGCGGCGCAGCTTGCCGCTGCGCCCGTACTGCAGCGGCCCGGGCTCGTCGACGATGCGCAGCCGCTGCAGGCCCAGGCTGCCGGCCCAGGCGCCCAGCGCGCGGTGGCAGCGCTCGCGCGCGCCAGCCACCGCGGCGGCCTCGGCACCCAGGCGCAGGCGCAGCGTGCGCGCGTCGAGCTGCAGCAACTGGAAGTCGTAGACGCCGGCCTCGTCCTCGAGCACGGTGGCCAGCGCCAGCGGCAGCAGGGTCAAGGCGCGGCCGTCGTCGGCGCACATGCGCAGCGGGTCGTCGCGGCGGCCGACGACGCGGATCGTCGGCAGCGTCGAGCCGCAGCGGCAGGGCTGGCCCAGCCACTCGACCTGGTCGCCGAGGTCGTAGCGGATCAGCGGCTGCGCGTGGTTGGCCAGGTGGTTCAGCAGCGTGGTGTGCGACAGCCGCCCCGGCGGCACCGCGCGGCCGCGCGCGTCGACCGGCTCGAGGATGACCCAGTCGGCGTTGACGTGCATCGCGCCGTGCTCGCATTCCCAGCCGATGGCCAGGAACTCGGAGGCGCCGTAGTGGTTGCGCACCGGGCAGCCGAACTGCCGCTGCAGGCGTGCGCGCACGGCCGCCGTCAGCGTCTCGCCGCCGGTGTGCAGCTCGCTCGAGCGCCAAGGCGCAGGCGGCCCAGCGCCTGGGCCTCGCCGAGCATCGCCGCCGCGCCCGGGTAGGTGGCCAGGACCTGCGGCTGCCAGCCCTCGAGCTCGGCGACCAGCGCCGGCAGCGGCTGCAGCACCGAGAAGTCGCGCAGCAGCGGCGCCAGCCAGGGGTTGAGCCGCTGCAGCCGGCGCAGCGAGACCAGGCTGGCGAAATGCCCGCCGGTGGCCACCACCAGCGCGCTGCGCCGCAGCAGCGCCCAGGGGTTGGCCGGCGGCGTGCGGCGCAGCGCCTCGAGCGCGTCGTAGACGGCCAGCGCCTGCGCGTCGTGCACGAACAGGCCGGGCTCGCCGCTGCTGCCCGAGCTCTCCCAGACCGCATAGCGGCCGGCGTAGGCGTCGGCGATGCGCGCCGGGTCGGCGGTGAAGGCGCGCAGCGCCGGCAGCGCGAGCACCGGGTCGGTGACCCAGTCGTCGAAGCGCGCCATCAGCGCGCGCTTGGCCGTGGCCGGCAGCGCGGCCAGCGGCGTGTCGGGGCCGGCGCCGCGGTGCAGCTCGGCGTACAGCCGCGAGCCCGCGCGCGCCGCGCTCAGCAGCGCGCGCAGCCGCTGCTGCTGGCGCTGCGCGAGCCGCGCCGGTGGCGCAGCGCCGTCGGCAAGCACCTCGGCGACGACGCGGGCGCTGCGCAGCGCATCGCAGACCGGCGGCGCCGGGCGCGCAGCCGCAGCGGTGGTGGCTGCGGTCGGCGCGCCGGGCATGCCGCCGCCGGGTCAGTCGCCGCCGCTGCCGTCGCTGCCGACGTCGTCGGCCACCTCGGCGTCGTCGGCGCCGTGCACGACGGTCACCGGCACCGGGCTGTCGTGGATCAGCGAGGCCGACACCGAGCCGACCAGCACGCCGGCCAGCCCGCCGTGGCGCTCGGCGCCGATGACGATCGCATCGCAGGCCAGCCGCTCGGCGATGGCGACCAGCTCGGTCGCGGCGTCGCCGGCGGTGACCTCGACCTCGTAGTCGACGCCGGCGGCGTCGAGCAGGGCAGCGGCCGGCGCGATCAGGTCCTCGGCGGCGCCGCGGCGGACTTCGTCGATGACCTCGGCGTCGTGCGCGGTGACGATCTCGTAGAGCGTGGGCGTGGCCTGCACGTTGGCCAGCACGAAGCTCGCGCGCAGGCCCGCGCGGACCAGGCCCAGCGCGTGGTGCACCGCGCGCAGCGCGGTGGGCGAGCCGTCGACCGGCAGCAGGATCTTGAACGTCATCGGTGGTGGCCGGCCCTCGCGGGCCGCGGGTGAGGGGTGGCGGGCACGGCCGGGTCAGAAGCGCGAGTGCAGCGTCTGGCCCAGCATCTCGGGGGTGATCAGTGTGACACCGCGCGGCGTGAGGTGGAAGCGCTCGCGGTCGGCCTCGGCGTCGAAGCCGGCCTCGAAGGCGTCGGGCAGGCGGCAGTGCTTGTCGACGATGCAGCGGCGCAGCCGCACATGGCGGCCGACCGCGACGTTGGGCAGCAGCAGCGAGTCCTCGACCAGGCTGTGCTCGCCGACGCGGACCTTGGAGAACAGGATCGAGCGGCGCACCGTCGCCCCGCTGACGATGCAGCCGCTGGCCACCAGCGCGTCGATCGCGGCGCCGCGGCGGCCGTCGTCGTCGAACACGAACTTGGCCGGCGGCAGCTGCGGCTGGCGGGTGCGGATCGGCCAGGCGTCGTCGTAGAGGTTGAGCTCGGGCACGACCTGGGTCAGGTCCATGTTGGCCTCGTAGTACGCGTCGACGGTGCCGACGTCGCGCCAGTACGGCAGGCCGTTGACGATGTTGACGCAGCTGCGCTCGAAGCGGTGGGCGTGCACGCAGCCGCGCGCGACCAGGCTCGGGATGACGTCGCGACCGAAGTCGCGCTGCGAGTCCGGGTCGCGCGCGTCGCTCATCAGCGCGTCGATCAGCAGCTCGGCGTCGAACAGGTAGATGCCCATGCTGGCCAGCGCATGCGTCGGGCGCTGCGGCAGCGCGCGCGGCTGGCGCGGCTTCTCGTCGAAGGCGACGATGCGCTCCTGGGCGTCGATGGCCATCACGCCGAAGTGGCTGGCCTCGGCCAGCGGCACCTCGACGCAGGCCACGCTCGCGCAGGCGCCGCGCTGCACATGCTCGGCGAGCATCAGCGCGTAGTCCATCTTGTAGACATGGTCGCCGGCGAGCACCAGCACATGCCGGGCGCGCGACTCGGTGATCTGGTCGAGGTTCTGGAATACCGCGTCGGCGGTGCCGCGGTACCAGGCGTCGTCGTGCTTCTGCTGCGCCGGCACGACGTCGACGAACTCGCCCAGGCTGAACTCGAGGAAGCCCCAGCCGCGCTGGACATGGCGGATCAGGCTCTGCGCGCGGTACTGGGTCAGCACGGCGACGCGGCGGATGCCGGAGTTGACGCAGTTCGACAGCGCGAAGTCGACGATCTTGAGCTTGCCGCCGAAGGCCACCGCGGGCTTGGCGCGCCAGTCGGTGAGCTGCATCAGCCGCGAGCCGCGCCCGCCGGCGAGGACCACCGCGAAGGTCTGCTGCGAGAGGTGGGCGTGCATCTCGTCGCGGCGCGACGCGGTGCGGGTGCGATAGTCGAAGCGGCTCGGGTCATCGCTCATGGCACTGGTCTCCTGTGGGCATGCACCCCGGCGCGGTTTCGACCTTACGTCCTCCCGGGGGCGGTCGCGCTTGTCGCAGGTCAAGTCCGACGGCTTGGTGCAGCCCGGCCGCAGCAGGTCCGGTCTGGCTTGATCGAAGTCAACCCGACTGCCGCCCCAGGCTGCACCATGCCCGGGGCCGCGGACATGGTGATGAAAGACGCCGCCGCGATGATCAGCGTTTTCCCGTACCCGCCACTGCACCCGATGAGCATCCGCAACCTCGACTCGCTGTTCAACCCCGCCTCGGTGGCCGTGATCGGCGCCAGCGACCGCGCCGGCAGCGTCGGCGCCACCGTCTGGCGCAACCTGCACGGGCGCTTCGGCGGCGCCCTGTACGCGGTCAACCCGCGCCTGGCCTCGCTCGACGGCCAGGCGGTGGCCGCGCGCGTGGCCGAGCTGCCGCATACCCCCGAGCTGGCGGTGGTCTGCACGCCGCCGGCGAGCGTGCCGGGCCTCGTCGCCGAGCTCGGTGCGCGCGGCACCCGCGCCGCGGTGGTCATCACCGCCGGCCTGAGCGCCGCGCAGCGGCAGGCCATGCTCGATGCGGCCCGGCCGCACCTGCTGCGCGTGCTGGGGCCCAACTGCATCGGGCTGGTCACGCCGCACCTGGGCCTCAATGCGAGCTTCGCGCATGTCGGCGCGGCCCCCGGCGACATCGCCTTCGTCACCCAGTCGGGCGCGCTGATGACCGCGCTGCTCGACTGGGCCGGCGCGCGCGGCATCGGCTTCTCGCACTTCGCCTCGCTCGGCGAGAGCGCCGACGTCGACTTCGGCGACCTGCTCGACTACCTCGCGACCGACGCGCGCACGCGGGCGATCCTGATGTACGTCGAGTCGGTCAGCGCGGCGCGCAAGTTCATGTCGGCCGCGCGCGCGGCGGCGCGCAACAAGCCGGTGATCCTGGTCAAGTCCGGCCGCTCGAGCGCCGGCCAGGCCGCGGCGCGCTCGCACACCGGGGCGCTGGCCGGCTCGGACCTGGTGTTCGACGCCGCCGTCTCGCGCGCGGGCATGCTGCGCGTCGACACCCTGCAGGAGCTGTTCCTGGCCGCCGAGACGCTGGCGCGCCTGCGCGGCCATGTGCTGGCCGCCGACCCCGACGGGCAACTGGCGCGGCTGTTCGTGCTGACCAACGGCGGCGGCGCCGGCGTGATGGCCGCCGACGCCGCCGCCCAGATGGGTCTGACGCTCGCGCCGCTGGCCGCGCCGACGCTGCAGCGGCTCGACGCGGCGCTGCCGCCGAACTGGTCGCGCGCCAACCCGGTCGACATCGTCGGCGACGCCCCGGCGGCGCGCTACGTCGCTGCGCTGCAGGCCCTGCTCGACGACCCGGCGCAGGCGCCGGTGCTGTTCATCCACGCGCCGACGGCGATCGTCGCCGCGGCCGAGGTCGCCGATGCGCTGCTGCCGCTCGCGCGCGCGCACCCCGGGCGGCTGCTGTCGTGCTGGCTCGGCGAGGGCGCCGTTGCGGTGGCCCGCCAGCGCTTCCAGGACGCGCGCATCCCGGCCTACGACACGCCCGAGCAGGCGGTGCGGGCCTGGCAGATGCTGGTCCAGTACCGCCGCCACCAGGCGCAGCTGCTCGAGGCGCCGGCGGCCGCAGCCGCCGAGGGCAGCGCGGCGGGCGCTGCCGACGTCGCCGCTGCCCGCGCCGTCGTCGAGCAGGCGCTGGCCGCCGGGCGCGAGATGCTGACCGAGCCCGAGTCGAAGGCCGTGCTGGCGGCCTACGGCATCCCGGTGGTCGCCACGCTTGCGGTGGCCGCCGAGCCGGCGGCCGCGGTCGCCGCTGCCGAAGCGCTGGGCTGGCCGGTGGCGATGAAGATCCTGTCGGCGCAGATCACGCACAAGAGCGACGTCGGCGGCGTCGTGCTGAACCTCGCCGACGCCGACGCGCTGCGCGCTGCGCTGGCCGCGATGCTCGAGCGCGTGCGCCGCCTGCGCCCCGAGGCGACGATCGAGGGCGTGACCGTGCAGGCCATGGTGCGCCGCGGCGGCGCGCACGAGCTGATCGTCGGCGCCAGCATCGACCCGGTGTTCGGCCCGGCCGTGCTGTTCGGCGCCGGCGGCACCGCCGTCGAGGTGCTGGCCGACCGCGCGGTCGCGCTGCCGCCGCTCAATGCGCCGCTGGCGCGCGCGCTGGTCGAGCGCACCCGCGTCGCGCGGCTGCTGGCGGGCTACCGCGACACCCCGGCGGTGGCCCGCGACGCGCTGCACGCGACGCTGGTCGCGGTCGCGCAGATGCTGGCCGACCTGCCGCAGCTCGTCGAGCTCGACATCAACCCGCTGCTGGCCGACGCCCATGGCGTGGTCGCGCTCGATGCGCGGGTGCGCGTGAGCGCGGCCGCGCCCGGCGGCGCCGCGCGCTTTGCGGTGCGGCCGTACCCGGCCGAGCTGGTCGAGACCACGGTCTGGAGCGACCTGCCGCTGACGCTGCGCCCGATCCGCCCAGAGGACGAGGCCCAGCACCGCGAGTTTCTCGAGGGCCTTTCGCCCGAGGATGTGCGCCTGCGCATCTTCCACAGCCGGCGCACGCTCGAGCGCAGCGAGCTGGCCCGGCTGACGCAGATCGACTATGCGCGCGAGATGGCCTTCGTCGCCACCACCACCGCCGGCGCCGACGGGCGCGAGCGCACGCTGGGCGTGGTGCGCGCGGTGAGCGACCCCGACAACCTCGACGCCGAGTTCGGCATCGTCGTGCGCTCGGACCTGAAGGGCGGCGGGCTGGGCCAGCGGCTGATGCACAAGATCATCGCCTACCAGCGCGCGCAGGGCACGCGCCGGCTGGTCGCCACCGTGCTGGCGGAGAATTCACGCATGCTCGACCTCGCGCGCGCGCTGGGCTTCACCGTCGGACCGCGACGGCCCGACGACGACACGCGCGAGATCGCGCTGCTGCTGTGAATGCGCCCGCACCCGGCGCGGCCGCGGGCG
>Ga0208610_100446_pt1 | contig 14422 bp, 15 predicted proteins | sample SubbioR11Jul_8A2_FD_184815 | JGI IMG/M metagenome (GOLD analysis project Ga0208610, IMG submission 184815) | Serpentinite rock and fluid subsurface biosphere microbial communities from McLaughlin Reserve, California, USA - CR11Jul_8A2 (SPAdes) | ecosystem: Environmental > Terrestrial > Deep... | reverse complement strand
CGGTTCAGGCTCGGCCGCACCGTATCAGCTGGGCGCGGCTGCTCAAGCGGGTCTTCAACATCGACATGCAGCACTGCCCGAACTGCGCCGCCGGGGAGCTGAAGATCATCGCGGCCATCCTCGAGCGGCCGGTGATCGAGAAGATCCTCACCCACCTGGGCCTGGATCCGCAGCCGCCGCCCCGGGGTTGCGCGCGCGCGGCGGGGCAAGATTGCGCCACCTGAGCCGCGCCTGACGTCACAACCACCTCGCCCCAGGCCCTCAGGCTGTGCTGCCAGCGACAGCAGGGATGGCGCTGCGCCGCATGCCGGCTCGATGCCCATGGCTTCAGGGTAAACCCTGAAGCCAACGCCCAGCGAGCCCCAAGCGAACCGTCAGGGGCAGGCCCAATCACGACAAGACGACGTCGCAGCCGCCAGTTCCAGTTCCAAGCCATCCAGACCGGTATCGGCCGGCCCGGCCACCCATGCGCCAGTCGGGCTTGCCAGCGACCGTTTGAAAGTCCTATGCGCACCGTGTCCGCAGGCGACTCGGAACGCCACCAGCACGCCAGGCTGTTTGCCGCACGCATTGCCCAACGGCTGGTGGAATTTCGCCGCGACCAGCGCTACGACGAACTCCACGTGGTGGCCGCACCGCGCCTGCTGGGCTACCTGCGCGCCGAGTTCCACGCGGAGGTGTCGAACGTGATCGTCGATACGCTGGACAAGGACCTTGTGCAGGAAAGCCATGCGAAGCTGACGCAGCGCCTCTTTCCGCAGAAGCGCGCTGCGGCAGCGCGCTGATCGCCCTTCTCAGGCGGTTGTCTCACCCAGTGCCGCCTCCAGGCTGGCCAGGATCTGCGCCCAACCCTGGCGTGCACGGTCGGCGTAGTCCTTCCACTCGGACTGCATCTCTGCCGTGAGATGCAGCGTGCAGCCGCCATCGCCCTCCGGCGTGATCTCGATGGTCACGATGTCGAAGGTGGGCGATGCGGCCGGAATCCCGAAGGTGAACACCAGCCGCCGTGGCCGCTCGATGGCGAGGTACTCCCCGGTGTGCTCCACATCGCCGTCAGGGCGCCTGTCGGTCAGCACGAACCGCCCGCCGACGCGCGGGTCGATGTCGCAGCGGACCATCTCGCCGGTCTCGGTGGAGAACAGGAACCGGCTCGCCAGGCGCACATCGAGCCAGGCATCGAACACCCGCTCGGCCGGTTGGCGGAACCGGTGATGGACAGTGATGGCGAGATGGTCTTCGGTCTTCATGGTCGACGAACTCCTTTGCTTGGCCGGGGTGAAGCTGCATCCTCCTCGTCCAGCAGCGCCTGCAAACGCTGCAGGCGGCCCGTCCAGGCGCGCTGGCGCGACTGAAGCCAGTCCGACGCCTCTGCCAGCGGTCGCGGCTCGAGATGCAGGACATGTTCGCGGCCAGCCCGGCGGCGCGCGACAAGGCCGGCGCGCTCCAGGATGCGGATGTGCTTGGACACGGAGTTGAGCGAGATGTCGAACGGCGCGGCCACCTCGGTCACACGGGCTTCGCCCGAGGACAACCGCGCCAGGATGGCGCGGCGGGTCTCGTCGGCCAGGGCAACGAACAGGTTGTCGAGTCGGCTGGTGGTCAACGCGTTCTTCATTCACCCATTTTGGTGAATGTCGAGCAGGCTGTCAACGGGAGGCGACCGACCGGCGCGTGCCCGCCCCCACCAGCATCTCGCACGGGCCCACGAAACCACCCCCCTCGGTTTCTGGGGCACGCGGGGAGACCGCGGCGTCGTACCTGGTCGGCAGCTGGCAGTGAGGTGTTTGCCGGCAGACGGTGCGCGCGCAGCGCAGTGTCAGTGGGTGGCGGAGGCGGCGTCCAGCAAGCCCTTGACGAGCGCGTCTTCGGGTCGAGCCTGGTGGCGCTGAATCGAGGAGTCACCATGCCGGCCCTGCAGACCTTCCACGGCCACCTGGTCGACGTGCGCCGCCACGTCAACGTGCACTGGCGCCACCTGCACCCTATCGCGCCGACCGACCGCTACGAGCTGTGGCTGCGCGCGCCCGACGGCACCGAACGCAAGTTCACGGTCCATACGCGGGAGATGCCGGCGCGCCGCGGGCACGAGGTGAGCGTGATCACCACCGCGCACCGCCGTCCGCGCGTGCTGGCCCTGGCCAACTGGACGACGATCGACGGCGTCAACTACGCGCGCAGCGAGCCGCCGGGAATGGTGAGGGTGGGCGACGTGTTGTGGCTGGCCGCGGGCTTTGTCGGCATGACGGCCTGGCTGGGAGATGCGGGGATGGTGCTGTTCGTGCCCGCGGCGGCAGTGGTGCTGGCAGCCGTGGCCACAGTGCGCTGGGTAGTAAGGCAGCGGCTGGCGTGGCGGGTGGATCGGGAGATCGACATGGAGGCGTGGCGGACGGCGAAGGGACCGGCGCCACTTCACTGAAACGCCGGCGAACCACGCATCCTGGGAAGGCGTACAAAAATTATCGCCTCTCAAGAAGATGATGTGCAAGAATGTCTGAAATATTCAGACCGGAGCCGATCATGCTGCTCGAGTTCCGCATCCGCAACTTCCGGTCGATCAAGGACGAACAGTCCCTGAGCCTGGTGGCGGCGCCGACCGACAAGGAGTTGGCCGAAACGCACCTGGTGCCGACTGGGCTGAAGGCGCTGCCCCAGGCCGTTCGCTCGGCGGTGCTGTACGGGCCCAATGCCAGCGGCAAGAGCACGTTGCTCTTTGCGCTGAACTACCTTCGGGCGATGGTGGCCGAGTCGGCCACTGTCGTGCAGCCGGGGCAGACCTACAACGTCCAGCCTTTCCGGCTCGATCCGGCTACTGCCAGCCAGCCTACCGAGTTCGAGGCCAGCTTCCTGGTCGACGGCGTCCGCCATCAGTACAGCTTCGCGATGACGGTCGATCGCATCGTCAGCGAGCAGCTGATGGTCTGGCGCACCGCGAAGCCCACACAGTGGTTCAGCCGCCGCCTGGACGACAGTGGTGAACGCTACGTCTACGAGTTCAGCGCTTACCTGACGGGCCCGCGCAAGCTCTGGCAGGAGAGCACTCGGCCCAACGCGCTGTTCCTGTCGACGGCGGCGCAGCTCAACAGCGAGTTGCTAGGCCCGGTGGCGCGGTGGTTGGTGCAAGGCTTGGTGTACTTGCCGGCGGGCGCCTTCATCGACCACGCGTTCACGACAGCGCTGCTGGAATCGAAGGAGGGTCGCGCCGCGGTTCGAGACTTCCTGGCGACGGCAGACATCTCCATTGCTGAGGTGTCGGCCGTGCCTCGCAAGGGGCTGCGCGGCCAGGTGATGTTTCAGCCCGGGGGTGTTGCCCAGGCCCGGCAGGAGGAAGGGGAGTTCCTATTCCCGATCTTCGAGCACCGCACCGAGCAGGGCAGCGCGAAGTTCGAGCTGCACGAGGAATCCGAAGGCACGCAGCGCCTGTTCAGCCTGGCCGCGCCGGTGTTGGATGTACTCAAGCATGGCCGCGTGCTGGTGGTTGATGAACTGGATCGCAGCCTGCACACCCTGCTGGTCCGGCGTTTGGTCGGCATGTTCCACGACCCGGTGCTGAACCCGCACGGCGCGCAGCTGGTCTTCAGCACGCACGACACGTCGTTGCTGGACCACACGTTGTTCCGGCGCGACCAGGTGTGGTTCGCCGAGAAGGACGGAACACAGGCCACGCGGATCTTCCCGCTGTCGGACTTCAGCCCGCGCAAGCACGAGGCGTGGGAACGCGGCTACCTGATGGGGCGCTACGGTGCGGTGCCGATGTTCTCCGCCCTGCCGGAGACGGCGTCGTCGCTGGTCGCGCCTTCGGCGCCCCCGGCTCCGGGTGCTCCGGTGACGGTCTGACTGCCCCGGACGCTGATGGGTAAGGGCGGCCAGCCCAAACACCGGCAAGCGGCCCGGGAACTGCTGCGACGCAAGGCGCAGCGGCAGCCCGCCGAGCGCTTGCTCATCGTGTGCGAGGGGTCGAAGACCGAGCCCTTGTACCTGGGCGAGATCCGGCAACAGTTGCGGCTGCCGTCGGCCAACGTGCAGGTCCAACCTGCAGCCTACGGCACCGAGCCGCTCAGGATCGTCGATTACGCCGAGCGACTGTTCACCGAGGGCCAGCGCGGGCTTGGCATCCACGCGAGAAGCTTCGATCGTGTCGTTGTCGTGTTCGACCGCGACGAGCACCACACCTACCACGCTGCATTGCAGCGTGTCGCGGCACTGAACGGGCGGGTCGAGAACGACGAACGGGTCAAGGTGCCCTTCGAGGCCGTGGTGTCCGTGCCTTGCTTCGAGCTGTGGCTGCTGCTGCATTTCGAGGACGTGTTCGCGCCACTGCACCGTGACGACGCCATGGTCCGGCTTCGGGGGTATCTGGCTGGCTACGCGAAGGGGCAGGGTTCACACTGGGCTGTGACCCACGAGCGACTCGATGTCGCAACGGCGCGAGCCAACGCACTGCTGGCGGCTGGACACACGGCGGACGATGGCGCGCAGCCCTGTACGAACATGCACAAGCTGGTGCACCGCCTGCTGCACCTCAAGGACCAAGCCGCTTGATCGGCGAGGGACGGGCAGCCCGGCAGTACGGTTGGCGAAAAGCACGGTCAGGGAGAACAACATGGCACAAGCCTCAGAGTCGGTCGCGATCTACTGGGACTTCGAGAACCTGCACGCCAACCTGGTGGATCAGGCTCATGGCCAGGGTGCGTACCTGGCCAACAGATTCAGGCCTCAGGACGAGGTGATCGACGTCGAGACGATCGTCGAGTACGCACTCTCGCTCGGGCCGATCGCCATCAACCGCGCATTCGCAAACTGGGTGTCCTTCAATCGCTACAAGCAATCCCTGCTGCAGGCTGCGATCGAGCTGATCCAGGTCTTTCCGCCGGGAGCCAACGCGAAGAACGGAGCGGACATCAAGCTCTGCCTGGACGTGATGGAGGACATGGTCCGCTTTCCGCACATCGGGACCATCATCGTCGTCGGCGGCGACAGCGACTACATGCCGCTGTCCTACAAGGTGAAGGCTGCGGGGCGAACGCTGGTGGGCATCGGCAGTCGGCGCGGGACGAACCAGCATTGGGCTCGACGCTGCCACGAATTCAAGTTCTACGAAGCGTTGCTGGCACCGGCGGTGCCGGCCGCAGAGGCAGTGGCTTCAACGCAGCCACCGACTGGCGCGATCACCCCGGCTATGGCCGGTGAGCCTGTCGTCCCAGTGGCGCAGCCGGTCGCCGCTGCGGCCGAAGCTTCAGGCGCCGATGCAGAATCCACGGTTCAACTGGAGGAGATGCGGACGCTGCTCGACGTGGCCGAGACCGCGGCGGCTCAGCGCAAGGCTGCGCGTGACCTCGTCGGCAAGGCCATCGCGCGCCTGGCGCAGAACCGTGGCGAGACCTGGATCCAGAAGGCGAGACTGCGGCCGTTCATCCAGCGCATCGACTCGACCTTCCACGAATCGAGCTACGGCTTCTCGACCTTCAACGAGATGCTTGCCTCGATGAGCGACCTGGTCGAGGTGCGGCGGGGTGAGTTCGATCACGAGCTGCGCCTGCGGCCTGCCGTGACGGAACCGGCCGCTTGACGACGCGTAATGCCCTTGGTGGTTGGCGTCTCGGGAAACTCGAGTTTCCATACGACCAGTAGACTTGCCGACCAGTAAATGAGCCCCGCTTCATCGGGGTCGAGGCGTCCGGCGCGTGTCAAGGTAGTTGTCGCCTCATTCATGCGGCCAGCGTCTGCACCGAGGCGCACAACACGTCGACGTCGGCATCGCGGCTGCGGCCGGTGTAGTAGCCCACGCGCTTGCGCGGCAGGATGCGGACGAAGGTCGCCGCGGCCTGACCCAGGATCTCTTCCCGGTGTGCGACGAACAGGATGCGCCGAGCGCCCATGCGCACGGCGTCGAAGGCTGCCAGCCAGGTCTTGCCCAGGCCCGTAGCCAGCACGACCAGACCCCGCCGGTAGCCGCCTTCGCGGCTGGCGACCAGCGCCGCCAGCGTTTCGCGCTGGACCGTCGTGGGCTCCGGCGGCGCCTCCTGTTCATGGCTGCCGGGCGCGATCGAACGCGACGGCGGGAGTCGCCGCTGCTCGTAGGCCTCGATCCAGGCGTCGGACAGCGCCACTGCCTTCGGGTGCTCGAACAGTTCTTCGAAGCGCTGACGTGCTTCGAGAAAGCCCGAGTCACCGGGATAGACCACCCGATAGTTCCACTCCAGTCCGTCTTGCAGCGCCTGCCGGCTGATGTTGCTGGAGCCGATGAACGCGGTGCCCGCCAGAAGCACCTGCTGATCCAGCCTGGCGAAGATGTAGGCCTTGACGTGGAAGCTGCCGGTGTAGACGCGCACCTCGGCGCCCCGCTCCTGCAACAGCAGCAGCAAGCGCAGCGCCTCGGGGTCGGTGATGTCGAGGTAGTCGCTGGTGAGCACGCGCATACGCCGCGGCGCACCGGCTTCGACCATCGACTCCAGGTCGGGCAGCAGAAGCCGCAGTCCGGTGGTCTTGATGAAGGCGACGGCCAGGTCGGCCTGCGTGGCCCTGGTGAAGGCTTCGGACAGATGAGGCAGGAAGTGGTCGGTGCCGCCGGTCACGAGGCGCTGGCTCGGGCCGGGCTTGCGGGTGGCCAGCGCATTGGTCCAGCGCTCGGCGCGGTCGGGCCGCTGGTCGTCGGTGAGCCACACCTCGAGCCGGTGCACATCGGGCAATCGGCCGAACCACTGGCAAAGCGTGGCCTCGTCGGCATCGGTGAACCGACGCCCGCCATGAACGCGCTCGCCGGTGCCATGCTTGAAGCTGACGTACAGCGTCCCGCCAGGGCGCAGCGCGCGCCACAGGCGGCCGAGGGTGGCCGGCATCGCGGCCAGCGGCACGTGCAGCAGACTGGCGCAGCACCAGATGCCGTCGAACGCTTCAACCTCGTCGACATCCTCGAAGCGTCGGACCGCGACCTCGAACCCGCAATGGGCACTGGCCAGCCTGGCCAACTCCGCGGAGGCGTCGAATGCGGTGACCTGGAAGCCTGCCTCGGCCAAGGCCTTGGCATCACGACCAGAGCCGCAGCCGGCATCGAGGATGTGGGCTCGAGGCTCGAGCTGCGCGAGGAACCGTTGGCGGATCGGTGTCATGTCCACGCCGACGGTCGAGCCGAAGAACTCGGCCGCGAACTGTTCGTAGTACTGGTCGGTGTGGTCCATCCCTGGCAGCGGCCTTGTCGATGCCGCTTTGGCGACCAGCGTACCAGGTGGACCGGGCGATCGGCTTGGCGGCTCGGCGGAGGGCCAAGGCGCGGTGCCGTTGCGTTGAGTTCGGCCAGACTCTTGGCTTTGCCGAGCTGGCCAGCATCCTGTGCAAGACTTCGGGCCTGGGCGACGTGCTGTCGGCGGCGCCAGCGCCGCTGGCCGGGCGCGTGAAGCTGGCCCTCGTCTTCGGTCGCCCGCGGCGAAGAAGCGGCAGGCAGCTCACACCTGCGCGGGCACGCCGGCGCTCGGACGAGTTGACCAAAGTCCCAATTTGGGACTAGACTGGCCCCGTGAGAGTCATCGCTGTCGCCGCGTTGAGAGCCTTTTGGCAGCAGCACCCCGATGCCGAGCAACCTCTGAAGGCCTGGTTCGAGGAAGCCTCGAAGGCGTCGTGGACGCAGCCGTCGGACATCAAGGCGCAGTATCGGAGTGCCAGCATCCTGAAGAACCGGCGGGTGGTGTTCAACATCAAGGGCAACGAGTACCGCCTGATCGTGGCCATCGCCTACAAGCTGCAGATCGTCTACGTGAAGTTCATCGGCACGCACCCGCAGTACGACGCCATCGACGCCCACACCATCGAGCCGAGCTGAACGAGGTCACCGTGAACATCCGCCCCATCCACACCGAAGCCGACTACCGGGCTGCGCTCGCCGACATCTCGGCCCTGATGGAGTCCGACCCGGCGCCGGGCACGCCGAAGGGCGACCGGCTGGACATCCTGACCACGTTGGTGCAGGCCTACGAGGCCCGGCACTTCCCGATCGACGCGCCCGACCCCGTGGAAGCGATCAAGTTCCGGATGGAGCAGGGCGGCCTGACGGTGAAGGACCTGGAGCCGATCATCGGCCGCCCCAACCGGGTGTACGAGGTGCTGAGCCGCAAGCGCCCGCTGACGCTGGCCATGATCCGGCGCCTGCACCGCAACCTCGGAATCCCGGCCGAGGTGCTCATTGCAGAGAGCGCGACTTGAACCGCCCCGGCTTTCGAGCAAGCTCCTGCGTCAAGTGCCGGTCACGAACTCGCCGGGTGCAAGCATCCGCCCGCGCATTGCGGCGTGGCGCAGCAGCAGCTTGTCGCCGGTGACCAGCAGCAGGTCTGATTTCGCCGCCGGCAGCTTCCAAGGCAGTGGGTCCCCGGGGTCGGGCGCGGGTGTGGTCGCGACGGGCGCCAGGACGATCGCGTGCTGAGCGATGTCGGTCAGCAGCGTCTCGACTTCGGCCACCGTCAGCCCGTGCAGCAGTCTTGCTGCTGCTCGAGCGGCAGCTCAGGGTTCTGCGGTGACAGCTCGCGGCGCCGCTCGGCAGCCCCGCGACCGCCGCCGCCCGGCGCGGGGCGAGGCCGATGCGCTCAGGCGCGCGATGCCGCCGATGCGCGCCACAGCGCGCGGATCTCGTCGCGCCCTTGCCAGGCGCAGCCCACGCACAGCGCGAAGATCGCCGTTGCCAGGGCCAGCATGCCCCACTCGGCATGCGCGAGGTGCGTGGCCAGGGCGCCGACCATCAGGGCCGCGAGGGCGGCGGCGGCCAGGGCACCGTAGCGGCGCGTCAGCAGGGCCAGGGCGCCGGCTGCCTCGGCCGCGCCGACGGCGTACATGAACCACGGCGGGTAGCCCCAGCGCGCAAACGCCTGGACTTCGAACTCGAGCCCGGCCAGCTTGGCGCCGCCGGACAGCGCAAAAACCACCACCAGGACAGTGGCTGCAGCCTTCATCGCGGGCTCCTGTGCAAGGTGACAGGCGGAGAGGGCCGACCGCTGCCGGCCCCACCCGCATATACGCCAGAGCCCACCCGGCGGTTACACGCCGACGCGGCGAAGAGTGGGCAAGTGGCGGCCGCCGCTGGCCCTTGCCGCCCTGCCGAGTTCGCTGTCGCGTCGGTCGCTGCATCGGCCTCACGTCGGTGGCTGGCCCGGGCGGGGGGCGGCGCCCGGCAGGCCGTGGCTGCGGTCGTAGCCCGAGGGCGCCGGTGGTGACCAGCCGGCCAGGCGGCTGCGGTCGGGCTCGAGGACTTCGACCTGCAGCGGATGACAGGCCGCGGCGTCGGAGGAGTGCAGCGCCGAGCAGTCGCCGCCCGGGCAGGCCGAGAGCACGCCCAGCAGGTCGATCTCGGCGAAGAATTCGATCGCGTCGCCGGCCCGCGCCGGGCTGGCCTTCATGAAGTAGCGCCCTTCGTCGGCCGTGAAGCCGGTGCACATGAAGACGTTGAGCACGTCGTGGACCATGGCCTCGGCTTCGGCGGCGGCGTAGCCCTCGCCGACGAGGGCGCGGGTCAGGTTGGAGTGGCAGCAATGGTGGTAGCTGCCGCCGCCCGAGAGCAGGTGGTGGGTGTAGGGGTCGCAGCGCGTGCCGATCACGTCGTGCACCCGCGCGCCATGCGCGTCGCAGCCGTACCAGGCCAGACTGTCGGCGATGATCGTGGCCATCGGCCGCAGCCACGGCAGGCCGGACCACAGGCGGTCGCCGGCGCTCAGGTGGGTGCCATGCAGCGCCCGCGTCTTGCCGCTGTAGAAGCGCTCGGCGGGGTTGGCGGCGCTGAACAGGTTCAGGTCGCCCACCTGGCTGCCCACCGGGCAACCGATGCGAAAGACCTGCCCGGCGCCGACGCGAAAGGCGCGCGCCTCGCGCGGGGGCACCGTGAGGGCCGCCACCGGGCGGGCGCCGGCGCGCGCGGTGGCGTAGAGCGCGAGGTCGGGCCCGGGCAGGCGGTCGACCGGATAGACCAGGACCGGGGCCGCGGCGCGGCGGGCCTGGGCATCGGCGGGCGGGGCAGGGGACATGGGCGGGGGTCTCCACAGGTGGCGGGCGCTGCCGCGACGGCGTCCAGGCTACCCGGTTGGCAGGCCGCTGGCCAGCGCTTGCGTCACGACGCATCGGGCATCATCGCCGCCGCGCCGGCGGCTGCCGCCCCGGTCCCCCGCAGCCACCGCGGCACCTGCCGTCCGTCCCCGCCAAGCTGAGCATCCTGGGCATCTTCGTCTCGCTGGTCCTGCTGAGGGTCTTCGCGTACCGCGGCGTCAACGTGCTGATCCTGGGCCCGCTGGCCGCGGCGGTCGCGGTGCTGGCCACGCCGGGCGCGCCGCTGCTGGCGAGCCACATGCAGGTCTTCATGACCGCTGCCGGCGGCTTCATCGCGCTGTTCTTCCCGCTGTTCCTGCTGGGCGCGCTGTTCGGCAAGCTGATGGAGGACTCGGGCGCGGCGCGCGCGATCGCGCTGCGCTTCGTCGACTGGCTGGGCGCGCGGCGCGCCGTGCTGGCGGTGGTGCTGGCCTGCGCGGTGCTGACCTGCGGCGGCGTCTCGCTGTTCGTCGTCGCATTTGCGCTCTATCGCGGTCGCGGTCGAGCTGTTTCGCAGCGCTGCGGTGCCCAAGCGGCTGATCCCGGCGACGATCGCGCTGGGCAGCGTTGCGGCCGCGATCATGCTCGCCGGTGGCCTGTGGTGGCTGGGCCGGCGCGTGCGCCGCGCGCAGGCCGCCGGCGAGGGCTACGGCGAGCACGACGACGCGGCGGTGCCGGCGGCGACCACGCCCGGGCGGCAGTTGCGCCCGCATGCGCAGGGCGAGGGTTACGACATCGCCGAGCTCGACGCGCAGCCGCCGGCGCCGGCCGCCGGGCCGCGGTCGTTGCCGGGCTTCGCACTGGCGCTCGCGCCGATCGTCGGCGTGGTCGTGCTGAACTGGCTGTTCAGCATCGCGCTGCAGACGCTGGGCGCGACCTACCTCGCCATGGCCCAGGCCGCGGGCATTGCGCCCGAGCTGCTGCACCGGGTCACGACGGTGGCCACCGGCGGCCTCGACACCCTGCCGCACAACGGCGCGGTCATCACGCTGCTGGCCATCTGCCGGCTCACGCACCGGCAGTCGTACTTCGACATCTTGGTCGTCGCCGTCGTCTTCCCGCTGGTCGCGCTGGTGGTCATGTTGGCGCTGGGCAGCGTGTCCGGGGCGTTCTGAAGTTTCATTTCGATGACGTTTCGATGACGAGTCGGTGACAATCCCTCGCGTGCAGTCAACCGAGTACCCGCCGTCATGCTGAGCGCCGAACAATGGGCCACGCTGGCCGGCGGCATCGGCCTGCTGCTGCTGGGCATGGCGCTGATGACCGAGGGCCTGCGCCAGGGCGCCGGCGCGACGCTGCGCGAGGTGCTCGAGCGCTTCACGCGCACCCGCCTGCGCGCGCTGGCCAGCGGCATCACGATCACGGCGCTGGTGCAGTCCTCGTCGGCGGTCACGGTCGCGGCGATCGGCTTCGTCAACGCCGGCGTGCTCTCGCTGGGCCAGGTGCTGTGGGTGCTGTTCGGCTCGAACGTCGGCACCACGCTGACGGGCTGGCTGGTCGCGCTGTTCGGGCTCGAGTTCGACATCGACGCCTACGCGCTGCCGATGATCACGCTGGGCATGCTGCTGCGCCTGAGCGGGCCGGACACGCGCCGCGGCGGCTGGGGCCTGGCGCTGGCGGGCTTCGGGCTGTTCTTCCTGGGCATAGCCGCGATGGCCGGCAGCTTCGAGGCGCTGGCCGCGCAGGCCGAGCTGCCGCAGATCGACGGCCTGCTGGGCACGCTGGTGCTGGTGGGCTTCGGCGCGGCGATCACGATGCTGGTGCAGTCTTCCAGCGCAGCCACGGCGATGGTGCTGGCCGCCGCGCATGGCGGCGCGATCGGCATCGAGGACGCCGCCGCGGTGATCATCGGCGCCAACATCGGCACCACCGGCACCGCGCTGCTGGCGGCCATCGGCGCCACCGCCAATGCGCGCCGGGCGGCGGCGGCGCATGTCGCGTTCAACGTGCTGACCGCCGGCGTCGCCCTGCTGCTGCTGCCCTGGCTGGTCGCGCTCAGTGCCTGGCTGGGCGTGCGCGTCGGCCTCGGCGGGGGCCCGGCGGTGGTGCTGGCAATGTTCCACACGCTGTTCAACCTGCTGGGCGTGCTGCTGATGTGGCCGCTGGCCGGGCGCCTGGCGGCGTTTCTCGAGCAGCGCTTTCGCACCGTCGAGGAGGACGAAGCCCGCCCGCGCTACCTCGACGCCTCGACCGCGGCGGTGCCGGCGCTGGCTGTCGAGGCCCTGGCGCGCGAGGTCGACCGGCTCGGCGGCCTGGCCGTGCGCGCGGCCGCTGCGCTGGCCCGCGGCGTGGACGATGCCGCGGGCAACGCCGAACGTGCGCAGCGCATGCTCGAGCAGCTCGACGCCGGCATCGACGCCTTCGTCGCGCAGATGAACCGCGACCGCATGCCCGAGGCCCTGACGCGCCGCGTCGCGACGGCGCTGCGCCGGGCCGGCTACTACGACAGCGTGGCCGAGCAGCTGAGCGTGCTGGCGCCGGAGAAGCCGGTGCCGGCGGTGGTCACCGAGCTCGTGCGCGGACTGCGCGCCGAGGCCGGCACCCTGCTCGAACGGCTGGACCCGACGGCTGAGCCGGTCGAGGGCAGCGGTGGGCTGGCCGGGCTGGCCGGGCTCGCCGAATGGGAGCGCCGCTACAGCGAGGTCAAGGCCGCCTTGCTCGATGCTGCGGCCATCGGCACCCTCGCGCCCGACGACCTTGACGAGCTGCTGCGCGCGCACAGCGCGTTGCGCCGCTGCGTGCAGCAGGCGGCCAAGGCCCTGCAGGTCCGGCAGCAGCCGGCCCGGCCGGCCGCGGCCGCGCCGACGCAGCGGGCGCCGGCTTGACGTCGGTCAATCCGGCGGGCACCGGTCTCGCCTAGGCTGGCGGCGCCGTGGCCGCGGCACCCGGCGGCCCTCACGACGCCCGCCCGTCACACCCCGCATGGACACTCCCCAGACCCCGCCCTGGCATGCCCAGGCGTCGCAGGCGCTGCTGCAGTCGCTGTCGACCTCGGCGGTGGCCGGGCTCGACGCCGAGGCAGTCGCCGAGCGCCGCCGCCGCCATGGCGAGAATGCGCTGCCGCCGCCCAAGGGGCGCGGCCCGGTGCTGCGCTTCCTGCTGCAGTTCCACCAGGTGCTGGTCCACATCCTGGTGGTGGCGACGGTCATCAAGCTCGCGGTCGGCGCGTATACCGACGCGGCGGTGATCTTCGGCGTGATCTTCCTCAACGCCGTGATCGGCTTCGTCCAGGAGAGCAAGGCGCTGGGCGCGCTCGAGGCGCTGGCGCGGGCACTGACCACCGAGGCCACGGTGCTGCGCGGCGGGCAGCGCCAGCGCATCGACGCGCGCGAGCTGGTGCCCGGCGACGTCGTGCTGCTGGCCTCGGGCGACAAGGTGCCGGCCGACCTGCGCCTGCTCGAGGTGCGCGAGCTGCGCGTGGCCGAGGCCGCGCTGACCGGCGAGTCGCTGCCGGTCGGGAAGCGCGCCGAGCCGCTGGCCGCCGACACCGTGCTCGCCGACCGCCTCAACATGGCGTACTCGTCGACCCTGGTCCACTACGGCACGGCCAGCGGGGTGGTGGTGGCCACCGGCCGCGCCACCGAGATCGGCCGCATCTCGCAGCTGCTGGCGCAGACCGACGTCCTGGCCACGCCGCTGACGCGGCGCATCGCGCGCTTCAGCCACTGGCTGATGTGGGCCATCCTGTCGCTGGCGGCGCTGACCTTTGCCGTCGGCACCTTCGTGCACGGCATGCCGCTGGTCGACATGTTCCTCGCCGCGGTTGCGCTGGCGGTGGCCATGATCCCCGAGGGGCTGGTCGTGGTGCTGACGATCACGCTGGCCATCGGCGTCTCCCGCATGGCCCGCCGCAACGCGATCATCCGCCACCTGCCGGCGGTCGAGACGCTGGGCAGCACGACCGTGATCTGCTCGGACAAGACCGGCACGCTGACGCGCAACGAGATGACCGTGCAGCGCCTGTGGGCCGGCGGCGTCGGCGCCGAGTTGAGCGGCGTGGGCTACGCGCCGCAGGGCGCGCTCAGCCGTGACGGCCAGCCGCTGGCGGTGCTGCCGCCGGCGCTCGACGAGCTGCTGCGCGCCGGCCTGCTGTGCAACGACGCCGTGCTGCGCGAGGACGGCAGCGCCTGGCGCATCGAGGGCGACCCGACCGAGGGCGCGCTGATCGTCGCCGCGCGCAAGGCCGGCCTGCACGAGGTGGCCGAGGCGGCGGCGCACCCGCGGCTCGACGCCGTGCCCTTCGAGTCGCAGCACCAGTACATGGCCACGCTGCACGGCGGCGCGCAGCCGCGGGTCTACCTCAAGGGCGCGGTCGAGGCCGTGCTGGCGCGCTGCGGGCATGCGCTGGCCGCCGATGGCAGCCGCC
>Ga0208610_100442_pt1 | contig 14450 bp, 12 predicted proteins | sample SubbioR11Jul_8A2_FD_184815 | JGI IMG/M metagenome (GOLD analysis project Ga0208610, IMG submission 184815) | Serpentinite rock and fluid subsurface biosphere microbial communities from McLaughlin Reserve, California, USA - CR11Jul_8A2 (SPAdes) | ecosystem: Environmental > Terrestrial > Deep... | reverse complement strand
CGGCTGGCCCAAGCCGGTAGCGGTCAACAGCCGCAACTACGGCAGCCGGGGCCGCCACGAGGCGTTGGTCTGGTACAGCGGCCCAGCCGCCTATCTGCTGATAGCCTTAGTGTCTATCTTGGTAGCGCTGGTGCTGAGTGCCATTAACAACCCGCTGCTGGCCCGCTCGTTTGTGTTTGCCGCTCTTATCGCCATCCGCCATGCGGTTATTAACCTCTTCCCGGTCTTTCCACTTGATGGTGCCAAGGCCGCGCTAGCCTGGGGCAACCGCAGCGTGCGACAGGTCGTGGAGCAGCTAGCCAGCCTGGGCATGTTGGGCTTTATCGCCATCTTTATAGCGCTTAGCTTTACCGGCATTCTGGGGGCGCTCGAGCGCTTCTTCTTTAGCTTGATCGTCGGCATCTTGCGGCTGATTCCCGGTCTTTGACACCAGGTCTTAAGAGACTGCCTGAGCCCACTTTCCGCACCCTCGACTTCGAACCCAGGAATGTCATCTTTGGAGCCCTTTCAGACACACAGCTCTCACCTTTTTCATTGAACAGAGCGGCACGGTATGCAGCAAAGCGCATAAACCTCCATATCGTGTGCCCCGCCTTGCGTCCCGAACGAGGCATAGGGATAATGCGTGAATGCTCTATTCAGGGTGCGGAATGTCGATTGCCTGTCCTGGTCGGACAATTTATTCGCTTTCTACCGGTTTTATGCTATATTGCTCCTACCAAGATTGTCAACGAGCGTTTGCTTCAGGGCCCTCGTTTGACCAGGTAGCGGGAGGATTAAGTATGTTTCTTGGAAAGGCTATTCGGCTCAACCGGCTCTTCAATGCCGGGTCCGGAAAACTGCTGGCTATTACGGTCGATCACCCGATAACACGTGGTGTTCTTCCGGGTATTGTCGACATCAACGACGCAATGCGAAAGATAGTCGCCGGACAACCTGATGCCATCACCATGCATAAGGGTATCGCAGAGAAGGTATTTGCTCCTTACGCTGGTCAAGTGTCCCTGATCCTCAAATCCACCGCGTATTCCACAGCCTATCATCCGCACTACGACACGCCCGTCGCGGATGTCGAAGAAGCAGTCCGCTTCGGCGCCGATGCGATCTCCGTCGGCATGATCGTGGGGGGGCCTGAGCAGACGGCCCAGCTCACCCACTTGGGCAAGATCAGCAAAGACGCGGCATCAGCAGGTATGCCCCTTGTCGCGCACATCTACCCCAAAGGCAGCATGGTCAAGGACAGTAACGATGCTGATGCCGTAGCCTATGCGGTGCGCGCTGGAGCAGAGCTGGGGGTCGATCTCATCAAAACCTTCTGGACAGGATCCGCCGACTCCTTCATGAAGGTCATCGCAGCCTGCCCCGCCAAAGTCGCCCTTGCAGGAGGAGAAGTGGGGAAAACCCTGGAGGATTACCTAAAGATGACTCGCGAGGCCCTGGACGTAGGACTTGCTGGGGTAACCTACGGCCGTTTCGTTTGGCAACACGAGCATCCTGCAGCCGTCATCCGCTCTTTGGCTGCACTTATGCACGACAATGCCTCGGTCGCTGAAGCCCTGGACGTCTACCGAGAGGCCGTCAGCACCCTCACGGAGAGATAATGTATGCGTGCCGCACAACTAATTGCACCGAATAAGATAGAGGTTGCGGAGGTTCCCACCCCTTCCGCCGGCTCTGGCGAACTCGTTCTGAGGGTACGGGCCGCAACGATATGCGGTACCGACACCCGCATCTACCGCGGGAAGAAGACCAAAGGCGTCCGCTTTCCCTCCATCATCGGGCATGAGTTCGCCGGCGAGGTGGCCGAAGTCGGTTCTGGAGTTGAAGGCTACGCTGTTGGCGACAGAGTCGCCGTAGACCCCGTCATTTCTTGCCACCGCTGCGCCTACTGCATGAACGGTATGGAAAATGTATGCGCTAACCGCACCGCCATAGGTTATGAATTCGACGGAGCATTCGCCGAGTATGTGCGGATACCTGCCACCGCTGTCGCAAGCGGGCAGGTCGTTAGGCTGCCTACGGACCTTGATTGGAAGGAGGCAGCTCTCACAGAACCCCTGGCTTGCTGCCTCAACGGCCAAGGCAACGCCCAAGTCGGCCTCGATGACGTGGTGGTGATCCTGGGAGCTGGACCGATTGGCCTCATGCATGTGCAGCTTGCCCGCGCCGCGGGGGCACGCCATGTCATTGTGAGCGAACCACACGAGCACCGGCGCGCCATGGCGAAAAAGGCCGGTGCGGACGCAGCGGTAGATCCGCTTGCCAGTGATCTTCGAGAGACAGTCATTGAGCTCACAAAGGGGCTAGGGGCCGACGTGGTGATTGTGGCCATCGGTATCCCTTCACTAGTGAACGACGCGCTGCATCTGGTGCGGAAAGGCGGCCGCGTTAATCTCTTCGCCGGCTTCTCAGCAGGTGAGACGTCACCCTTGGATGTGAATGCGATTCATTACAACGAGCTATCCGTGACGGGTGCAAGTGCCCTGACCCGCCAGCAGTACCACCGCGCGCTCGAGCTCATCGCTGCAGGCAAGATCGACGTTGCCAGCCTCATTACCCACGAGTTCAAGTTGGATGACATCAACGAGGCTTTGAATGTCGCCGAGAGCGGCGTTGGCATAAAGATCGTCATCACGCCATGAGCGGCGTCCTCATCGGTATCGATGCTGGGACGAGCGGCATCAAGGTTGGCGCATTCTCCAGGGATGGCACCCTCATCAGCAAGGCTCACCGGCCGATCTCCATCGTCACGCCGCTCCCGCGTTGGGCCGAAATCGATCTCGAGCATTACTGGATAGCCGTTACGGATGCCCTAGTGGAGGTGCTGCAAGCCTCCGGACCTGTGGGAGCCGTAGGCTTCTCGACCACCTGCCCGACCACCGTACTGCTTGATCGCGAGGGAAACCCGCTTCGTCCCGGCATCCCTTATCTCGACAACCGAGCTGTCGATGACCTCACCGCAATCGGCGAAGCAGCAGGGGGACGTGAGGCATTCTTTTCGTTGACCGGCAACCGCCTCAGTCTCTCAACCTGCACTGCAGGCACTCTTCGCTGGATTCAACGAGAAGAGGCTGCACTCTGGACACACGTCGCCTCCATCGGTTTCCTCAACACCTTCTTGGCAGCACGCCTGACGGGGCGGGTTGCCGTCGACTGGACCCAGGCCTCCTATTCCGGGCTGTTTTCGCTTACCAAGGCGAATGCGTGGAGCACGGCGTTGATCGAGATGGCCGGAATGCCAGCGGATATTCTCCCTCCCATCGTCGCCCCTTTTGCACCTATCGGAACGGTAACCCTGCAAGCGGCGCAGGTCACCGGGTTGCCTGCAGGTACTCCGGTAGCCATGGGAGCCGCAGATACGGCAGCGGCCTCGTTCGCGTTGGGTATCAGGGAGGCCGGTGCCGCCTTCGAATCGGTGGGCACCTCAGGCGTAATCACCTTCTGTTTGGGTCAACCGGATTTTGACAAGACGTTCCTGAATCGGTGCCACATCCTCCCAGGCAGGTGGCTGGCCCATGGTGCGATGTCCACTCTCGGGGGCGCACTCGCCTGGTTACGCCATCGCGTGTGGCCGGAGCTCAGGAGCCTTGCAGAACTTGAGCATCTGGCTCTGGAATCGACACCTGGCGCGAATGGCCTCGTCTTTCTCCCGTACTTGGCAGGTGAGCGCAGCCCAATTTGGGACTCTCACGCAAGCGGGGCGTGGATCGGTCTCAGGCTCGACTCGACACGGGCTGACATGGTCCGATCAGTGTTTGAAGGCGGGGCTTACGCTCTTCGTCAGATTGTTGAGCGGGCCGAGCTGCGTTGGAACTGGAGGCCGGAGAGCCTGCTCAGTGTTGGTGGTGGTACCTGCAGCCGTACGTGGCACCAAATCAAAGCCGATATTCTGGGGATCGCTTACTTACCGGCCACTGTACCGGATGCATCCGCGTTAGGCGCTGCCATGCTGGGAGGCATCGCGGCCGGTATTTTCACCGGTGTTGACGACCCTACCCTACCTAAGCTAGTTGCCGAAGTCGATCCAATAGTACCCTGCCCTCGCGAGCAATGCGCTGCTTATGAAAAGACGTTCCGTGTGTACGACTCCCTTTACCCCACACTGCGTGAGGCAATGCACGCACTGGCCTAAAATGAGGCAAGGTCATTCTCCGTATCCTGGCAGAGGTCAAGCAAAAGACCATCAAGCCGCTGATTCGCAAGCTGATCAAGTCGGGAAGTCTACAGCGACGAGTACAGCAGCTATGACCGTTTGGTAGCGTGGGGGTACGATCATAAGCGGGTCAACCATTCAGTCGGGCAGTGGGCGCTAGATGGTGACGGGGATGGCGTTCGCGAAGCGCAGGTCAACACCATAGAGGGCTTTTGGTTGCTGCTCAGGTCGTGGCTACGTCCGCACCGAGGTATCTCTCAGGAGAAGCTGCCGCTGTATCTGGACTTCTTCGAGTTCGTTCGCTCGTGCGCGAGAAAGGGATGCCCTCCCTGTTGGGCGTTTTGCTAGCCCTTTGAAACACAGCAAGAGCCTTCTGCTATTTTTAGAGACTCGTCAATCCACGAACGATCCCATTCACCTCGCTCAATAGCCTTGCGTTGTTCCTGCTCCCGCGTAACCACCTCCTCCGCCGCCTTGGCCGTCGCCTCAGCGCGTGCGCGGGGTACGACCACGATTCCGTCGGCGTCCCCTACAATGATGTCCCCGTCATGCACCGGAACTCCTCCCAAGCTCACTGGGCCATGGATTTCCCCCGGGCCGCTCTTATAGGGACCGCGGTGTGACACGCCCCTCGCGAAGACTGGAAGCGGACCAGCCGAAATAGCCATCTTATCCCGAATCGCACCGTCCACCACCAGGCCGGCAATCCCGCGCCGCGCAGCATAAAGGCTTATAAGCTCGCCAAGGATCGCGTTAACGACCTCCCCACCCGCATCGATTACCAGGATGTCTCCGGGACGGGCAAGGTCAAGGGCTTTGTGAACCACGAGGTTATCCCCTGGCCTAGTACGGACGGTCAAGGCAGGCCCTGCCATCGCTTCGCCCCCGAGCGAGGCCAAGCAGTCTCCAATCGGAAAGAGCCCGATAACTCCAAAGGCGCGCTCAAGACTATCGGAGATGGTAGGCGTGCTCAAGTGGCGATAACGCGCTATTAGGCTTGCCTCAGGAGATGAGGACGCAGGAAATAGCCGCAGCAGATTCATCGATACCTCCGTAACCGCTCTAGGCTTGGGCTGGTTGAGCAACGTCAGCAAGGGGAACGCCGCAACTTTCACCAAGTCTTTGCAGTGCTTCGTACGTGTGTTGGGCTAAAGGGATACCTTCCCGCTGACGTTTACGAGCGATACGCGCCTCGAGCTCCCCGGGCATCAGGATCTCGTCCACGCCGGATGCCGGCTGGCAGGCCTTGATTTCACCCACAAGCATCTCCATTCGTTGGTTAAACTCCTCAATCGTCATAAAGGCATCGATGCTACTGAGCTGCATAAAGGCGCCGACGTTTTGAGGTTTGCTGAAGTCTTCGTAAAGATCCCCAATCCGGGGACCGAATCCTGCACCACTGAGGATGCCGGACACGATCTCGATCATCAGGGCTATACCATAACCCTTGGGGCCCCCAAAAGGGAGAACGCTTCCTGCGAGGGCCGCTTTGGCGTCGGTGGTCGGTTCACCATCCAAGGTGACGGCCCAACCCGCTGGGATACGTTGACCGCGCTCGGCAGCAAGAATAATCTTGCCACGTGCCACCACGCTTGTCGCCATGTCCAGAATAATCGGATCATACTTGCCGGCAGGCACCGCGAATGTATATGGGTTCGTGCCAAGATACCGTTTGGCGCCACCCCATGGGGCCATGGTGGGTGGCGCATTCGAGTACAACCACATAGCTACGTTTCGTTCCACTGCTCGAGCCGCGTAATACGAGCCAGCGCTGTAGTGATTGCTGTTGCGGATCGCTATCGAGACCGAGCCGTGCCTTTCGAGGCGCTGCAGACCAAGCTCGAGCGCGTGCATGGTGACGACCGCTCCCATACCGTTATCCCCATCCACGACCAGAGCTGCACCGCTATCCTTGATAACTCTGATGTCGGGAGTCGAGTTGGCAAGGCCGCGGCGGAGGCGCTCGGCGTAGATAGGAACGCGAGCGACGCCGTGCGAATCGACGCCCCGCAGGTTAGCGTGAACAAGGCCGCCGGCAACCGTTTCCGCATCGCACAGGGGCAGGCCGTGAGCGCACAAGACCTTAGCGCTGAACTCCTTGAGTCTATCCGCGGAGCAGATGAAGTCTGCCACTGCTCTACCTTCCCTTTGAATGCTCACAGGCAACCGCGCATGATCTTAACAAGATCCTTGATGGTTGCAGCTCGCGGATTCACGGCGATATTACCCGAGGTCAAGCCCTCTTCCGCTATCTCTGGCAGAATAGCTTCCGTAACCCCGTAATCCCCGAGCTTGCGGGGAGAGCCTATATCGTCGATGAGTTGTTCCACCGAGTTAACTCCTAACTCGGCGGCTTCGCGTAGACTCAAACCGTTAGTGTTTTCTCCAAACAGTTCTGCGATGCGCGCAAACTTTGGCAGGTTAGCCGGTAGATTATAACGGTTTACCTCGGGAAGTAAGATGCTGATGACATCGGCGTGTGGCACTTTGGCCTTGGCACCCAGCGGCATGGCCAGCGCATGTGCCAGGCCGAGGCGGGTCGCGTTAAACGCGGTCGCGGCGATAGTCGAAGCGAGAAGCATGTCGGCGCGTGCGGCAATCTGGTCGCCAGCGAAAACAGCGGTGCGCAGAGACCGCGCGACGAGCTGAATCGACCTCTCAGCGAGCGCTTCGGAAATGGGTTGGGTCGCCTTGTTGACGTACGACTCCAGGGCATGGGCGAGCGCATCAATGCCAGTGACGGCCGTTAGCCGCGGTGGGAGCGTAACTGTCAGTTCAGGATCGCATAGGGCAATCGTGGGTACCAAGAAGCGACTGCCAACGCCATACTTGATCTTCTTATCCTTTTCCGACAGTACCGACCAGATGGTGGCTTCACTGCCCGTGCCAGCGGTGGTAGGTATGGCGATCTGGGGTACCCCCGGGTGTCGGAGCTTGCCTAACCCGGCATAGTCACGGATGTGGCCTTCGTTATTGATCATGACCGAGATCGCCTTACCGGTATCGAGGGAGCTTCCTCCCCCGACAGAAATAACGATGTCACACCCTTCGGAGCGGTATAGCTCAACCCCCGGCACCACCCCGGAGGCATCGGGCTCCGCCTGAACCTCTGCGAACAGGGTGTAGGTAATATCAGTAGCGTCCAGCACTGCGGTAACCTTGGGGATCACGCCCGCGGCCACCAAGCCGGGATCCGTAACGATGAGCGCATGGCGCCCCCCTAGGGAGCGGACATGATCGGCAAGGTACCGGACGGTTCCAATACCAAACTCAATCCGGACGGACAATTCAAACGAAAAGGGTCGATGGCAATTCAAGGTAGCTTCCTCCTAATACCTAATACGCCTGGCGTTCGCGCTCCACCATCAGCTTTCCGGCAGGTTCCTTTGCGACTTGGTGAACGTTGTATACAACCTTGAGTTCGGTGAAGAACAGTTTGGAGGTGTCCCCGATGCCAAAAGCTCCCTGACCGGAGTCCTTGACGCCACCAAACGGCAGGTGACCTTCACTGGAGGTACCGTGATTGACGTGCACCATCCCTGTCCTGGAGCGAGTGATGAAGGCGTGTGCGAGATCCATCTCATCGGTAAAGATCGCAGCGGTGAGGCCGTAACGTGTCTCGTTGTTGACCCGAACCGCTTCCTCGAACGACTCCACGGGGATCACGACCAGAACCGGACCGAAGATCTCCTCCGTGGCGAGGGGCGTGCCGGGCTCGACGTCCGTGATAATGGTAGGGGCGTAGTAGAAGCCGTCACCGAAGTCGGTGCCCTCGAGCCGGTGCCCTCCGGTCAGAATCCGGACTGCACCTTCCCCTTTTGCGTCCTCGACGTACTTGCTGATCACATCAAGTTGATCCCTGTTGACGACGGGACCCATGGTGGTTTCTTCCTTCATCCCGTACCCCACCACAAGCTTCTCGGCCTCCCGAACCAGAGCCGCCTCCAGCGCCTCCTGTTCTTCCTTGAGCACGATCACGCGGCTGACCGCGGTGCAGCGCTGCCCTGACGCGGTGAAGGCCGCGACTGTGATTTCACGGGCGGCACGTTCGATATCACGATACGAGGCGACAACGGCCGCATTCTTGCCGCCCATCTCGAGCTGGACCCGAGCGTTACGCGCTGCTGCAACAGTACCGATATGGATGCCGACATCCGTAGAGCCCGTAAAGGTGATCCCTGCAATGTCACGGTGTTTGATGAGCACCTCACCCACTTCGCGTCCGGTGCCGATCAGGAGGTTGAAGACGCCAGGAGGTACACCCACCTCGTCAAGCATCTGGGCGATAAGGACCGATGGCCCCGGCACCGGCAGGGCCGGCTTGAGAACCACGGTGCAGCCGCAAATCAGCGCGGGGATAACCTTACGGAGCGGCGTAAGGATGGGAAAATTCCAGGGGGTAATCGCCGCAACCGGCCCGATCGGTTGGCGGATCGTGTAGGCATCGGTGAGTGGCCTCGTACTGGGAAAGGTACGGTCACCGATGCGCAAGGCCTCCCCGGCCCAGAAACGCACCTCGTCTACCGCGCGGGCTGCTTCCGAGCGTGATTCACGCAAAGGCTTACCCATCTCCCTAGTGGTGAGCTCAGCAGGTTCCTGGATTCGGGAACGCCACAGGTCGATAAAGCCGTACACGTACTTCATGCGTTCCGCGGCGGAAGTTTGCGACCAGGAAGGGAATGCCTCTTGGGCGGCCTGCACAGCGCGCTCAGCATCCTGCGCGGTAGCTAGTTTGTAGCGCGCCACCGTGCAATCCGGTTTGCCAGGATCAATAGTCCCATAATCCTTGGCTTGCTGTTCAGCGCGCCATTGGCCAGCGATGTAACTCGACCATACCTGATGCTTTATCTGATGCTTTACTTCCGGCATATGCAGCTCCTCTCAGTCTGGATGCGCCTTAAGGGCACTTTACGGCCTCCGCGAGCGTAGAAATAGTTCTAGCCTCGTATCTCAGTTCGGAACAAGAGCGGTGGGAACACAGCGAGTGAAGAACGGCAGGCGTCCCCGCCGTCCGATTCCACTGGAGATGCTCTTGAAACACCTAGAGCTCCTAAGTTCACCTGCCGACCAGGAGTTGGGCAGGCCATAGCACGATTGCTGGGAACATGGCTACGATGATGAGCATGAGGATGGCGGTGGCGTAGAAGGGCAGGGTGGCTTTGGCGACCGTCTCAATCCTTAACTGTGCCACGAGCGAGGCCGCAAACAGACAGACCCCGACTGGTGGCGTTGTTAGGCCGATTGACAAAGCGTAGACAAAGAACACAACGAAGTGTATCGGGTCGATGCCGACACCGATGACTGTAGGCATCAGGACAGGAATGAGAATGAAGATCGCAGCAATTATGTCCATGAACATGCCTACGATGAGGAGCACAGCCCCTATAAGCAGGAGGATCACCAGCGGGTCGGTTGAAATGGTGAGTAGCAGACTGCCGACCCGTGCAGGCAGCCCGTCAACTGCGAAGATAAAGGTCGCTGCCGCTGCCGTCATAGCGACAAATAAGACGGTGCCGGTCGTAATCCCCGTCCGAATCAGGATTGCGGGAAGTTCCCGCCAGCGCAACCGCCGATATAATAAGGCGCCCACTAGCCCGAGGTAGATCACCGCGAGGCCGGCGGCCTCAGTGGGGGTCACGAAACCGCCGAAGATCCCCCCCAGGATAATAACGGGGGCGCCCAATGCCGGAATTGCCCTGATAATGGTAATGAGGGCCTGGCGAAATGGGACGCGATCGGTTTTACCGTAACCGTAACGAGCAGAAATAAGGTAGTTGGCAAGCATGAAAGAAGCTCCGATAGCCAGGGCCGGTCCGATACCGCCCGCCAGGGCAGCACCCACCGATTGGCCAGCGGTGCTCGCAGCGATGATCATCAAAATGCTCGGCGGCATGATGGAGGAAAAGATGGCGGTGATCAAAGTCAAGGCGGCAGCATAAGGTCGAGGATAGCCGCGGGCAGTCATCGCCGCGATTTGCAGTTGGCCGAGAGAGGTGACGTCTGCCACGGAGGAACCCGATATTGCCCCAAAGAGCTGACTCCCCAAAATGTTGACATGGCCGAGGCCACCGCGCCAGCGACCCACCACAGCACTGGCGGCGTTGAAGATTCGCTCAGCGATCCCGGCTCGCTCGGCTACACCACCCGCAAGGATGAACAAGGGAACGGCAACCAACAAGAAGTTATTCATGGAGCTGAACATCCGTTGCGAAAGAATCGATAGGGGGAAGTCAAATAGTATCAGGGTGCCAAGGACGGCTATGCCGAGCGATACAGCCAGAGGTACTCCGAACACACTCAATGCCAAGAATATCGCTATGAGCGTTAGGCTCATTCTTGCAGACCGCCTTCCTTAATCTTCTCGCGCAGCGCTGGATCACGGTACACGGACTCGAAGTGCGCCAGGATGGCGAGGGCCGCACTGAGCGCCACCGCGAGGCTTACCAGATACATCCCGACACCTAATGCTGGGGAGGTCTCCCCGCTATGGAACTGCCGCAGGCTCAGCTGGAAACCCTCGTACGCGACCACGCTAAAGAACACGAAGCCAGCCAGAACATACAGATGCACAAGCAAGCGTTTCAGTAGCGGCGGCATGAGGTTAATGAAGGCGCTGACCCGAGCATGCTGCGCAGAGCGGAACCCTGCAGCCATGCCTAGAAAGGCCATCCAGATAAACAGATAACGGCTCACTTCTTCAGTCCAAGGTAGCGCCTGGCCTATCAGGCGGGAGGCAAACTGCAAACTGACGGTAACCAATACACCAGTAACACTTAGTAGGAGAAGGAAGTCAACGAACCGCCAGAGAAGGCCTCGTCTATCCCGGACCGGCACGGAAGCTTGGGTGAAGGACACCTCCGCATGCCGCGGAGGTGTCGAGGCCGGGCTAGTCAACTTCGTCTCAGATGACCCCGATTGGTTGCCAAGACTAGGCTTGTCTGGGGCCACGGTGAGATTATTCCCTACCCAGGAATCTCAGGGTCTCGGCCATAAAGTCAGCTCCCACCAAGGGTTCAAAGTTGGGGTAGAGTTTCAGTGCCGCTTCCTGGAAGGCCGCTCTTTGCTCAGCAGTTAATTCGTTAATCTGCATGCCGTGTTCTCGGAGTTCAGCCTTTTTGCGATCGAGCTCCCCGAAGTCATAGTCGACTTTGAACTGGGCCGTTTCGATGGCGGCTTGGCGAAGAACAGCTTGAGTTTCTGCGTCAAAGCGGTTCCAGAAGTCCCGATTGAAGCCCAGGATGTAGGCGTCACGAATATGGCCTGTGAGAGAAAGATGGCTTTGAACTTCGTAGAAGCGATTGGCATAGATCACTTCAATGGGGTTCTCTTGCCCGTCGATAGTGCGAAGCTGCAGCGCGGTGTACACCTCAGCGAAGGCCATGGGAACAGGACTTGCTCCGAGGGCGCTAAAGAACTCAATCCACAACCTGTTGTTAGGCACACGGAGCCGGAGACCTTGGAGGTCGGCTGGCGCGGTAATGGGCCTAACGGAGTTAGTAATGTTACGGGAGGTGCGGATCATTAGTGCCAGGCCTTCCGTATTCAGGCGCTCGAGGGACCCAAGAAGTGTTTGGCCCGGCTCGCCTTCGAGGTAACGGATGAATTCGTCATAGTCATTGAAGAGAAACGGTAGGCTGAGGGCGTTCATGCGTGGCTCGAACGAGGCGTATACGGAGGTTGACAAGATGAGTGCATCGAGCGCACCGGTTTGAAGCATGTTGACAGCAGCGTTCTGGTCGCCACCGAAAAGGACGCCATCAGCGAAGACCTCTACCTGAACGCGGCCTTCAGTGGCGGCTTCAACCTTTTCTTTGAATTTCAGGGCAGTAACCCCAACCGAGGAGTGGATGGGGTCGGCCACGGCAAGGCGAATCCTGCTGGGGTTTTGAGCTGTAGCAAGTGAGCCAGCAAGCAACAGGCCAAAGGTGATCAAAACATAGGTAAACAATCGGGTGCTCAGTTTCACGAGTACTCTCCTTTACTCTTTATCCATTAGTAGGTGGGATGGCTTCTAGTCTTTCGGTCGACACTGAGGAGACTATATAGAGCACGGCGAGTGTATCCGAGCGCTTGGCAGCGTTACATAACCAGCACCTCCCCGTCCCGGCTTCGGAACGCTCCGCGAGTTCTATGCGGCAGCATCAGGATGCTCCTCAAGGAGTTGGGCGTACAGCTCGATGAACTTGTCCTTGGCGGTACCAAGGTGCGCAACGAGCGCCTGTGTCGCGGCCTGCTCATCGCGCTTTAGCAGTGCGGCGCAGATGGCACGGTGCTCGATCAGGCTCTGGTTAACTCGACCCTGATAGCGATAGGACACACTTTCTCGGATGCGATGAATCTGCCGCGCCATTACGCCGTAGAAATGAACCAGACGGCCATTCTCACTTGCCGTGCAGAGCGCCTTGTGGAACGCATCATCACGCACTAGGTAGTGTGGGATTTGGCTGCTGTTCAGATCCGGGGTGAACTCATCAAAGGTAGCAGCGAGCTTGTGCAGCGCTTCATCACTCCAGTGGACGATTTTTGCGACACCAGCTGGCTCGAGCAGGCAGCGCAACTCGAAGAGTTCTTCGACGTCCCGAAGGCTGATACCAGTAACAATCCAACCGATCCGCCCACGACGCTGCACCAGGCCGGACGACTCAAGCATATGGAGGGCATCCCGGATGGGGGTGCGGCTGACACCGAGCGTTTCGGAGAGATGGCGGTCGCTCAGGACGCTATTTGGTCGGAATGTGCCATCGACAACGGCCTGCTCTAATTTTGCGTAGACTTGGTCGCGTATGGACCGGGCCTCAATCCGTCCTAAGCTTGTCATTTGATGCCCGGTATACCACATACCAACCGAATTGTCAATAAGCAATCTTGATGGCTTGATGCCTTAATGCTGATGTCTTGATGCTGACACAGAGCGTAGTTACGGCAAGCCAGGGGTATCGACTAAGCTTGCCTGTGGACAAGCTTTGGGAGGCAGGTCATCCTTAGCTCAAACCGCCCGCAGGCTCAACACCACCCTCGATCAGATCCGAGCGAAGCGAGAATGATTCTAACCAACTATTGCCTATAGCCTGACTATCTCCGTGCCGAACTCGCTAATCCACGTGTCCCAGCTTTCCCACCTACCTAGCTCAAGCGAAAGTCCTGCTGGATTTGGGCTTATACGACAGCGTTAGGCGGTTCGGTTCCCGCCAGGACCGCGAGGCTGTTCGCCACGGCCATAGCGGCCATGCGTTCGCGGGTGGTCTGGCCTGCTGAGCCGATGTGGGGTGTAACGATGACGTTAGGTAAGCTCAGCAGCGGGTGGCTGGCGGGTAAAGGCTCAGGATCAGTCACATCGAGGCCTACCCCGCCAAGCCGTTCAGCCTTTAATGCTTCGACGAGCGCTTCGGTGTCCACTACTCGTCCACGAGCTGTATTGACCAGAACTGCGTTGGGCTTCATCAACGCCAGGCGCTCCCGGTTGACGAGGTGGTGCGTTTCAGGTGTAAGGGGCGTGTGGAGCGACAGGAAGTCCGCCTCGGCGAAGAGGTCGTTTACCGGTCGGTACTCGGCGCCCTGAGCAACTTCTGGGGGTTTTGGTGCGCTATCGCTATACAGCACTTTCATATCAAAGCCACGGCAGCGCTTGGCGAACGCCTGTCCAATCCGGCCGAAGCCCACCACCCCTACGGTTGCACCGTATAGCTCAGGGCCAAGCAAAAGCGCTGGATGCCAGGCAGTCCATTTGGCGTCCCGGACGTAGTCCATCCCTGCTACAACGCGCCTTGCGACCGCAGCGAGCAGCGCAAAGGCCAGGTCTGCGGTGGCATCTGTCAGGACGCCCGGCGTGTTGGAAACGCGGAGGCCTCTTGCTCGCGCTACCTCTATATCGATATTGTCGTACCCTACGGCGGCCTGAGCGATGATTCTGAGAAAAGGACCGGCTGCCCTTATCACTTCCGCGTCGAGCGGATCCTCTACGGTGGTGATGACGGCGGAAGCATCTTTCAGCTTTTCCATCAGGATACCTTTGGCTGGAGCTATGAACTCAGGCCACACCTCCACCTCGTAGCCAGCTTGGGTCAGCCGTTCAAGCGCTCTTCCGGGCCAGGCTCGGGTCACAAAGATGCGTTTCATGTTGGTATATGCTACATTGCCTCATTAGTGATAGTCAAGCTGAATGTGCCGCGTGGGTGCGTCCTAAGACTGGCGCTTGATATAGTAGGGGATGACCAAGGAAGAGCAAAGACTGAAAGAGAAGCTGGTGGCGAGGTATAGCGAGGCGGTCGATGAGATGCTGAAGCGCTGCCGTGACAAA
>Ga0208610_100440_pt1 | contig 14465 bp, 16 predicted proteins | sample SubbioR11Jul_8A2_FD_184815 | JGI IMG/M metagenome (GOLD analysis project Ga0208610, IMG submission 184815) | Serpentinite rock and fluid subsurface biosphere microbial communities from McLaughlin Reserve, California, USA - CR11Jul_8A2 (SPAdes) | ecosystem: Environmental > Terrestrial > Deep... | reverse complement strand
GAGGCCCGCGCCAGGCAGGGTGCGACCGGCGGCGCGAACCGCCGGTCGCGCAGGGTGGAAGGCGACAGGCAAGCGAACAAGATCGCCTCGAGCAACGACCTTCGGAGGGTGACAGACCATGGGTCTCGACAATCTGTAAGTCGTTTCGTCGTCAACGTGTCCGCGCCGAACGAGTGCGGACTTAATGCGAAGCATCGCAGGATAGGAACAACGCAATGGCCCGCTATACCGGCCCCCGGCTCAAGCAGTCCCGTCGCGAGGGCACTGACCTGTTTCTGAAGAGTGCGCGCCGCGCGCTCGACACCAAGTGCAAGGCCGACTCCAAGCCCGGCCAGCACGGCCGCATCTCGGGTGCGCGCACTTCCGACTACGGTGTGCAGTTGCGCGAGAAGCAGAAAGTCAAGCGCATGTACGGCGTGCTCGAGCGGCAGTTTCGCCGCTATTTCGCCGAGGCGTCGCGGCGCAAGGGCAACACCGGCGCGCGCCTGATCGAACTGCTCGAGTCACGCCTCGACAACGTCGTCTACCGGATGGGCTTCGGCTCGACCCGTGCCGAGGCGCGGCAACTGGTCTCGCACTGCGCGATCGCACTGAACGGCGAAACCGCCAACATTCCGTCGCTGATCGTGCGCCCGGGCGACGTGATCACGGTGCGCGAGCAGGCCCGCAAGCAGGCGCGCATCGCCGAAGCGCTGTCGCTCGCCGAGCAGTCCGGACTGCCGAATTGGGTCGAGGTCAACAAGGACAAGCTGGAAGGCAAGTTCAAGTCGCTGCCCGAGCGTTCCGAGGTCGCGCGCGACGTCAACGAATCGCTGGTGGTCGAGCTGTACTCGCGCTAGCCGAGGCCGACGGCTGCCGCTGCGGCCGTGCCGCAGTCGGCGGCCTGCACGACGGGTCAGCTTCGGGGCGCACTGACCCGGCACCCGCCCCCTGCCACCCATCAGCCTTATCGGCGTAACGAGCCGAGGGTATTGAAAAGGGAAAGTCGATGTCATCTACCGTAATGCTCAAGCCGCGGGCGATCGAAGTCGAGTCGATCGGTCCGCATGCCGCGGTCGTCACCCTGGAACCCTTCGAGCGTGGCTACGGCCACACGCTCGGCAACGCCCTGCGGCGCATCCTGCTGTCGTCGATGACCGGCTACGCGCCGACCGAGGCGCAGATCACCGGCGTCGTGCACGAGTACTCGACGATCGACGGCGTGCGCGAAGACGTGGTCGATATCCTGCTCAACCTCAAGAGCGTGACCTTCAAGATGCACAACCGCGACGAGGTCACGCTGCACCTGAAGAAGGAAGGCGAGGGCGTGGTCACCGCCGGCGACATCGAACTGCCGCACGACGTCGAGATCATCAATCCGGAGCGCGAGATCGCGCACCTGTCGGCCGGCGGCCGGCTCGACATGCAGATCAAGATCGAGAAGGGGCGCGGCTACGTGCCGGGCAACGTGCGCGCCTTCCGCGACGATCACTCGAAGACGATCGGGCGCATCGTCATGGATGCCTCGTTCTCGCCGGTGCGGCGCGTTTCCTACAACGTCGAGAGCGCGCGCGTCGAGCAGCGCACCGACCTCGACAAGCTGGTGATGACGATCGAGACCAACGGCGCGATCTCGCCCGAGGAGGCGGTGCGCCAGAGCGCGCGCATCCTGGTCGAGCAACTGTCGGTGTTCGCGGCGCTCGAAGGCAGCGCCGAGCCGCTGCTGGCGCAGCGCACCTCGCCGTCGGTCGATCCGATCCTGCTGCGCCCGGTCGACGACCTGGAGCTGACCGTGCGCTCGGCCAACTGCCTGAAGGCGGAGAACATCTACTACATCGGCGACCTGATCCAGCGCACCGAGAACGAGCTGCTGAAGACGCCGAACCTCGGCCGCAAGTCGCTCAACGAGATCAAGGAGGTGCTGGCCGCGCGCGGCCTGACCCTCGGCATGAAGCTGGAGAATTGGCCGCCCGCCGGCCTCGAGAAGTGATGGCTGACGCCGCCTGCGGCGGCGATGACGGCCCTTCGAGCCTCTGCAGCGGGCGCAGCCCGCCGCTCGTAGGCCGCATCGCGGGCGTCAGAGCGACCGAAAGTTGCGTCAGCCGTCATCTGCAGCCAGACCGATCGGCCCCCGTCGGGGATAGAAGAATCGGCAGATCGAAGACTCGAAGGAAACGAAGATGCGTCACCGTCACGGATTGCGGAAACTGAACCGCACCTCGGCGCACCGCCTGGCGATGCTGAGGAACATGTCGAACTCGCTGTTCACGCACGAGTTGATTCGCACCACGCTGCCCAAGGCCAAGGAGCTGCGGCGCGTGGTCGAGCCGCTGATCACGCTCGCCAAGGAGCCGACGGTCGCCAATCGGCGCCTGGCGTTCAACCGGCTGCGCGATCGCGACGTCGTGGTCAAGCTGTTCAACGAACTCGGCCCGCGCTACAAGTCGCGCCCCGGCGGATACCTGCGCATCCTGAAGTTCGGCTTCCGCGCCGGCGACAACGCGCCGATGGCGCTGGTTGAGCTGCTGGATCGCCCGCAGCCGGCGCCGCAGGCCAAGCCGGCCGAGACCGCGACCTGACCGCCGGCGGGCGGTGTTGCGTCGGCACCGAGACGACTAGCAGGCGCGACGATGCACGAGGTCCTGCTCGTCCTCACCAACTGCCCCGATGCGGCCAGCGCCGAGCGCATCGTGCGCGCGCTGGTCGACAACCGCCTGGCCGCCTGCGTCAACCGCCTGCCGCCGGTCGCCTCGACCTATCGCTGGCAGGGGGTGGTCGAGACCGTCGAGGAAGTGCCGCTGCTCGTCAAGTGCACGCGCAGCCGCTACCCGGCGGTCGAGGAGGCGATCCGGCAGCTGCACCCCTACCAGGTGCCGGAGATCGTCGCCGTGCCGATCGTCGCCGGATTCGCGCCGTACCTGCGCTGGGTCGACGAACAGACGCGACCGCCGCTGGTCGCCTGAGCGCGCCGCTGCGCCTACGTCGCCGACAAGCCGTCGGTCGCCGCCCCGGCGGTCGGCCGCGCGGCAGCGCAGGCGAGGATCGGCGCCGTTCGCGCGCGCCGTCATCCGACGGTCACCGCGGCGCCATAGTCTCGGCGCTGGTCCGTGCCGGTTCGCGAGCCCCTTGCCCGACGATCAATCCTGCCGCCTGCCCCCGGCACCGACCGGGGGCTCAAGCGCTGCGCCGCAGCCGCCGGGTGCGGCTGTCTTTCCCGCGGCGCCAGCACCGGCCATACCGAGCGAACCCCCGGTCGGAGCCGGGGGCAGGCTTGCGGCAGATGCCGTGCAGCGCCACCGCGCGATCTTCATCTCCGACATCCACCTGGGCACGCCGGGCTGCAAGGCCGAGTACCTGCTCGACTTCCTGCGCCACAACGAGTCCGACTATCTGTACCTGGTCGGCGACATCATCGACGGTTGGGCGCTGAAGAGCCGCTTCTACTGGCATCAGACGCACAACGACGTGATCCAGAAAGTGCTGCGCCGCGCGCGCAAGGGCACGCGCGTGGTCTACGTGCCGGGCAATCACGACGAGTTCGGACGCCAGTTCGCCGGACTCGACTTCGGCGAGATCGCGATCCGCGAGGAAGCCGTGCACGTGACCGCCGACGGGCGCCGGCTGTGGGTGGTGCACGGCGACATCGCCGATGGCGTGATCCGCCATGCGCGCTGGCTTGCCTACCTGGGCGACACGCTGTATGACCTGCTCCTGTGGCTGAACCGCCACCTCAACGCGCTGCGGGCGCGGTTCGGCTTCACCTACTGGTCGCTGTCGCAGTACCTGAAGCACAAGGTGAAGAACGTGGTCAGCTTCATTTCCGACTTCGAGTCGGTGCTGATGCGCGAGGCGCGCCGGCACGGCTACGACGGGGTGATCTGCGGCCACATCCACAAGGCCGAGATCCGCCAGATCGACGGCCTGCTCTACTGCAACGACGGCGACTGGGTCGAGAGCCTGACCGCGCTGGTCGAGACCCGCGACGGCGAACTGAAGCTCCTCGCCTGGCCGACGATCCTTGCGCCCGGCGTGCCGGTGCCGCGCTGGAACGAGGAGCCGGACCCCCGCTCGGAGCCGGAGGCAGGCTGCGTCGAGGACGCCGTTGGCGATGTGGCGCCGGCGCTGGCAGTGGACGCGATCGCGCGATGAAGCTGCTCACCGTCACCGACGCCTGGCACCCGCAGGTCAGCGGCGTCGTGCGCACGATCGAGGCGACCAACGCCGAACTGCAGCGCGCCGGCCACGAGCCGCGCCTGATCACGCCGCAGTCGTTCCTGACCGTGCCCTGCCCCGGCTATCGCGAGATCGGGCTTGCGCTGGCGCCGTACCGCAAAGTCGCGGCCGAGATCGGGCGCCTGCGCGCCGAACCCGGGGCGGCGGCGATCCACATCGCCACCGAGGGGCCGCTCGGACTGGCCGCGCGCCGCTACTGCCTGCGCCAGCAACTGCCGTTCACCACCGCCTACCACACGCGCTTCCCGCAGTACGCGAAGGCGATGTTCGGCCTGCCGACCGGCTGGACCTACGCCTTCCTGCGCTGGTTCCACGGCGCCGCCCAGTGCGTGCTGTCACCGACCGCGGAAGTCGACCGCGAACTGGCGGCGATCGGTCTGACCGGCGTTGCACGCTGGACCCGCGGCGTCGACCTGGATGCCTTCTCGCCGGCTGCCGGCCGCTCGCCGTCGACCTGCGCTCTGGCGCGACCGCACTTCCTGTATGTCGGCCGGGTCTCGGTCGAGAAGAACATCGAAGCCTTCCTCAGGCTCGACCTGCCGGGCACCAAGATCGTCGCCGGCAGCGGACCGGCGCTGGATCTGCTGCGCCGGCGCTTTCCCGAAGCGCACTTCGTCGGCGTGCTCGAAGGCGAAGCCCTGGCGCGCCAGTATTGCAGCGCCGACGTGTTCGTGTTCCCGAGCCGCACCGACACCTTCGGCCTGGTGCTGCTCGAGGCGCTCGCCTGCGGGCTGCCGGTGGCCGCCTATCCGGTGCAGGGGCCACTCGACGTGCTCGGCGGCTGCGACGCCGCGGTGCTCGACGAGGATCTGCGCCGCGCCGCGCTCGCCGCCCTGCGCATCGATCGCAGCCGCTGCCGCGCCTGGGTGCAGCGCCACTCGTGGCGTGCCGCCACCGAGCAGTTTCTCGCGCAGCAGGTGCCGCTGCCGGCGCTGCGGCCGGCGGCCGCTGCCGGCGCCGCCCAGGTCCGGCACTGAGCGCGGGCGTCGCTTCAGCGCGCCATCGCGCGCCGCAGCGTGTAGGACAGCAGGTCGACGAGCGCGACCAGCAGCAGCATCGCGATCAGGATCGAGCTGGTCTCGCTCATCTGGAACAGGCCCATGTGGAAGGTGAGCATCTGGCCGAGGCCGCCGGCGCCGACCACGCCGAGGACGGCGGCGGCGCGGATGTTGTTCTCCCACCGGTACAGCGAGTACGAGATCAACTGCGGCAGGATCTGCGGCAGCGTCGCGTACAGGAACACGCGGCCTTCGGCCACGCCCTGCACACGCAACGCGAAGGCGGGCCCGGGCGCTGCGTTCTCGATCGCCTCGGCGTACAGGCGGCCGAGCACGCCGCTGGTGTGCATCGCCAGGGCCAGCGTGCCGGCCAGCGGGCCGAGTCCGGCCGAGATTAGCAACAGCGCCGCCCACACCAGTTCGGGAATCGAACGCAGCGCATTGAGCAGCAGCCGGGTCGGCGCGCGCGCAGCCGCACGGGCGCCTTCGTGCGTGCGGCTCGCCGGGATCGCCAGCAGCAGCCCGAAGGCGGTCGCGAGCACGGTGCCGAGCGCGGACATCGCCAGCGTCTCCAGGCTCGCCGCTGCCAGCCGCCCAAGGAAGGCCAGGTCGGTGGCCGGCACCAGCAGCTCGCCGACGAAGCGGCCCATGCGCTGCGCGGCCTCGAGCGAGAAGAACCGCGACCACTGCAGATCGAGCGAAGCGAAGCTCGCCACCACCAGCGCCAGGATCGACAGCACGATCCAGCAGGCGACGCAGCGCGCATGAAACAGCGGCGGCGGCAACGGCGCGCCGGCGGCGGGCTGGGTCGGCGCCGCGGGCGGCAGAGGCGGAGCGCTCATCCGATCGCCCGCCGCAGCGCGCCGCTCACCATGTCGGCCAGCCACACCAGGCCGATGAACACCAGCAGCATCGTGCTCACCTCGGAGCCGTTGAACATCTTCATCGAGGTGTCCATCTGCTGGCCGAGGCCGCCGGCGCCGACGAAGCCGAGCACCGCCGACGAGCGCAGCGCGCACTCCCAGCGATAGACGGTGTAGCTGGTCAGCTCCGAGGCGTTTTGCGGCAGCAGGCCGTAGGCGAAGGCCTGCAGCCGGCCGCAACCGTTGCGCAGCAGCGAGGTCGTGGCGTGCGTGTCGCCGCTTTCGAGGATCTCGCCGTAGACCTTGCCCAGCATGCCGCTGTAGGTGAGCGCGATCGCCAGCACGCCGGCGGTCGGCCCGAGCCCGACCACGCGCACAAACACCAGCGCCCATACCAACTCCGGCACGCTGCGCAGCACGATCAGCAACCAGCGCACCGCCTGGCGCACGACGAACGGCACCGCGTGCATGCGGCCGCACAGTGCCGACACCGACAGCGCCGCAGTCGACAGCAGGGTGAGCGGGATCGCCAGCAGCAGGGCCAGCGTCATGCCGGCGGTGGCGATCGCCACCGTGCGCCAGGCTTCTCGCGCCACCAGCGCCAGGAACTCGCCGTCGAGCCGCGGCGGCAGGAAGTCGCCGACAAACCTCAGAGTCACGGCGAGGTTGTCGGGCGCGAGCAGGATCCAAGGCTTGAACTCGGTGGCCACCAGCATCGGCGCCAGCAGCACCGCGCCGGCCAGCAGCCAGAACAGGCGCCGGGTCCAGGCCGGGTCGCGCAGTTCGGGCGGCGCCCCCGTGACCGCACTCACCGCGCGACCCCGCCTAGCGACAGACCAGGGCCGTCGGCGCCGAGGCCGGCGCCGACGCCTCGATGGCCGCGGCGCCGGTCAGCTCGTGCTCGTGCTGCGCGTACAGCGTGGCGAGTTGCTCGCCCGTGACCTCGCGCCCGGGCAGATCGAAGGCGAGCGCGCCGTCGCGCAGGCCGATCACGCGCGCGAAGCGGGTCGCGACATCGACCTGGTGCAGGCTCGCCACCAGGGTCACGCCGCGCTCGCCGGCGCCGCGCAGGATCGTGTCCACTGCCTGCCGCGCGCGCGTCGGATCGAGCGCCGACAGCGGCTCGTCGATCAGCCACAGCGATGCCGGCGCCAGCAGCGCCCGCGCCAGGCCGACCCGCTGGCGCTCGCCGCCCGAGAGGCGATCGACGCGGTGCCACAGCTTGGGCGCGAGATCGAAGCTCGCCAGCGCCGCGTGCGCCTCGGCGATCCCGGTCGGATAGGCGAGGCTGCGCAGGCTCGCCCACAGCGACCGGGCCGGTAGGCGCGCCGCCAGCACCGCCGTGATCACGCGCTGGCGCGGCGGCAGCGGCGGCGTCTGCGGCGCCAGGAACAGGTGCGCGCGCAGCGACTGCAGCGCGCGCACCGGCAGCGTCCAGGGATCGATGCCGTCGAGCAGCAGCCGGCCCGCGCTCGGCCGCAGCGCGCAGGCGAGCGCGTGCAGCAGCGTCGTCTTGCCGGCGCCCGAGGGGCCGATCACCGCCACCTGCTCGCCGGGCGCGATCGCCAGCGACAGCGGCCGCAGCGCCGCGGGGGCGGATGCCGCCGCCGCCGGGTGGCGCGCGGCGAGGCGCGCGAGTTCGATCCGCATGACCAATGCGGCCGCGAGCGGCTGGCGCTACTTGATCAGGCCGGCGCTGCGCGCCGCCGCCTCCAGGCCGTGGTAGTTCTCGGCGCGGGTCGGCACGTAGCGGGTGGCGCGGTTCAGGGTCAGGATCTCGCGCCCCTCGGCGTTGTCCATCGACAGGTCGAACAGCGCCTTGGCGATGCGGCTGCGCAGTTCTGCCGGCAGGTCGGCGTGCACCGACCAGTTGTAGTTGAAGAACGGCGGCGTCGTGTGGAACACGTGCACGCGGCCGGTATCGACGCGCTTTTCCTCGACGAACTTGCGCCAGACGGTGATGTCGAGCGCGGCGGCGTCGACGCGGCCGCTCGCCACCGAGGCGATAGTGGCGTCGTGCGCGCCGCTGAAGGCCACCCGCCGGAAGTCGCGATTCGGGTCGATCCCGGCCTGCAGCAGGAAGTTGCGCGGCATCAGGTGTCCGGAGGTCGACGACGGCGAACCGAAGCTCACCTGCTTGCCGCGCAGGTCGGCGAGCTGGCGGATGCCGGAGTCGGTCTGGGTGATGAACACCGAGCGGAACTGCGCGTCCTCCTCGCGCTGCGCGATCGGGATCACGCGGCCGCCGGAGCGGATCTGCGCCTGCACGTGGGTGAAGCCGCCGAACCAGACCAGGTCGACCTGGCGGTTGACGAGTGCCTCGACCGCCGCCGGGTAGTCGTTGACCGGCGTGAACTCGACCTTCATGCCGAGCGTGCGCTCGAGATAGCGGACCAGCGGCGCGAACTTGCGCATCTGCTCGGTGGCGGCTTCCTCCGGAATCGTGGTGACGCGCAGGATCTGCTGCGCCTGCGCCGGGGCGAGAGCGGCGAGACCAAGGGCACCGGCAGCCGCGAGCAGCCGGCGCCGGCCGCGGACATTGCGATCCGTCGACATGGAATTTCTCCTTGCATGCAGCGGCCCGCACCGGGCACGGATTGGCGCCGTGCGATCAGAGCGGGTCGCGATGCGCGGCGAGTGCGGCCGGCGGCCGCGCCGCGATCGCGCCGCGCGAGACGCGTTGTCCGCACGTTCTGTCGCTTCGGCGCACGCACGCTAGCAGCTTTTGCACCGTGCGATCGGCCGCCGCCGCGCGCGCAGCCGAAGCGGCACTGCGGCCGCCGGCCAATGCGCTCAGCGCGGCTCGCGCAGCCAGCGCGCCGCTTGCAGCGCGAAGTAGCTGAGCACGCCGTCGGCGCCGGCGCGGCGGAAGGCGAGCAGCGACTCGAGGATCGCCTTGCGCTCGTCGAGCCAGCCATTGCGGATCGCCGCCATCAGCATCGCGTACTCACCGCTCACCTGGTAGACGTAGGTCGGCGCGCGAAACTCGTCCTTGACGCGGCGCACGATGTCGAGATAAGGCAGGCCGGGCTTGACCATCACCATGTCGGCGCCCTCGTGCAGGTCGAGCGCCACTTCGCGCAGCGCCTCGTCGCTGTTGGCCGGATCCATCTGGTAGACGGCCTTGTTGCTCTGGCCGAGGTTGGCGGCCGAGCCGACCGCGTCGCGGAACGGGCCGTAGAAGGCGCTGGCGTACTTGGCCGAGTAGGCCAGGATGCGTGTGTGAATGTGGCCGTGGGCCTCGAGCGCGGCGCGCAGCACAGCGATGCGGCCGTCCATCATGTCGCTCGGCGCGACGATGTCGACGCCGGCCTGCGCCTGCACCAGCGCCTGCGCCTTGAGCACCGCGACGGTCTCGTCGTTGAGCACGTAGCCGCTGGCGTCGATCAGGCCGTCCTGGCCGTGGCTGGTGTACGGGTCGAGCGCGACGTCGGTCATCACGCCGAGCGCCGGGAAGGCGGCCTTCAGCGCGCGCACCGCGCGCGGCACCAGGCCGTCGGCGCGCAGTGCCTCGCGGCCGTCGGCGCTCTTCAGGTCGGCGTCGATCACCGGAAACAGGGCGAGCACCGGGATGCCCAGTTGCACGCACTCCTGCGCCACCGGCAGCAGCAGGTCGAGCGACAGGCGCTGCACGCCCGGCATCGAGGCCACGTCTTCCCGCCGGCGCTCGCCGTCGAGCACGAACACCGGATAGATCAGGTGGTCGACGCGCAACTCGTGCTCGCGCATCATGCGGCGCGAAAAGTCGTCACGGCGCATGCGCCGCATGCGCAGGGCCGGAAACGGTGCCAGCGGAGTCATTCGGGAAATTCCCACTTGGGCGCGAGCGGGCGATGCGCAAGTCTTTGCATCGGATGTTGGAGGATCGATTCGATGCTCGGCATCCCCCGCTTCACCTCCCTGAGCGGGTTGCCTGCTAACGGCATTTCGCCCCGGACTCGTTCGGGGCTTTTTTTTCTCGACCGCGCCTGGCTTCGGCGCCGCCGGCGAAGCCGCGATCATAGTGCGAGCCAGCGTGCGAGCGTGTGCGCGAGTTCCTCGACGCCTTCGCGCTTGAGCGCCGAGAACATCTGCACCGTGGCTGGCAGCGACAGTTTGCGCGCCTGCTGCTCGGCGGCGGCGAACACGCGCCGACGCTCGGTGGTGCCCAGTTGATCGGCCTTCGACAGCAACAGGCACAGGTGCGTGTGCTGCGGCGCTTCGCGCTGCGCCAGCCAGTCCAGCAGCGCGTGATCGGCGGCGAGCAGCGGCCGGCGCGCGTCCATCACCAGCACCACGCCGGCCAGCATCCGGCGCGACTGCAGGTAGCCGCCGACCAGCGCATCCCAGCGGCTGCGGGTGTCCGGGTCGATCCGGGCAAAGCCGTAGCCGGGCAGATCGACCAGGTAGGCACGGTCGGTCGAGCGGCCGCTGGCGTCCTTGCGGCTGAGCGCGAAGTAGTTGAGCAACTGCGTGCGCCCGGGGGTCTTCGAGGCGAAGGCCAGCTGACGCTGCTGCGTGAGCGCGTTGATCACGCTGGACTTGCCGGCGTTGGAGCGGCCGGCGAACGCGAACTCCGGCAACAGCGCCAGCCCGGCGGCGGCAAGCTGCTGCGGCTGCGCGACCGAGGTCACAAAGCGCGCGGAGTGAAACAGGCGGGTGGCTGAACTCAAGATCGGGTCGCGAGGAGTCGGGCGGCTGGGATGCGGGCTTGTGCGCAGGCGCGCCGCGGCGGTCAGGCGCCGTGGTCGAGTAAGATCCCCGCCCAGCTTAGCGGGGCGAGCGTTGCGGCGCCGGTGCGTGGCCGGCCATTGTGCCCGCGAGCGACCGATCCAGACGCCCGATCCGACCACGCGACTCTTCCAGTTCGCCAAAGGCCCATCGATGACCGTCAAGTCCGGCTGCCGCACCGCGCTGCTTGCGCTCTGTCTTGTCGGCTGCGCCGCCGCCAGCGCGCAGGCGCCTGCGGCGCGGCCCGATCCGGCCCGCGGCCAGCAGATCGCCGCCGGCGCTTGCGCCGCCTGCCACGGACCCGACGGCAACTCGGCGCTGCCGGCCAATCCCAGGCTCAACGGCCAGCATGCCGATTACCTGGCCAAACAGTTGCATGACTACGCGCTGCCCGCCGATCACCGGGCGGCGCGGGTGAGCGCCATCATGGCCGGCTTCGCGGCGACGCTGTCGCCCGAAGACCGGCGCCACGTCGCCGCCTGGTACGCGGCGCAGAAGCCGATGCGCGGCGAGGCGCGCGTGCGCGAGACCCTCGAGCTCGGCCAGCGCATCTATCGCGCCGGCATTCCCGCGAAGAAGGTGCCGGCGTGCGCCGGCTGCCACGCGCCCAACGGCGCCGGCGTCCCGACCCGCTATCCGCGCCTCGGCGGCCAGCACGCCGAGTACACGGCGGCGCAGCTGCGGGCGTTCCGCGACGGCACCCGCCGCAACGATCTGTCGATGGCGCAGATCGCCGCGCGCATGTCGGAGGCCGAGATCAAGGCCGTGTCCGACTTCATCGCCGGACTGCGCTAGGCGCTTGGCTGCGGGCCGGGCGCGCAGCACCGCGGCTCAGCTCTTGCCGAACACCTCGTTGAGCTGCTGCGTCACGCGCACGAAGGTCGTGCGCTTGGACAGCTCCTTCAGGCGCCGCGCGCCGACATAGGTGCAGGCCGAACGCACGCCGCCGAGGATCTCCTGCACCGTGCGCTCGACCGGGCCGCGATCGGGGATCAGAACTTCCTTGCCTTCGGCGGCGCGATAGCCGGCGACGCCGCCGGCGTGCCTGTCCATCGCCGCCTTGCTGCTCATGCCGTAGAAGCGGCGCAGCGCCTGGCCGTCGCGTTCGACCCGCTCGCCGCCCGATTCGTTGTGGCCGGCGAACATGCCGCCGAGCATCACGAAGTCGGCGCCGGCGCCGAAGGCCTTGGCGACGTCGCCCGGCGTGTTGCAGCCGCCGTCGGCGCAGATCTGGCCGCCGAGGCCGTGCGCGGCGTCGGCACACTCGATCACCGCCGACAGTTGCGGGTAGCCGACGCCGGTCATCTTGCGCGTCGTGCACACCGAACCCGGACCGATGCCGACCTTGACGATGTCGGCGCCCGACAGGATCAACTGCTCGGTCATCTCGCCGGTGACCACGTTGCCGGCCATGATGACGAGGTCGGGCCAGGCGGCACGGACGCGGGCGACGAAGGTGACGAAGTTCTCGTGGTAGCCGTTGGCGACGTCGATGCACACGTAGCCGATGCCGCCGCCCACCGCCCGCATCACCTTGGCGAACTTGTCCTCGTCGCTGCGCGTGATGCCGATCGAGTAGAACGCCGCCGACGGTCGCTGCAGGCCGGCGAAGAAGGCAACCAGCTCGTCGGCCCGGTAATGCTTGTGCAGCGCGACCGACAGGCCGAAGGGCTCGAGCGCGCGCGCCATCTCGAAGGTGCCGGTGGCGTCCATGTTGGCGGCGATGATCGGGATGCCCTCGTAGGTAGCCTTGGCGTGACGAAACGCGAAGCAGCGCGCGATGTCGACGTTCGAGCGCGAGGTCAAGGTCGAGCGCTTGGGACGGATCAGGACGTCGTTGTAGTCGAGCTTGAGCTCGTGTTCGATGTGCATGACTGCGACCTCCTCGTGCACGCCGCCGGCAAGAAAAACGCCGGTGGCCCGCGACGCGGGACCGGCGTGGGACAAGTCTACGCCGCCGCCGGCGCAAGGGCGTGCCGCCCGATGCCCGTAACGAACGCGCGGTTGCAGTCGAATGGCCTTCTGCTTCAATCCGCGTACCGTCACGAAATGCGCTGCGACACCTTCGGAGGTCGCCCGATGCTGATCCGCCGCCCCGCCGCCATTTTTCCGTCGCAGATCACCGCGGCGCCGGTCTACCGCCGCCGAGCCCTGCTGGCGGCGGGCGGTCTCGCTGCCGCACTGGCCGCCGGCGCCCAGACCCGGGGCGCGCCGAAGCTTGCGGCTCGGCCCGGTCCGTACTCGACGATCGAGAAGCCGACGCCCTATCAGTACGTCACCGGCTACTGCAACTTCTTCGAGTTCGGCACGGAGAAGGACGATCCGCCGCGTCTGGCGCCGAAGCGGCTGCGGCTGCGGCCGTGGTCGGTGGTGGTCGACGGCGAGGTGCGCCGCGGCCGCACCTTCGATATCGAGGAGCTGCTCAAGCTCGCGCCGCTCGAGGAGCGCGTGTATCGGCTGCGCTGCGTCGAGGGCTGGTCGGCGGTGGTGCCGTGGATCGGCTACCCGCTGTCGGAGCTGATCCGGCGCGTCGAGCCGACCGGCCAGGCCAAGTATGTCGAGTTCACCACCCTCGCCGATCCGGCGCAGATGCCGGGTCTGAGTTCAAGCGTGATCCAGTGGCCGTACCGCGAAGGGCTGCGCCTGGACGAAGCCATGCATCCGCTGACGCTGCTGTGCTTCGGTCTGTACGGCGAGGTGTTGCCGCATCAGAACGGCGCGCCGCTGCGCGTCGTGGTGCCGTGGAAGTATGGCTTCAAGAGCGCGAAGTCGCTGGTGCGCATCCGCCTCGTCGAGCGCCAGCCGCTCAATAGCTGGCAGCAGTCGGCGCCGCACGAGTACGGCTTCTACGCCAACGTCAACCCGAACGTCGATCACGCGCGCTGGAGCCAGGCCACCGAGCGGCGCCTCGGCGAGGACGGCCTGTTCGCGCGCCGCCGGCCGACACTGATGTTCAATGGCTACGGCGAGGAGGTGGCGTCGCTGTACGCCGGCATGGACCTGCGCAAGTTCTTCTGATGGCCGGGCGCGGCGCGGCGCCGGCGCCGCTGTTCGCAGTGCTGCCGGCGGTGCTGCCGGCGGCGCTGTTCGCTCGCGTCCGGGCGGCGCTGTTCGCGCTCGCCCTGCTGCCGCTGGCGCGCCTGGTCGTCCTCGGCGCCGGCCCGGGGTTGGGTGCGAACCCGGTCGAATTCGTCACGCGCTCGCTCGGCACCTGGGCGCTGGTCATGCTGTGCGTGACGCTGGCGGTCACGCCGCTGCGACACCTGACCGGCTGGGCCTGGCTGGCGCGCCTGCGCCGGATGGCGGGCCTGTTCTGCTTCTTCTACGCCAGCCTGCACGTGGCCGCCTACGCGGTCGTCGATCTGCGGCTCGATCTGCACGCGATCGTCAGCGACATCGTCAAGCGGCCTTTCATCACCGCCGGATTCGCGGCCTTCGTGTTGCTGGTGCCGCTGGCGGCGACCTCGAACAGCGCGATGGTGCGGCGGCTCGGCGCGCGCAACTGGCAGCGCCTGCATCGGTTCGTCTATCCGATCGCGGCGCTGGCGATCCTGCACTTCTGGTGGCACAAGGCGGGCAAGAACGACTTCGGCGAGCCGGCGGTCTACGCGCTCATCGTCGCCGTGCTGCTCGGCGCGCGGCTGCTGCGCTGGCTCGCCGCCCGCTAGTACTGCGGCCCATA
>Ga0208610_100437_pt1 | contig 14524 bp, 15 predicted proteins | sample SubbioR11Jul_8A2_FD_184815 | JGI IMG/M metagenome (GOLD analysis project Ga0208610, IMG submission 184815) | Serpentinite rock and fluid subsurface biosphere microbial communities from McLaughlin Reserve, California, USA - CR11Jul_8A2 (SPAdes) | ecosystem: Environmental > Terrestrial > Deep... | reverse complement strand
TTCCAGGTCGGCGCCAACGCCGGCGAGACCATCGCGCTGGCCGCCGTCGCCGATGCGGACCTGGCGGCGCTGGGCACGCTGACCCGCAACACCCACACGCAGACCCTCGGCGCCCTCACCGTCACCAACGGTGCGCTGGCCACGAGCCTCGAGATCAACGGCGAGACGGTCGGCATCGCGGCTTCAGCCGGTCGTACGGCAGCTGACGCGTTGACTGCCCTGGTGAGCGCGTTCAACACCGCCAAGGCCGACACCGTGAACAACCCGGGCCTGGCCAACGTCACGATGGCCGCAAACGGGGCCATCACGTCGACCGACCCCACCTTGACCATCGCAGCGCCCACCAACCTCACCGGCGTGACGGCGGGCACGACCGCTGGCACCGTGGCGGGCACTACGGTCGACACCGGCATCACCCACCTGACGGTGGCGACCGCGGCCGATGCCGTTTTCGCCCTCGACGCGATCGATTCCGCGCTCTCGGCCGTCAACCAGGCACGCGGCACCCTCGGCGCGGTGCAGAGCCGCTTCGAGAGCGCGATCGCCAACATCCGGGTCACGGCCGAGAACCTGTCGGCCGCGCGCGGCCGCATCGTCGATGCCGACTTCGCGATGGAGACGGCCAACCTGGCGCGCGCCCAGATCCTGCAGCAGGCCGGCACCGCGATGGTCGCCCAGGCCAACCAGCTGCCGCAGATGGTGCTGCAGTTGCTCCAGCGCTGACGCCGCGCGGGCTCAAGCCGCGTGCGGATCGGCCGATCACACGATCAGCCGGTGCGGGGGCGACCCTGCCCGGGTGAGTTCACTTCCACGGAGCGACGCGGACCATGGCCATCTCCTCCCCCGGCATCGGCAGCGGCCTCGACGTCAACGGCATCGTCAGCCAGTTGATGGCGCTCGAGCGCCGGCCGCTGCAGCAGCTCGAGCGCCAGCGCACCGAGGTCCAGGCCGAGCTCTCGGCGTTCGGCCGGCTGCAGGGCGCGGTCGCGACGATGCGTGACGCGGCGCGCCGGCTGAGCGACGCGCCGACCTGGAGCGCGACCACGGTGAGCTCGGCGAATGCGGCGGCGGTCGCCGCGACCTCGACCGGCTCGGCGCCGCCCGGCAGCTACAGCGTGACGGTGGCGCGGCTGGCCGCGGCGCAGACGCTGGCCCTGCCCACCGCGCTGCCCACGGCCAGCGACCGCCTGGGCAGCGGCACGCTGACGATCACGCTGGGCACCTGGGCCGGCGACCTCGCCAGCTTCACGCCGCGCACCGGCAGCACACCGGTGAGCGTGACCATCGCCGCCGGCAACGACTCGCTGGCCGCGGTGCGCGATGCGATCAACGCGGCCAACGCCGGCGTCAGCGCGTCCGTCGTCAACGACGCCAGCGGCGCGCGGCTGGCGCTGCGCTCGACCTCGACCGGCGCCGAGCACGGCTTTCGCATCACCGTCGCCGACGACGACGGCACGCCTGCCGACGCTAGCGGGCTGTCGCGGCTGGCCTACGACCCGGCGGCCGGCGCCGCGCAGATGACGCGCACGCTGGCGGCTGCCAACGCCGAGGCGACGGTCAACGGCGTGCCGGTGTCGTCGGCGACCAACACGCTGACCGACGTGCTCGACGGCCTGACGCTGCGGCTGTCGCAGGTCACGACCGCGCCGGTCGACCTGACGGTGGCGCGCGACAGCGCCGCCTTGCGCAAGCACATCACCGACTTCGCCAACGCCTACAACGAGCTCGCGCGCCTGCTCGGCGAGCTGACCGCGTTCGACGCCACCACCCGGCGCGCCGGCGCGCTGCAGGGCGACAGCTCGGCGGTCGGCCTGATGCGACAGTTGCGCAACCTCGTCGGCGGCCAGAGCGCGGCCGGCACGGCCTTCGGCCGGCTCGCCGACATCGGCCTCGAGCCGCAGCGCGACGGCACGCTGCGCGTGCTCGACAGCCGGCTCGACGGCGCGCTCGGCCGCCACGACGAACTGCGCGCATTCTTCGCGCGCGACGACGCGGGCAGCGCGTCCGACGGCTTCGGCGTGCTGCTGCGCGGCTTCGGCGACGGCGTGCTGGCCAGCGACGGCATGCTCGCGACCCGCCGCGAGGGCCTGCAGCGGCGCATTCAGCGCGGCGACGAAGGCATCTCGCGAATGGAGGAGCGCCTGCAGCTCGTCGAGCGCCGGCTGCGCGAGCAGTACACCCGCCTCGACAGCCAGGTTGCCGCGCTCAGCGGCCTGCAGAGCTTCGTCACGCAGCAGTTGCAGGCGTTCGACAACAGCAACCAGCGCCGCTGACCCCGCAAGCCCCCGGCCCCGGGGCGCCTGCCCACCGGGGCTGCGCGCGCGCCCCGGCCGCGCTGATGACCCGCGTGCGCCCGCCAGCCCGGGCCGCCGCCGCCGCCCCCGACGCACGGCGCTCAAGCCCCAGCGGCGCCATCCGATATCCAGGAACAGCGGCACCCACCGCGCCACCCTGTCCACGGAGCACCGATGTTCGCCACCCCCTCGAGCACGCCGCGCGGCCGGCCTGCGGCCCACCTCTGCAGCACCTACACCCAGGTCAGCGTCCAGTCTGCCGCAGCGGCCGACCACTCGGGCCACGAGCTGGTGCGCCTGCTGTTCGAGGGCTTCGAGGCCGCGGTCGCGCGCGCCCGCGGCGCGCTGCAGCAGGGCGACACGGCGGCCCGCGGCCAGGCCGTCGACCACGCGCTGCAGATCCTCGGCGAGGGCCTGCACGCCGGGCTCAACCTGCGCGCGGGCGGCAAGCTCGCCGCCGACCTCGACGCGATCTACAGCTACGTCACGCTGCGGCTGACGCAGGCCCACCTGCGCAGCGACGACCGCGCGCTGGCCGAGTGCGCCGAGCTGATCCGCCCGCTGCACGAAGCCTGGCTGGCCATCGGTCCGCAGGTCCGCCGCGCCCGCTGAACCCCTCGATCACGCCCTTCAAGCCGACTGCGGATGCGCCTGCCGATGGACACCCCGACGACCCCCGCGAGCCTGCTGAACTACTACCAGGCCATCGAGAAGGCCAGCGCCGACATGCTCGCCGCGGCCAAGGCCGGCAACTGGAACGAAGTCGTCAAGCTCGAGGGCGCCTGCGTGCTGCTGATCTCGCAGCTCAAGCAGGCCGCGCGCGGCCAGGCACTGGCGCCCGAGGAGCACCGCAGCAAGACCCGGCTGATGCAGCGCATCCTGGTCAACGACGCCGAGATCCGCCACCTCGCCGAGCCCTGGCTCGACGAGCTCGACGGCCTGCTCGCCGCGCGGCCGCGCACCCTGCACTGAGCCCGCGGCCCGCGCCCCACCGTTGTAGAGCGCTGCCATGTTCGAGCACACCCAGCCTGCCCCCCTCGACGACGCCGGCGACGCCTTCGCCGAGTTCCGCGTCGACGCCCCGCGCGAAGTGCAGACCCTGCTGCGCCGGCTGCGCGACGCCGGCGCCGACCTGTTCCTGAGTGCGCCCAACGGTGCGCACCTGCGCTCGACGCTGTGGACGCTCGACCCCGCGCGCGGCCTGCTGAGCTTCGCCGCCGACGCGCACGACCCGCAGCTGCGCCGCCTGGTCGACGCCGGCGAGGCGGTGGCCGTGGCCTACCTCGACCATGTCAAGCTGCAGTTCGACGTCGACGCGCCGCTGCTGGTGCACGGCGCGCAGGCCTGCGCGCTGCAGGCGCGCCTGCCGGGCCACCTCTACCGCTTCCAGCGCCGCCAGAGCTACCGCGTGCGGCTGCCCGAGCGCAGCGGCGCGACGGCGCTGCTGCGCCACCCCGGCCTGCCCGAGATGCGGCTGAGCCTGCGCGTGCTCGACATCAGCATCAGTGGTTGCGCGCTGCTGGTGCCGCCCGACGTGCCGCCGCTGCCCCCGGGCACGCGGGTGCCGGGCGTGCGCCTCGCGCTCGACGCCCTGACCCACCTCGACGCCACGCTGGTCCTGCAGCATGTGACCTCGCTCGACGGCGACGCCGCCGGCGCGCGCCTGGGCTGCGCGCTGCACGACCTCGACGGCCAGGCCCAGCGCGTCCTGCAGCACCACATCGATCAGGCGCAGAAGCGCAAGCGGCTGCTGTCGATCGACTGACCCACCGCCGCGCCATGCCCGCCCCGGCCCGCAGCGGCGGCTTCACGCTGGTCGAAGCCACCATCGTGCTGGCCGTGACCGCGATCCTGGTGGCGATGGCGCTGCCGATGTGGGGTGGCCTGAGCGCGCGTCAGCAGGTGCTCGGCGCCGGCGAGACGCTGGTGCACGGCCTCGCGCTGGCCCGTCAGGAAGCGGTGCGCCGCGGTGTGCCGCTGTACCTGGTGCCGCACACGGGCACCCAGTGGTGCTGGGCGATCAGCACGCAGCCCGGCTGCGACTGCCGCCAGGCCGGCGCCGACTGCGCCTTGCGCCGGGCCAGCGCCGGCGACACCCCCGGCGTCGATCTGGCCCAGGCCCAGGGCATGCGCTTCGACCCGCACGACGGCCGCGCCAGCGGTGGCCTGGCAGCCACCTGGCGCGCCGCGCCGGTCAGGCCCGACACCGGTGCGGCCGAAGTCCACGTCCACCCCTTCGGCCGCACGCGACTGTGCGCCCGCGGCGCGCCGCTGCCGGGCGTGTCGGCGTGCTGAGGCCGCTGCTGCGCAACCTGAGCGGACGCCGCCGCGGCCGATCAGACGAGGGCAGATCGGGATCCAGGCAGGCCTGCAGACGCCGCCGTGGTCTGGGGCCTTGCGCCCGGCAGCCGCAGCTCGCGCCGGTCAGACCTGCATGTTCATGATCTCGGAGTAGGCCTGCACGAGCCGGTTGCGCACCTGCAGCGTGGCCTGGAAGCCGATCTGCGCGCGCTGCATCGCGATCATCGTCTGCTCCAGGCTGACCTGCGGGTTGTCGAGCTGCAGCTCGCGCTGCAGCCGGCCGGCTTCCATCTGCTGCGCGCTGACGGCCTTGAGCGCCTGCGTCATCGCGACCTGGAAGCTGCCGGCCTCGGCGGCGCCGGGGGCGCCGCGCGTGGCCAGCGGCGTGCCGTCGGGGCGCAGGCCGGCGCGCGCGACCGCCTGCGCAAAGTCGAAGGGCTTGAGATCGACCTTCATGACCACTCTCCAGACAGCGGGCTCGGCACCCGGGCCGCACGGTGCCCACTGTAGGCCCGCCCTGCGGCCCGCACCGGCCTGAACTGCCGCGCGTTCGCGGCCCTGTTCGCCTGTTCGCAGCGCGCGGCCGACGCGAACAATGGCCCTCATCCGGTCCTGCCCCAGGCCTGCGGCAGCCGCCGCTGCCGCACGACACCGACGATGGACTCCAGAGCGATCGCCCCCCTGCCCGCCGCAAACCTGAGCGCCGCTGCCACCCGCGGCGGCGGCGACGATGGCCTGCTGACCCGCCTCGCGGCGCTGCCGGCGCGCTCGCGGCTGACGCTGGGCATCGGCGTCGCGGCGCTGCTGGCCGTGCTGGTCGCGCTGGCCCTGTGGGGGCGCCAGGGCGACTGGCGCGTGCTGTACGCCAACCTGTCCGACCAGGACGGCGGTGCGGTCGTCGCCCAACTGTCGCAGATGGGCGTGCCCTACCGCCACGCCGAGGGCGGCGGCGCGATCCTGGTGCCCGCCAGCCGCGTGCACGACACGCGGCTGCGGCTGGCCTCGGCCGGGCTGCCGCGCGGCAGCGTGGTCGGCTTCGAGCTGATGGACAACGCGCGCTTCGGCCAGACCCAGTTCCAGGAGCGGCTGACCTTCCAGCGCGGGCTCGAGGGCGAGCTCACGCGCTCGATCGGCGCGCTCGCCGCCGTGCACTCGGCGCGGGTGCACCTGGCGCTGCCCAACCAGAGCGGCTTCTTCCGCGAGCAGCAGAAGCCCAGCGCCAGCGTGCTGCTGACGCTGCACCCGGGGCGCACCCTCGAGCGCGCGCAGATCGCCGGCATCGTGCACCTGGTGTCGTCGTCGGTGCCCGAGATGCAGCCGCGCGCGGTCAGCGTGCTCGACCAGACCGGCGCGCTGCTGTCGGCGCCCGACGGTGCGCTGGCCCAGCAGGGCCTCGACACCCAGCAGTTGCAGCATGTGCAGCAGATCGAGCAGGCCTACCTGCGCCGCATCGTCGAGCTGCTCGAGCCCATCGTCGGCCGCGAGAACCTGCGCGCGACGGTCACCGCCGAGGTCGACTTCTCGCAGACCGAGTCGACCTCGCAGACCTTCGGCCCGAACCAGGGCGAGTCCCCGGCGGCGGTGCGCAGCCGGCAGGTCTCGGAGTCCGGCGCCGCGGCGGCGGCGGTGCCCAGCGGCGTGCCGGGCGCGGCCAGCAACACGCCGCCGACGCCGACCAGCGCCCCGGTCAACGCGCCGGCCGCGCCGCTGCAGGCCGCGCCGACCGGCGGCGGCGGGGCGAGCACCCGGCGCGACCAGGTCATCAACTACGAGGTCGACAAGACCGTGCGCGTGACGCGCGCGGCCACCGGCACGGTGCGCCGGGTCAACGCGGCGGTGGTCGTCAACCACCGCAGCACAACCGATGCCCGCGGGCGCGAGACGACGCAGGCCCTGCCGCAGGAGGAGATCGACAAGCTCACCGCGCTGGTCCAGCAGAGCATCGGCTACGACCGCGAGCGCGGTGACTCGGTGCGCGTGATCTCGGCGCCGTTTCGCACGCCGGCGGTCGTCGAGCCCGCACCGCTGCCGCTGTGGCAGCAGCCCTGGCTGCACGAGCTGCTGCGCGGTGCGGCGCTGCCGCTGGCGCTGGCGCTGGTCGCCGTGGTGCTGGTGCTGGGCCTGCTGCGCCCGGTGCTCAAGTCCCTGGCGCCGCCCGCGCCGGCTGCGCCGCCGCGCGGCACGCGCATCGACACCCTGGTCGCCGATGGCGCCGACGAGCGCGCTGCCGCGCTGCCCGCGCTCGAGGCGCCGCGCAGCGACGAGCGCCTCGAGCGCGCGCGCCAGCTCGCGCGCGACAACCCGGTCGCGGTGGCCGGCATCGTGCGCGGCTGGGTCGGTGGCGCGGCCACCTGAGCGCGCAAGGCAGGCAGTCGCACCATGGCAGCACTCGACGACCAGGGCGTGGAGGACGCAGCGATCCTGCTGATGTCGCTGGGCGAGGAGCAGGCCGCCGACGTCTTTCGCCACCTCGCGCCCAAGGAAGTGCAGCGCATCGGCGAGGCCATCGCGCGGATGAAGGCGGTGCCGCGCGACAAGGTCGAGTCGGTGCTGGCGCGCTTTCACGACCAGGCCGACACGCAGAGCATGCTGGTGCCCGACAACGACGAGTACGTCAAGGCCGTGCTGCGCAAGGCGCTCGGCGAGGACAAGGCCAACCTGCTGATCGAGCGCATCCTGCAGGGCGGCGACACCAGCGGCATCGAGAGCCTCAAGTGGATGGACGCCGGCTCGGTGGCCGAGCTGCTGCGTCACGAGCACCCGCAGATCGTCGCGGCGATCCTGGTCCACCTGGAGCAGGAGCAGGCCGGCGAAATCCTCAAGGCCTTTGCCGAGCGCCAGCGCAACGAGGTCGTCGTGCGCATGGCCACGCTCGACGGCATCCAGCCCTCGGCGCTGAAGGATCTCAACGAGGTGCTCGGCCGCGTGCTCGCCGGCGGCGAGCGCATGCGCAAATCGGCGCTGGGCGGCCCCAAGTTCGTCGCCGAGATCGTCAACCTGATGGGCAGCGCGGTCGAGACCTCGGTGCTCGACTACGTGCGCGAGGCCGACGCCGAACTCGCGCAGAAGATCATGGACAACATGTTCACCTTCGACGACGTCGAGAAGATCGACGACAAGGGCATCCAGGCCCTGCTGCGGGAGGTGCAGTCGGAGTCGCTGATCGTCGCCCTCAAGGGCGCCAGCGCCGCGCTGCGCGACAAGATCCTGCGCAACATGTCGACCCGCGCGGCCGAGACGCTGCGCGAGGACCTCGAGTCGCGCGGCCCGGTGCGGCTGTCCGAGGTCGAGGCCGAGCAGAAGGAGATCCTCAAGACCGTGCGCCGGCTCGCCGACGAGGGCCAGATCGTGCTCGGCGGCGGCGGCGACGACCAGTACGTCTGAGCGCCCACAGCAGCCAGAGGCCGCGCGATGTCGACCCCCCCGAAGCCCAACGGCGAGCGCACGGCCGCGAGCTACGCGCGCTTCATCCCGCGCGAGGAACTGCGCGACTTCGCGGCGTGGACGCCCGACACCCTGGCCGCTGCCGGCAGCGGCAGCGGCAGCGGCAACGGCAGCGGCAGCGGCCACAGCGCGACTGCCGCGGCTGCGGCCGAGAGTGCGCAGGGCGTGGTCGAGGCCCTGCAGGCCCAGCTCCAGGCCGCGCGCCAGGCCGGCTACCAGGACGGCTACCGCGACGGCCTGGCCGCGCTCGACGCCTTCAAGCGCAGCTATGCGCAGCAGGCCACGGCGCAGGTCGGCGCGCTGCTGCGCCGGCTCGACGCCGACCTGCTCGAGCTCGAGCGCAGCCTGGCGCAGACCGTCGCCCAGACCGCCGCCGAGCTCGCCCGCCAGGTCGTGCGCAGCGAGCTCGCGACGCGGCCGCAGCTCGTCGCCCGCGTCGCCGAGGACGCGCTGGCCGAGGTCCTGCTGAGCGCGCGCCACATCCGCGTGCATCTGCACCCCGACGACCTCGCGCTGGTCGAGCAAGGCGCCGCCGAGGCCCTGGCCGGGCGCGGCGCGCGGCTGGTGGCCAGCGCCGACGTCGAGCGCGGCGGCTGCCGCGTCGAGTCGGACCTGGGCGCGGTCGACGCCCGCATCGCCACCCGCTGGGCGCAGGCCGCCGCCCTGCTCGGCGCCGAGCTGCCCTGGGCCGATCGCCGCAGCGACGCCGCGGCGGCCGCCGACCCGGCTGCCGTCCTGGCCGCGCACGACCCCGAGGCAGGCCGACCATGAGCCGCGAGACCTGCCCGGCGGCCGCCGCCACCGACGCGCGCGCGCAGCGCTGGTCGCGCTACCTCGCCGACCTGCGCGCCCGCGCCGCGCTGGCGCCGCCGCTGGCGACCGCCGGCACGCTGGTGCGCGTGACCGGGCTGGTGCTCGAGGCCGCCGGGCTGCGCGTGCCGGTGGGCGCGGCCTGCGACGTGCACGTGCCCGGCGGCGCGCCGGTGGCCGCCGAAGTCGTCGGCTTCCACGGCGACCGCGCATACCTGATGGCCACCGGCGAGCTGCACGGCCTGGCCAGCGGCGCGCGCGTGGTGCCGCGCGAGGTGCCGCCGGTGCCGCCGGCCTTCGGCGAGCCGACCCACCCCTGGCGGCGCAGCGAGGACCGCGGGCTGCACCTGCCGATGGGCGACGGCCTGCTCGGCCGCGTCGTCGACCCGCTGGGCCAGCCGCTCGACCGCGGCGGGCCGATCGCCGGCACGCGCGACGAGCCGATGGTGCGCCGGCCGATCAACGCGATGGACCGCGACCCGATCCGCCAGCCGCTCGACACCGGGGTGCGCGCGATCAACGCCCTGCTGACCGTCGGCCGCGGCCAGCGCATCGGGCTGTTTGCCGGCACCGGCGTCGGCAAGTCGGTACTGCTGGGCATGATGGCGCGCTACACCGCCGCCGACGTGATCGTCGTCGGCCTGATCGGCGAGCGCGGGCGCGAGGTCAAGGAGTTCATCGAGGACATCCTCGAGGCCCAGGGCCGCGCGCGCAGCGTGGTCGTCGCCGCGCCGGCCGACTGCCCGCCGCTGCTGCGCCTGCAGGGCGCGAGCTACGCCTCGGCCGTGGCCGAGCACTTCCGCGACCGCGGCCGCCATGTGCTGCTGCTGATGGACAGCCTGACGCGCTACGCGATGGCGCAGCGCGAGATCGCGCTGGCCATCGGCGAGCCACCGGCGACCAAGGGCTACCCGCCCAGCGTATTCGCGCGCCTGCCCGCGCTGGTCGAGCGCAGCGGCAACGGCCTCAACGGCGTGGGCTCGATCACCGCCTTCTACACCGTGCTGACCGAGGGCGACGACCCGCAGGACCCGATCGCCGACGCCGCCCGCGGCATCCTCGACGGCCACATCGTGCTCTCGCGCGAACTCGCCGAGAGCGGCCACTTCCCGGCCATCGACGTCGAGCGCTCGATCTCGCGCGTGATGACCGCGGTCGCGCCGCGCGAGCAGCTCGACGCGGCTCGCCGCGCGCGCCACCTGCTGGCCAAGCTCGGCAAGGCGCGCGACCTGCTGCAGATCGGCGCCTACACCGCCGGCAGCGACGCCGAACTCGACGCCGGCCTGCGCGCGCGGCCGGCCCTCAACGCCCTGCTGCAGCAGGACATGCACGAACGCGCCAGCCTCGACGACAGCCGCCGCCAGTTGCTGGCCGCCGTCGCCGGCACCTGAGGCCGGCCGCCCCACCCCCGCCCCCACCGGACACCCCCCGATGCACACCCTGAACCTGCTGCTCGAACGCGAAGAAGCCGAACGCGACCGCTGGCTGCAGCGCCTGGAGCAGGCCGAGGACGCGCTGCGCCGCGCGCAGGCACAGGCCGAGCTGCTGCTGAGCTACCGCGACGACTACCGCCAGCGCTGGGGCGCGCAGTTTGCCCGCGGCGCCAGCGTGCCGCTGGTGCAGTGCTACCAGGGCTTCGTCGGCCGGCTCGACCACGCGATCGCCGAGCAGCAGCGGCAGTTGCAGGCCGAGACCGCAAGAGCCGACCAGACCCGCGCCGCGCTGGCGGCGCAGCAGGTGCGCGTGGCCTCGGTGCGCAAGCTGATCGAGCGGCGCGCCCGCGACGCCCAGCTGCGCGCCGGCCAGCGCGAGCAGAAGCATGCCGACGAGGTCGCCGCGCGCACGCACCGGCTGGCGCTGCAGCAGGTCGCCGCGGCGGCGTCATGAGCCCCGCCCTGGCCCTGGCCCCGACCCCGAACTCGACACCCGCGCCCGCCCCGAGCCGATGACATCCGCCCTGCCCCCCGCCGGCCCGCCCGCAGTCGCCGCCACCCGCCCTGCCCACACCGCCCCACCCGGGGGCGCGCGCGGACGCGCCGACGCGGCGCCGGGCGACTTCGCGGCCCTGCTCGGGCGCTCGCTCGAGGCCGAAGCCGGCGCCCCCGCCGATGCCGGCGCCGCGCAGTCGCCCAGGCTGCCGGCGGCCGGCGATGCGGCCGACACCGCCGCCACCGACGCCACCGCCGACGCGATCGACACCGGAGCGGCCGCCGCCGCTGCGGCAGCCGCTGCGGCAGCGCCCGCGCGCGGCGCACCGCGCCTGCCCGCGCAGGCCGCTGCCGCCGACCCTGCGGCGGCAGCCACCGCCATCGCCGGCGACACCGCCGGCCACGGCGTCGGCCTGCCCGGGACCGCACTGCACGCCGCCGGCGAAGGCGGCCGCGGCGATGGCGGCGAGAGCACCGACCCCCGCCCCAGCCTCGCCCGAGGCCCGGCCGCAGCGGCGCTGGCGGCACCGACGCGCGCGGCGGTGGCCGACGCTGCCGCGCAAGCCGAGGCCGCCGCCGGTTCGCCAAGCCACGCAGCGCCGGCCACCGCATCGCCCGCCGTCGCCGCCCCCGCCGAGCTGCGCCCCGGCGCTGAAGCGCTGGCCGGCGCCCTGGTCCGCGCTGCGGCGCCGCTGGCCGATCCGGCCGCGGTCGCCGCCGCACTGTCGTCGGCTGCGCTGGCCGCGACCAGCACCAACGGCACCGCCACCGCAGCCGGCGCGCCGCCGCAGGCCACGCTGCCGCAGCCGCCGGGCACGCCGGCCTTCGCCGCCGCGCTCGGCCAGCAGGTCAGCCTGTGGCTGCGCCAGGGCGTGCCGCAGGCCGTGCTGCAGCTCAACCCGGCCGAGCTCGGCCCGGTCGCGGTGCGCATCACCCTCGACGGTACGCAGGCGCAGGTCGACTTCACCGCGCTGCACGCGGCCACCCGCGGTGTGCTCGAAGCCAGCCTGCCGGCGCTGGCCGGCGCGCTGCGCGAGGGCGGCCTGACGCTGGCCGGCGGCGGCGTCTTCGACCGCCCGCGCGAGCAGCGCGGGGCCGCGCCGGAGGCCACCGCGGCATCGCCCGCCGCAGCGACCAGCGGCCACGGCGCGGCGCCCGCGTCCGCTGCAGCGCCGCTGCCGCAGCGCCGCCGCGGCGTCGTCGACCTCGTGGCCTGACGGTGCCGGGCACGCCACCCGCGCCGCGACCGCCGCAAGTCGCGTAAGCCGCCGATTGCCTGCGCTATTCCCGGCTTAGCCGGCGCAGCCGCTCCGAATAATCGGCAGCAGTCGCCCGGCCCACGCCGGGCACCCGAGCCAGGAGCCCCGATGTCCGCTGCCGCCGCCCCGACCGCCGCCGCCGAAGCCGCCCCGAAGAAGGCCAAGGGCAAGCGGCTGCTGATCATCGGCATCGTGCTGGCCGTCGTGCTCGCCGGGGCGGGCGGTGCCGTCTTCTTCATGAGCCAGCAGGCCGCACAGGCCGAGGGCGACGAGCTCGCCGAGGACGACGCGCTGGCAGCACGGCGCGATGCCCGGTCGGCCAACCCGCCGGTCTTCGTGCCGCTGGAGGTCTTCACCGTCAACCTCGCCGACCGCGGCGGCGACCGCTTCGCACAGATCGGCGTCACGCTCGAAGTCGTCGACCGCTCGGTCGACGCCAGGCTCGAGGCCGTGATGCCGGTGATCCGCAGCAACATCCTGCTGGCGCTGGCGCGCAAGACTTCCGACGAGCTGCTGCAGCATGAGGGCCGCCTGCGGCTGGCCGCCGAGATCCGCGTCGAGACCCTGCGCGCGCTCGGCCACGCGGTCGCCGTCGAGGACCTGCTGCCCGCCGCCACCGAGGGCGAGGCCGAGCACACGCCGCAGCGCCGGAGCGCCCGCCGCGCGCTGCAGGACCTGCCGGTGCAGCAGGTGCACTTCTCGAACTTCATCGTCCAGTGACGGCCCCCGCAGCCGCCCGGAGGCCCGCGCGATGAGCCAGCAGATCCTCTCGCAGGACGAGGTCGATGCCCTGCTGCAGGGCATCACCGGTGAGAGCCAGAAACTCGACGCCGTGGAGCCGAGCGGCCCCGGCGGCGTCCGCGACTACAACCTGGCCAGCCAGGAGCGCATCGTGCGTGGGCGCATGCCCACGATGGAGATCATCAACGAGCGCTTCGCCCGCAACATCCGCGTCGGGCTGTTCAACTTCATCCGCAAGACGCCCGAGGTCGCGATCGGCGGCATCAAGGTGCAGAAGTACAGCGCCTTCCTGCGCGAGATCGTCGTGCCGACCAACTTCAACATCGTCAGCGTGCGCCCGCTGCGTGGCTCGGGGCTGATCGTCTGCGACCCGGCCGTGGTCTTCGCCGTGATCGACTCGCTGTTCGGCGGCAGCGGCAAGTTCCACACCCGCATCGAAGGCCGCGACTTCAGCCCGACCGAGCTGCGCGTGATCGAACGCCTGATCGAGGTCGTGATCGCCGAATACCGCAAGGCCTGGCAGGGCATCTACCCGCTCGAGTTCGACTACCAGCGCTCCGAGATGCAGCCGCAGTTCGCCAACATCGCCACGCCCAGCGAGATCGTGGTCTCGACCTCGTTCACGCTCGAGATCGGCGACAGCACCGGCATGGTCCACTTCTGCGTTCCCTACAGCACGCTCGAGCCGATCCGCGACGTGCTGTACTCGGCGCTGCAGGGCGACGGCGCCGAACCCGATCGCCGCTGGGTCAACCTGCTGACGACGCAGATCCAGTCGGCCGAGGTCGAGCTGGTGGCCGAGCTGGCGCGCACGCCGGCCACCGTCGAGCAACTGCTCGCGCTCAAGCCCGGCGACTTCATCGAGCTCGACCTCGACCCGGCCATCGAGGCCAGGGTCGACGGCGTGCCGGTGCTCGCCTGCCACTACGGCACCAGCAACGGCCGCTACGCACTCAAGGTCGACCGCCTGATCTCCAGCTCCCCGCTGGGCTGGCTCGGAGAGCCCCATGTCCGCTGAACCCCAAGCCACGATGAGCCCCGCCCGGCCGCCCGAAGGGGCTCATTCCCGCCCGGCGGGACCGGGCCACAGGCCCGAGGGTGTCCCAATGAGCGACGAAGACCGCATGGCCGCCGAGTGGGCCGCCGCCCTGTCCACGGGCAAGCCCGAGACCGCCTCCGAAGTCGCCGAGGCGAGTTCGGCCGCGGCGCCGGCGGCCTTCGCCAGCCTCAGCCCCGAGCCGGGCGCTGCCGCGTCCGCGGCGGTCAACGACATCAACCGCATCCTCGACATCCCGGTCCAGCTCAGCGTCGAGCTCGGCCGCACGCGCATCCCGATCAAGCACATCCTGCAGCTCGCGCAGGGCTCGGTGGTCGAGCTCGACGCGCTGGCCGGCGAGCCGATGGACGTGCTGGTCAACGGCTACCTGATCGCGCAGGGCGAGGTGGTGGTCGTCAACGACAAGTTCGGCATCCGCCTGACCGACATCGTCACCCCCAGCGAGCGCATGCGCCGGCTCTCGCGCGGCTGAGGCGAGCATGGACCAGTTGCCGGTCGGCCTGTCTGCGCTGTTCTGGTTCGTCGTCGTGCTGGCGGCGATCCCGCTCGTGCTGTGGCTGCTCAAGCGCTCGAGCCTGGGCCACGCGGCCGGCGCCGGGGCGGCGCTGCGCACCGTCGCCACGCTGCCGGTGGGCCCGGCCCAGCGCGTGGTCACGATCGAGGTCGGCGAGGGCGACGCGCGGCGCTGGC
>Ga0208610_100436_pt1 | contig 14544 bp, 9 predicted proteins | sample SubbioR11Jul_8A2_FD_184815 | JGI IMG/M metagenome (GOLD analysis project Ga0208610, IMG submission 184815) | Serpentinite rock and fluid subsurface biosphere microbial communities from McLaughlin Reserve, California, USA - CR11Jul_8A2 (SPAdes) | ecosystem: Environmental > Terrestrial > Deep... | reverse complement strand
CGCCCATTGCGGAGAAGAAGTTCGTCTGGCCGCAGTAGATAGCACCAGTATGGTTCCGCATTTCCGGCATCGGAGCGGAAATAGTGATGTTGAGTGCGAATATTATCTTGGTCAATATGGATCATTTAGCACGGACGCTCATTCGCGGAAAAGCAAGAATGAAAGAGCTGAATTTTACTTCGACAGTAATACAAAGATGTTTTATCTTGGATTAAGGTTTAGCGAAGATGAGATATCTGCCTATGAACAGCTTTCTACCATTTTCGAGTTGAGGGTTGCGTCTCAGGTGCAACCGTTCTACACATTACGAATTAACGGGAAAAACTTTTCCGTTGATACTCAGAGACTGATTCCTCTCAATAAATTCTCTTACAGCTATTTTTTATCAAACACACTTAATGGCGTCAAGAGAAAATACAAGGTGTTCAATAATGTCTCGCATTACGCTGCGACTTTCTTTAAGATGCACGTGGGTGATAGTGGTTATCGAGCTAAATTAGTTCGTAGTTTCGTTCTTTATACGAATATTCCTTACTTTATAGCTTTTCAAAGCCAGAGTCAGGATTGGTCACTAGTAGATACTCGCCTACCAAGCGAAATCAAGGTTGAAAACACTTTCGAGTTTACGACAATGGGGAGAAAATTCTTAGGAAAGGTTTTGACCATAACTGCAAAAACAGCCCAAATTGATTCGTTATTATCCTCGTGGGGATATCAGTTGGAAGCCGCAGAGACGCTGACTTTGCTTTGGCCGCCAGCAATCCTTTCAGAGGATATATCACTAATAAATGCAGATGCAGCTTATCTTTATTCAACATTTGAGTTGCAGCCACACGGCAACATCAATGTCCATTCTGAGGACATCACAAAGATTGCTGATAGGCTTACAAAAGTTGCCGTTAATCCCAGAATCAAAGTTTATAAGAAGAACTCAGAACTGATACTTGAAACCTGCGAGCAAGAATCAGATGAATTCATTGACATTCCCGTAGCTCGAATAGTTGAAAGAAACTATCGAGTTCCGGACAATGCATCCTTTATGTTCAATCGTTCCGGGGTTTTGCCACTGAGCAAGGGTGTGACTGTCCAGATGACTCTTGACAGCGTAGTTAGACATTATTTGAACGGGTATTTGGATGGGATAGTTGCTCCGTCAGAACAAATTACGATGTCTGGAGAATCATTGCTCCGAGATGCTCTTATGCATTATAAAAGAACCGAAACGCTCAACTGGGATGATTTCAAGTCGCTTGACCTTAGCCAGACCGCTTTTCAATACATCGAAACCTGCGAGAAGACAGGACTGATTAACTCTGCGGCAAAATACTTCATTGAGGAGGGGCGGATATGAATTACCTTCCCACGATGACCGAGGTCGAGATCCGCTATGTTTGTTCAGTTATCCCTCTCCAAGATTCTGTGAGGTATTTCAAGCATTATCCAAAAGATTTTGCGAAAGTTATGCCGGGATTTCGAGCTACAAGCCTAAAAAACCAAGAGCAGGTCAGCGGTATTTTGTTCCGAAAGCGCAACCAGCACTTTATTTCATCATTTATTGAGAAGCGCATCAGCCGGTGGCTTGATGAGATTGGCGCGGCTATCAATAAAAAGACCGAAGAAGGTGAAAGCAAGGAATCTGCGTTGCTGCAAACCTTGCCTCATTGCTTCTTTGTGAACAATATTGGGTTATACTTCAAGTTGACGGGTCAGGAATATACAGGGGAGTTTCTTTCTATGCTTAGCGCAAGCATCAGGTTTATTAAAGATGCCGACACAGAATGCGAACGCACTAAATCAAAACTGGACACAAAAACAACCGAAGTCAGTCGTTTTGAAGCGGAACTTGAGCGTGTTCAGGCCGAACAAAGCAAAATGAGCCAAAAGCTGAGTGAGCGCTTAGACGAAATTAAGACACTTAAGCGCGCTAACGCAGACCTTGAAAAAAGCAAAGGAATTATCGCCTCGTACGAACAAACAATTGGAAGTCTGAAGCAAAAAGCGCAAGAACGGGATGATTACATACAACAACTGAAGGCTGCATTGTCTGTCGCAAGAGAGGAACAACAGCAGCTTGAGAAAAAGATCAGAGAAGAAATCGCCAAGCAACAGAAAACGGAGAAATATCGCCAAGATACCGCTCAAAAACCTAAATGTCCTAAAGACCTCGATGAGTTTAGGGATTATTTGGGATACAATTTTGAAAACATCGGTGTACCAGCAAATTCGGACTATTATCCGTTGCTCAAAGACTACCTGAGCAAGATATTGTTTCAAGGAAAACCGATTATTATCAGCAGAAGCACAGGATTATCTTTGATGAAATGCGTTTCAAACACGCTTGCAAAGACTCCGGTAGTTTCAACTTTAGCATTCGCCGATGATGTCACAGATAAATTAATAGATGGCTTTTTGTCACAGGACAAGCGTATAGTCTGCTTAGACAACTTCATTGGGAATTACAATGAAACTACGCTCATAACCATTTGTGATAGGCACAAAGATAAGATAATTTTCTTGACTGTTGCTTATGACCACACACTCTGCTTCGTTCCAGACGAATTAATGCGGTATTGCCATTATCTAAACCTAAATCGCGTTGAGGCTTTTACAGACGACACAGAGCTGACAGAAGACCCATCAGTTGTGGATGAAGTAGAAGCAGTAGTTACTTCAATTGTACCAGATGTTCGTTGGGCTGTCGCCTTAAAAGGAATGCTTGAGGAATTTGGGGTGCGGGGTGCTTTGTCCGCATATAAGAGTTCCCTCGTTGCTGACGAGTTGAGCCTTTGCCGTCTGTTGGCGTTTGATGTCTTGCCATACTGTACGGATGTTCTTAAAGTTGCTCCTTTCAATGTCTCCGAGCGATTGGTTAAATATGCGGGTTATAGCGGCAGATGTCTTTATAAGGATTTGTTCAGGAGGTGGTTTCGTGATGAATGACCTGCTGAAAACGATGTCGAACGATATGAATATTCCCCGTTATCGCAATGAATCAGATGAATCTTTCGTTTATCGTCTCTGCTATTCTGCGTTGGGGCAATGGTGTCTAAGCACGGCGATAAATTTGACAGCAGGAGCCGATGGTACTACGAAGCACAACCAAACCATTGTGCTTAATGACCTTTTATCACGGTTCACCGAACTGTTTCCGTATATAGCCGATAGATTCATTGACTTCAGTAATCAGCAAACATCTTTTTCGATCAGCGTCCGAAGGGCTTATGAGGAAACAGGATACCTATTGACCGATAGTAACAACCACAACCGAATCACAAACTATGGCAGAACTATTCGGGTTGGCGATAAGTTTTTATTCTTTGGGCTACCCTGTGAACATTGCGAAGTTAACGGACTTGGGGTGTTTGCGAACCCTACTGACTACTTGGTTGTTTTGAAGGACTTTCTCATAAGAGATTCTCTGCCGAGCGAGGCGTACTTCAACTCGCGGTTTGACCCAATTGATTTTTACCAAAGGGACATTGATTTATCCGACTTGGAATATTTCAATCCCAAGTCGAATAATGTACCATCTATGTCATGGGGTAAAAAGCCTGAAACAGATTGTACTGTGGCGAGGAAAACCAAAACGGGTCCGTTCTATCGGATAATGAAAGTAACTGACAATATACAGTTCGCCGATGAACCGGTTGAACAGCAAAGCGATATTTTTACATCGTATGAATACAGGAGACTGTACTTTGCGCTGAAATTCCATTACGACAACCCTCTGAAAGCAACAATAACGAAACTCGATGAGTTGTATTCTAAAATTCGTATAGGAGGGCACTTGCCGAATCGCGAATACTACCTATTGTTACTTTTGTCGTGGCCGGAACACAATGCGTTTGACAAAGTGAACTTTATCATAAGAAACGACCTGATTGCCGATGCAACTGATGCGCTTGCAGACATCGGGATAGAAATTAAGAAAGGGCAACCAAATGCATAATCCAAACGGAGTTCAGGAGTATTATCAGGCTATTCGGGATAGGCTGAAGAACTACATTAAGTCCGACTATTTGGCAAATAGCGAAACGCTATTGCTCTATGTCGATGACCTTCTTGGCGAGTTGTGTTCTGAGCACACGAACATCGCTCGTGAGCCGTATATTGAAACATCTGCTTCTTATAAGAAAATACAGGATGGAATACGGAACTCTTCTCAAATTGAGCAAGTGGTCAAAGAGTCTTTGCTAAAATTGGTTATCAAAGGCCTCGGCATTTTCTCCGACCCATTTGAGCATCAGGTTAAAGCTCTCGAACATTTCCTTGCCGGACGGGATTTGTTTGTGTCCACGGGCACCGGTTCTGGTAAGACCGAATGCTTCCTTTGGCCAATTATTGCAAAGTGTTTCAACGAAGCAAAGAATCACCCTGCGACCTTTAGAAACAGGGCGGTTCGCACACTTATCATTTACCCAATGAACGCGCTCGTTTCAGACCAGTTGGCACGCTTTAGAAAAATCATCGGCAGCCCGGATTTCAAAGACATATTTACTGGCGACACCCAAGCGACACGGATACCTCATTTCGGTATGTACACAGGACGAACTCCGTACTCTGGTGATGCAAAAAAAGCAAGTAGCCAAGAACTGGCGATGACTTTCCGAGAGAACTACCTAATTGACGAAACTGCCGATGCCGACACACAAAGAAGGCAAACGAACAATATCAAAGGACTTAAAAGCATCAACAAATATCCTGCGCGATCTGGTGAAGACGGACTTCGTGTCTTTATTGAAAATCTTGAAAAAAACATCCACAGGCCGTCACCATATGATGCCGAGTTCATAACGCGCTTTGAGATGCAGAATTGTCCTCCTGACATTCTGATTACCAACTACTCAATGTTAGAATATATGCTTATGCGTCAGCGTGAAGCTAACATTTGGGATAAAACAAAAGCGTGGCTTGAGATCTCGGATGAGAACAGACTGCTTATTGTTCTTGACGAGGCGCATATGTACCGTGGCTCTGCCGGAGGGGAAATTGCGCTCCTGCTGGAAAGGGTGTTCCACCGTCTGGGAATTTCCTCAGAAAAGGTTCAGTTCATCCTGACAACTGCGAGTATGCCCCAAAACGAGCTGAGTGCAATTAACGGTTTCTATACCGGCCTAACTGGAAAAGTTGCTTCTTCTTGTGAATATCTCTTTGGGTCAAAAGAGGATATTCCTGACGAACAGGAAATAAGAACGGACATAGAAGCATTAGCCTCAATAGGTTCCGACCAAGTCCAAGGAGAAGCAATCACGAAGCGGATTACCGCTTTCGCATCTTCAGTATTTAATACGACCTTGCCGTTTGCCATTAGTCGAGATAGCGCACAAGAGTGGCTATACAACAATCTTCCGAAGTATGAGGCTTTCGTTAAACTGAATAGACTCTGCCGTGATGGTGCGAAATCGTATAGCGAAATAAAAGAAGCTATCTTTGGAAATGTACCTGATTCTGAAAAGGCACTCAATGCCCTGCTGGTATTAGTTTCACTGGCAGCGAAAGATGGTAACATTTTGTTTCCAGTCAGGCTTCATATGTTCCTTCGCGGTTTGCAAGGGCTTTATGTCTGCTCGAACCTCAAATGCACCTGTGCGAAACACTCAGAAAGTGAAAAATTGCCGCTTGGGAAAATCATCTCTATTCCGAAGGATAAGTGCGAGTGCGGGGGCAGGATATACGAACTCTTCAATCACATAAAATGTGGGGCGTTATATATTCGTGCATTTGTTCAAAAAAACGAGGGTCAGCCATACTGGTACGTCTTCCCGCAAAAGGGTTTGGACGGGGATGTTAATTCTTTGCAAGAACTATTGCTTTACGTCGCCCCAAAACAATATCAGTGCGGGAAGAATGATAAGATTGGCTCCCTTGATCCATTCACAGGTAAACTGTATCTGACCCCGCAGGATGACGAAACTTTGCTTGATGTCGTCTACTACAATAGAAGTGAAAAAGGCAAAAAGACAGATGCCAAAGGAATGTCTTTTAATTTTGGTGTATGCCCAAAATGTAAAAAGCCGATGCCGTTAAAAAAACCCGTCGACTTGTCAACCAAAGGAAATATACCGTTTTACAACTTGACTAAGGCTCAATTCGAACTTCAACCGCCAAAGTCAGATCTTATTAACCGAGGGAAAAAAGTGTTGCTATTCTCCGATTCGCGTCAAAATGCAGCTAAACTCGCATTAGACCTTTCAAAATCATCAGATGCGGATGCTTTCCGCCAAGCAGTGATGCTTGCTTCACTCTTGTTAGAAATAGACGGTAAAGAACACTCCTTAGCTGATTTGTACCCTGCATTTCTGGACGCGTGTATTCAGAATAGCCTTGCTTTCTTTAGCGGAAAGAGCAAAGAAAGGTTTGCTGACGACAAGCGCAAGTTTAGTGACTCAAAGTCACGGGCAGAAAGGCGTGGACGTGCTGTCGATTACGCCGCACTTTCGGCCGAGTTCCGTTCTTTGCCCGACGACTACTATGAACAGTTACTCACATTTTTCACGGAGAGCCCCCGCTCTTTTAAGGACATCGGCATAGGTTTTCTGTCACCGTTATGGTCTGTCCTTGACGATTGTTTGTATGATTTAGAGGATATCGGAATAAGTATCGACAAAAGCACGTTGTGTCAATTGCTTGTGCTGATGTTTTGGGATGTTATGGATGATAGTGCTGCTTTGGGAGAAACCATCCAAGATGATGTGCGAAAAGGACTGCCCGGACGAAGCAAGAACCAAACATTCGGACTGAGCTTCGACTTTTCAACATCACTGGATAAAGGACTACTCCTGCGAATTCAGGAATTGTTGAACCTTGATACCACAACAATGGGAAAAATCGTAGATAAGGTTCGTGACTTATTCTTTGCTTCTTCGCCTGCCAATCGCTACTACATTAAATTAAGTGCGGTCAAAATCGAATTGGCAGGCGAGGATTTTGTGTGGTATCGGTGCGTGAAGTGCGGCAAGTTGTCTCCGTACAAAATTGGTGATTATTGTGGCGCTTGCTTTGATTCGGCTGATTTAGTTCCAATCGGCGAATCAAAATTATCCCGCTTTGACTTCTGGCGCATCCCCGTTCTAAATGCACTCAGGAAGACAGAAAATATTCACACGATTGATACCGAAGAGCATACAGCGCAGCTTTCGCACAAAGAAATCCGTAGCGACACATGGAGCCGCACGGAAAAATATGAAATGCGCTTTCAAGACATTAACACTGGAGAACACGGCGAAGATGCGATTGATGTTCTCAGTTGTACAACAACGATGGAAGTCGGTATTGATATCGGCTCTTTGACTGCGGTCGGGCTTCGTAATATCCCGCCCATGAGGGAGAACTATCAACAACGAGCAGGACGTGCCGGACGTAAGAATGCAGGGATATCAACTATCGTTACTTACGCCTCTGGAGGCACGCACGACAGCCACTACTTCCAGCACCCTGATGAAATGATTTCCGGCGTACTGCGTAAGCCTTGGATAGACTGTAGCAATCCGAAAATTAAACAACGCCATGTAAATATGCTGACACTAAACGGGTTTATGTCCACGGAAGCTATGAGATCCCAATTTGATGGGATAGTTGATATAGGGATTATTAAATTCTGCGAATTATATGGTGAAAACTTCATTGAGTTCGCAGAGCAATTTCCTAAAAACTCAAGACTGTCAACAGCTAAATTAATAGAGCATTTCCGAGAAATATGCGGGCTTGTTTTGGCAGAGGGCAAACGTGACGAGTATATAAACAATAACAAGGAAACGCCTGCGTTTGATATTTTTTACCGCAAAGGCTTTATTCCGTCTTACTCCTTCCCAAAGAATGTTGTAAGGTTCTTCGTTGAAAAGGAATCCAAGCGAGGCCAAAATGCGCCAAGGGATATTCAGTATGCACCCGAACGTGACATAACCGTAGCTCTTAACGAATATGCCCCTGGCCGCTTCGTAACAATCGATAAGAAAATATTTAAAAGCGGCGGGATTTACGCTAACCCTCGTCCCCGTGGGTTTGAAACCAATCAAGCAGCGTTTTACTTCAAGAACATTGACTACTACAATGACATCTTTATCTGCTCCGAGTGTAACTGGTTTGGGCTTCAGGAAGATACAAGCCTATCTCAATGCCCATACTGTGGCTCGGAGATTGTGAAGAACAAAATGCTGCGTCCTTGGGGGTTCTCCCCTGTTAAGGGCGATGAAGTAAAGTTCGAGGATGAGGACGAGCAATACACCTATGCTGAAGCCCCGTACTATTCTTATGTCCCTGAGGATACAAGGATGGACAGCTTTGGGCAAAGCAAAATCCGTTTCGCCAATTTGCCCGACCGCGAAGTGCTGACCGTTAATATGGGGAAGAGTAAAAACGGATTCAATATTTGCAAAAAATGCGGAGGAGCGGATGTAACTGACGCAAAGGGGAGCACGGCGTATTCGTTTTCTCAGCCTTATCACGATAACCACCCACTCTGCCGCCATGAAGGAACCGTTGCCCACGGCATTTATCTCGGATATGAGTTTCTTACGGATATGTTTATGCTCGATATATCTTACGATTCAACAAAGTTGGTGGGAAACCGCAGTGCCGAAGAGAAAAGCATCCTTCGTGCGGCTGTAACCACTTTGCACGAAGCACTCAAAAAAGCCGTCTCGCTCGTTTTGGATATCGATTATAACGAAATCAGCGGCGGCTGGCGTCCGAGAATCAAGGGAGACGGAAACTCTCATATAGAAATGTTTGTCTATGATAACCTAACCAGCGGCGCAGGATATTCATCACTAATAGGCTCGATTTTAGATAAGGTGCTCAAACGGGCGCGTATAATACTGACTGAGTGCGAATGTTCTCGCTCCTGTAAGAACTGCTTGGATAATTATTGGAATCAGCGAAATCATCAATTGTTCGACCGTCATTTGGGTTTGCAACTGCTTGACTACGCATACTTTGGGCGGTTGCCAGATGACTATGAAACAAGCAAGCAGAATGAATATCTTCTCCCGTTGCTGAAACTGATAACCGAGGATGGCGGGGTATCGCCACTCGCATTTGAGGTTATTCCAGCGATGCGGAAGAAACCAGACAACACAAGAAATAAAATTTATCTCAATCCTTATGATTTAACGGATTGGCTTCCAAATGCATTTATGACATACAGAAATCTGGTGAATGAGGGATAGTATGGCTAAGTCGCTTTCGCCGCTTCGTTATCCGGGCGGTAAATCAAAAATCTATGAAAAAGTTAGAAACCTGATCGTTTCCAACGGTTATGAGGGCAGAACATATGTCGAGCCTTTTGCCGGAGGTTTTGGTATAGGCATTGGTTTGCTATGCGAAGGTGTAGTGAAAGCGGCTATCCTGAATGATTATGATTCTCACATCTATAACTTTTGGTACTCCGTGCTTAATGACACAGACAACCTGCTTAGGCTGATTTCGGACACACCAATAACGATTGAAGAGCGTGAGAGACAAAAGCTGAACTACCGAGACACAGACGCAGATTCGTTGAGCGATGGCTTTGCAACACTGTTTCTGAATCGTGTCAACTTCTCAGGGGTCATAAAGGGCGGCCCCATTGGAGGGTTAGCGCAAACAGGGACGTACAAAGTTGACTGCCGTTTCAACAAGGCGGATATCAGTAGCAAAATAGAGACTATCGCCAAACTTAAGAGTAAAATTAAGCTGTACAACAAGGACGCAGGATATTTAATCAGAATGAGCCTGATGAGAATAAAAGCCCCGATGTTTTTGAATATCGACCCACCCTATGTGATAAAGGGCAGCCAACTTTACACGAATTTCTTTACCGAAGGAGACCATCTTAATCTTCAACGAGTGATTATTAAGCACTTGGATGCGGCGTTCCCGTGGATAATCACCTATGACGACTGTCCTTTAGTGAGGGATTTGTACTGGCGATTCCATATGGAGGAATACGGGATTACCCATAATGCCGGGAGAAGCGTTCAGAGTAAAGAAATAGTAATTACAAATCTACCAATAGACAGATTCTCATGGTAGGAGGATATCAATTATGACAACACTAAACCAGCTTCTTATCGCAGAAGCGACCGAATATGAATTCAAGTCCGCTGTTGAGGCTAACAAGCCACGCAGTTGGCTGAAGACCGTCAGCGCATTCGTCAATGGCGTGGGCTGTAGTATATACTTCGGCGTGTCCGACAATGGTGTTGCCATCGGATTCGATAACGCCCAGAAAGCCGCAGAGCAAGTCAGCGAACTTATAGAAGCGTCAAAGCAGATGCTTGTATCGAAAATATCGAATACCTTACAGACCGAAAACTGGATAAGGCTCAAATTGCCCGCCTAGCCACCTGCACATACAAGAGAAGCACAATTTACTCATCATCGATGAGTGGCAGCTTTTTCCAATGAATGAAGAGGATTCCCAGTTGCTTCTGTCGCTCATCGATCGACGACACAATCACCAAGCCACCATCATCGTGTCTCAATTTCAGCCTGCTGAATGGCTGGATCAAATTCCAGTTCCCGTTGCAGCTGAAGCAATCACTGATCGACTGTCTGCTCAATCCTACAGGATAACCATTCGGGGAGAGAAGTCCATGCGATCTCTATAGAACAACAAAGGGTCATTCTGTAAGATCAGGGTGGCCCTCATTCTCCGCGCTGGTGGCTCTAAGAAAACGCTGTACGCAAACGTAAAGGAATTACAATTTAGCAAAAGCGGATGGTCAAGAGTCATCTCAAAGGGGTGGCTCTCTGACCGGAAGCATGGCTCAATTTTTCCGGAGGCGTGGCTCACTGGTCACCGGAATCGCGGCTTTATGACGCCGTAATATGCAGGGCAACACTTTTTACTTTTATGGCCGGGAAAAATAGAATGTCTGGGCAGGGAAATCAAGTCTTTTGCAGAATGTTATTGGGGTTCGTTTCGGATTCCAGTGATTTTTTTGCTCCGTCTTAAAACTGCCGGCGCAAGATTTTCCGCTAAAAAACTAGGAGGCACTTTTGTACATGGGAGTGATAGTTGATCGCCATAGCACTTTATTGTATCGGTCAACAAAGGAAGATCTCCCTAAAGCTGTGGCATGCCTGAAAGATGCCTTTGCGGATGATCCCCTTTGGGCGGCAATATTCAAGAATGACCCTGACCGGGAGAAGGCCTTGGCGGCATTTTTTACTTTTCCGTTGCTATATGGAATGAAGTATGGTCAGGTATGGGCTACCTCCCCGGAAATAGAGGGAATAGCGGCATGGGTTCCGGGCAAGTATGCTGAAATGACTCTATGGCGCATGCTGTGCTCCGGAGCATTGTCTTATGGTACGAGGCTGGGGAAGGAAACTAGGCGTAATCTGGCAATTATATCCAAACAGCTTGTGCCTGCTCGCAAAAGATGGACTAGGAACAAGCGCTTCTTATACCTGGCAATTATAGGCATATCCTCCGCAGCACAGGGGAAGGGTCTCGGAAGTAAAATCATGGAGGCGATTAAAGAAGAAGCTGACAGGAACAAACTCTATCTTTATGTGGAAACGGAAAAGGAAGAAAATCTCTTGTTTTATCAAAAGCACGAGTTTGTTTTATGGCAAAAAATCGTGTTCGAGGAGATCAATTTGCCGATGTGGCTTATGGAGCGCAGGCCAAAAACCGGCTGCCTGGGGAGGCTGGGCTAAAACATTGGCCAAACGACATTTGAGTTCTAATACAGGTATGGGAGCAATAATTGGTGAGCGACTGTCAGGCTGAAAAAGAACTGCTTGCCCGCGCCCGGAATTGCCCGGAGGCGTTCGGTCGGCTTTATGACCAAAACTACTCTGCTATACTTAACTATTGCATACGCCGAACCGGTGATGTTGAGCTTGCTCAGGATATAACGGCCGAAACATTTGTTAAAGCGCTGAAAAATATCGGCCGATTCCAGTGGCGGAGCGTCGGCTCCTTTTCAGCCTGGCTCTACCGCATTGCTGGCAATGAGCTTGCTGACTGTTTTCGTAAAGGCGCCTCCAGGGAGGTTTCCTTGGAATATTTGCGGGAGAGCCAGGGGTTTGAGCCGGTGGCCCTTCACGAACTGGAAGCCGAATTGATTGCGGCACAGGAAACATTGGCGCGTCACCAGGAATTCCTGGCCTGCCGCCAAGAAATCAGCCTGCTGCCTCTTAAATACCAGGAGGTAATCGCCTTGCGTTTTTTTGCGGGAAAGAGCCATAAAGAGATGGCCGAGGTTTTAGGCAAACCGGAAGGGACAGTCAAATCCCTTTTACATCGCGGTTTGGAAAAATTACGGAATCAGCAGAGTAAAAAGTGTTAGAAAAACACAAAAAATTGCAACCTTTTTTCTTAAAAAGCGTTAACTAGAGCAAAAGGGTTGAATGAAATGAAAAATATCTTCGACGCCGAAAAAAATAAATTGCCTGTTCTGTTAGAAAACCTTGAGCTGCCCGAAGTGCAGACGCCGGCACACCAGCGTCATTTAAGGGAGTCTCTGCTTGCTTCTAGTTATTTTAAAGAAGGCGCTGTCCAGCTCTCCACCCGCCAAAAAATTGGCAGATTTATTGCTCCAGGGTTTACTCTGATGAAACCGAAAGCGTGGAGACTAGTGGTCTCGCTTGCTGTGCTGTTTTTGGCTCTCGGCGCTTACAGAGCCTTTTTTGTTGCTCCCCAGGCCGTAGCGAGCCTTACTTTGCAAGTCAATCCAGGCATAACCATGACCATTAGCGCAAGAAACAAGGTCCTAGACGCAGAGGCCTTGGACGCGCCAGGAGAGGCGCTACTGACAAGGCTTGATGTGGCAGGTAAAGAAGTGCCAGAGGTGCTGCGCCTCATGGCAGGGGCCTTGCGCGAGGCCGGCTTGCTGGCCCCCGAACGGCGGATAGTAGTGGCGCTGTACGCGATCGAAGAAGGGTTAAGGCCCGCAGAAAGGCTAACCCCGCCGGAACTGTCCGCCCTGACAGAAAATGTGCGCCAGTCTCTGCTTGGGTACATGCTTGAGCAGGGCTTGCCGGTGGAGGTAAAAGTTGCGGAGGTCACCGCTGAACTAGATTATGTCGCCCGGGCTATCGGCCTTTTGCCAATCGACTATGTCGACTATGTAGCCGAAGCCGGGTACCCGTTGGCCAAAGAGGTCCTTAAACTGCAAAAAGAACTGGGGATTGACCCGGCCTTGTTCAAAGAACAGCTGGGCACGATTAGGGCAGCCTTGGTTGACATAAGAAAAGCGGGGATAGAGTCTCAAATTGATGCCTTGGCTATCTTAAAGGTTGCTCTTGCCGCCGACCCGAAACTGCAGAAGCTGACCACCATCACTGCCGCGATGATGGACCTCGCTGAAAAAGGGCTGAGCAAAGAAACCGCTTTGGCTAAGATACAGGCCGCTATCAAGACTGACCCCACGCTGCAGAACTTTGACGACTTGCTGGAACTTCCCGAGAAGGAAGCGGATGAAGCTACCGAGAACGGCACCCCTCCGCCTGAGGCACCACAGCGTGACACGCCAAGGCCTGTTACGCCTGAAGCCGACGCGCCTCTGAAAGAAGCGGATGATGCTGAGAACGGCGCCCCCCCGCCTGATACTCCCCCTGATAAACCCGAGGAGTCGGCTGACGACGACTGAACCGCCCCCCCGGCTGTCGATTGTTTCTCTAAATCATAAAATTGCCGCGCACCCTTGATTTCGAGCCCGGGTACTCGTCAAAGTCGGTTTTCTTGTCCTTCCCGCGCCTACAGAACTTTTCTAGCGCAAGAAAGGGTTATATTTTTTTTCCTCGCCGATGGTCGTTCGAGGGCCATGACCAGGATAGACAGGCGTGTCATCTGGAAAGACGAGCAGGCGCGCTTTGATAGAGCGGATAATCTGCTCGGACGAGCCGCCGGGAAAGTCAGTTCGGCCGATAGACCCGGCAAACAGCGTATCGCCGGTAAACAGGGCACCGTCGATCAGCAGGCTGATGCCGCCTTTAGTGTGGCCGGGAGTGAAAATTACCTCTACGGTCAGATTGCCCACCGTAAGCGTTTCACCATCAGTCAGCAGGCGGTCGGGAGCGGCTAGTTGCAGCTTGCCGAGAAATGCCGACAGGCTAGCATGCGGCTTTTTGCACATTTCGCCATCAGCTTCGTGAATGAGCAGCGGCACACCCAGCGCCCGGCGAACTTCCTCGTTCGCGCCAACGTGGTCAACGTGGCCATGCGTATTGATAATGTATTGCACCTTGATCTTTTCTTTGGCCACCATTTCTAAGATGGTTCTGGCTTCCGCGCCAGGGTCGATAATGACACCTGCGCGCGTCTCCTCGCAAGCCACCAGGTAACAGTTGGCGGCAAAGGTACCTACTTCTGCCGAACGTATCAGCAAAAAATCGCCTCCTCAAAAGCTTGACTGGCTGTATTATTTCCACAGACAGCCTAAAAATCCTTTTTCAGGCGGACAGGAACTGACTGATAAACGCCGTTACCTGACCAAATTCGATAAGAAAGGCATCGTGTCCGAAGGGGGACTGGATCTCCCGGTATTCCGTCGTTACCCCGGAGCGACGGAGCTCCACAGCGAGACCCCTTATTTCCTGCGGCGGGTAAAG
>Ga0208610_100432_pt1 | contig 14642 bp, 11 predicted proteins | sample SubbioR11Jul_8A2_FD_184815 | JGI IMG/M metagenome (GOLD analysis project Ga0208610, IMG submission 184815) | Serpentinite rock and fluid subsurface biosphere microbial communities from McLaughlin Reserve, California, USA - CR11Jul_8A2 (SPAdes) | ecosystem: Environmental > Terrestrial > Deep... | reverse complement strand
CTACCGCTGATCGGGGAGGGCGAGGTCGAGTACCAGGGCCAACTCCGGCCCGCCGCCGAGGTTTTGTCTGAGCTGGGGCTGGACCCGCTGACGCTCGAGGCCAAGGAGGGGTTGGCACTGATTAACGGCACCCAGGCCATGACCAGCCTGTTGGCCCTGCTGGTCTGGGATGCCGAGATGCTACTGAAGACCGCCGACGTCGCCGCCGCCCTGAGCGTCGAGGCCATAAAAGCCAGCCATCAGCCGTTTCATCCAGCAGTGGCACGCTTGCGCCCGCACCCCGGCGCCGCAGCGGTCGCCGGTAACCTCAGCAAGCTCCTGGCTAACTCCGCTATCGAAGCCTCCCATGCCGATTGCGACAAAGTGCAAGACGCCTACTCGCTGCGGGCCGTGCCCCAGGTGCATGGCGCCTCGCGCGACGCGCTGAGGCATGTGCGGGAGGTGTTAGAGCGCGAGCTGAGAAGCGTTACCGACAACCCGCTGGTGCTGTGGGACGAGGGGCGGGTGATCTCGGCGGGGAACTTCCACGGCCAGCCCTTGGCGCTAGCAGCCGATTATGCCGCCATTGCCATCGCCGAAGTGGCCAACATCTCTGAGCGGCGCATCGAGCAGATGCTCAACCCGGCGCTGTCGGGCCTGCCGGCCTTCTTGGCGACGCAAGGCGGCCTGCACTCGGGGTTAATGATCAGCCAGTACACCGCCGCCAGCCTAGTGAGCGAGAACAAGGTGCTGGCCCACCCGGCCTCGGTCGATTCGATTCCCACCAGCGCTAACCAAGAGGATCACGTCTCGATGGGCACCCACGCCTGCCGCAAAGCTCGAGAAGTGTTCGAGAACGTGCTGTGGGTGCTGGCCATCGAGGTCGCTTCGGCGGCACAGGCGCTCGATTTTCACGCCCCGCTGCGCCCCGGCAAGGGGGTAGACGCGGTCTATACCCGCATCCGCCAGGAGATTCCGCACCTGGATCGCGACCGCTACCTGCGGCCAGAGCTCGACAAGCTGCGCGAGCTGATCCGCAGCGGCGAGCTGGTTAGCGTTGCGGAACAGGCGGTGGGTACGCTTGGCTGATGGCTGTTAGCATGAGCCCCATCCCAGACTTTTGGTGAAGTGCGTAGCGGTTGCGGGGAATCCCCCCGGCTCGCCTTGGTGTCACCCTGAGCCCTTCGACAAGCTCAGGGCAGGCTCCGCGAAGGGGTCTCGGGTTCTTCGCTGGCGAGATTCTTCGTCGCTATGCTCCTCAGAATGACAGGGGGTTAAGGGGGCTTATTTAAGCACCGGGCATATCTTTAAGTACACTAAGTCATGCGTCATGGCGAACTCCCCTTCACCGGCCCGGCCACCTTTTTTAAGGCCCCTTACCGGCCGCTCAGCCAGGAGTGGCAGGCGGATGTCGGCCTACTTGGCCTACCCTACGACTTTGCGGTTGGCTTCCGGCCCGGCGCCCGGTTTGCTCCAGGCGCACTGCGCGAGGCTTCCGGACGCTACGCCCTCGGCCCGGCCGGTTACTTTGACCTTGAGAGTGAGCGCTACCGCTTGTCGGGCGTATCGCTGGTCGATGCCGGCGATGTCGATCCGGCTCAGCTCGAGCACCAGGAGACCTTTGCCCGCATTACCCAGGCCGCTCAGGAGCTGCGCCAGCGGGTGCGGCTGCCGGTCTTCGTGGGCGGCGACCATAGCGTCAGCTATCCGGTACTGCTGGCCTACCAGGAAATCGGTGAGCTGCACGTGGTGCAGTTTGATGCCCATCTTGACTTCAGCGACAGCCGCAACGCCACCCGCTACGCCAACTCCAGCCCTTTCCGCCGCGCGGCCGAGGCGCTGCCGGACCTACACATCACCACGCTGGGCTTGCGCGGGCTGCGCACCGACCCCGAGGCCTGGCAGGCCGCCCAGGAGCGCGGCCATACCCTGGTTACAGCGCGGCGCATCCGGCAGGACCTCGAGGGGGTCATCGCCCTGCTCCCCCAGGGCCAAAGCGTGTACCTGAGTTTCGATATCGACGCGCTTACCCCCAGCCTGGCCCCCGGCACCAGCAGCCCGGAGGTGGACGGCTTGACTTACGCCGAAGCTATCGCACTCCTAAGCGCCACCTTCAAGCGCAACGAGGTGATCGGCTGCGACTTAACTGAAGTTGCACCCAACCTCGACCCCAGCGGACTGACGGCGTTAGTGGCGGCGCGGTTGCTGGCCGAGATGCTGGCCCATTGGTCCGACAGGCGTTAGCGCACGGCCATCACCGGGCGCCCGGCCACATACACGCCGGCAATCGGCGCATGGCCCCAGTGATACAAAGGTGTTAGCGCTTGCGGCCCATCGACCACAACAAAGTCCGCCACCGCACCGGGGGTTAGCCGTCCCCAGCACACTTGGCCCAGTGCGTCAGCAGCATGGCGCGTCCCGGCTACGAGCGCCTCCTCCACCGACAGCCCACCCAGCGCCACGGTCAACTGCAAGGCCAAGAGCAGGCTAAATAGGGGGCTCGAGCCCGGGTTGTGATCGGTTGCTACTGCCACCTTAACGCCTAAGTCCCACATGGCTCGAGCCTCAGGGAAGGGTTTACGCAGCAGCAGCGCCGCTAGAGGCAGCAGCGTGCCGACGGTACCCGAGCCGGCCAGGGCTCGCCAATCTTGCTCGGTCGCCTGCTCCAGGTGGTCAGCAGAGAGGCCGCCTAATTCACAGATCAGCCGGGTCGCCCCGGTGTGGGTTAACTGCTCGGCGTGGCCCTTGATCGCCAGTCCGTGCCGGCGGGCAGCCTCGAATACTCTCCTACCCTCCGCCACGCTAAACGCCCCCTCGTCGATGAATACGTCCAGGGCCTCGGCCAGGCCGGTGCGGGCTACTTCCGGGATCAGCTCGGTGGTGAACATCTCCAGGTAGCCGTCGCGTTTAACGCCGCTGGGGATGACGTGCGCGAGCAGTGTGGCAGTAATCCGCTGCGGCCCGGCTTGGCGCAAGCGCCTGATCACCCGGAGCATCTTCAGCTCGTGCTCGAGGCTAAGCCCGTAGCCGGACTTGACCTCGAGCGCGGTCACGCCGCCCTGCAAGAGAACCCGGGCTCGAGCCTGTGCCAACTCGTACAGCTCGTCTTCGGAGGCCTGCTGGGTAGCGCTTACCGTCTGATGGATCCCGCTACCGGCCAGCAAAATCGCCTCGTAAGACTCGCCTCGTGCGCGCCTTAAGTACTCCTCTAGCCGGTCGCCAGCCCAAACTAGGTGGGTGTGGCTATCGACCAGACCGGGCAATACCCCGCGCTCACCCAGGCCGGTAGTGGGCCAGCCGCGATAGCTCTCGGGCAGCGCCGACTCAGGGCCGAGCCAGACTATCTCTCCCTCGCTGACTGCCAGCGCAGCCTGCGTCAGCCGCTCTGTCGGAGTATAGAGCTCGCTGATGCCGGTAAAGATGCTATTCACCGGGTAAGTCCAGCCCTCGCTCGCGCGCTACCTGCTGGGCCCGGGCGTAGCCGGCATCGGCGTGGCGCATCACCCCGGTGCCGGGATCGTTGAGCAGCACGCGGGCCAGGCGCTCATCCGCCTCGGCGCTGCCATCGGCCACGCTCACCTGCCCGGCGTGCAGGCTGTAGCCCATCCCCACGCCGCCGCCGTGGTGGAAGCTGACCCAGCCCGCGCCCGAGACGGCGTTCAAGGCAAAGTTGAGTAGCGGCCAGTCGGCCACCGCATCCGAGCTGTCCGGCATGGCCTCGGTCTCGCGGTACGGGCTGGCCACCGAGCCCGCATCCAGGTGATCGCGGCCGATCACTATCGGCGCCTTCAACACGCCGGCGCGCACCAGCTCGTTAAACAGCAGCCCCGCCCGGTCGCGCTCGCCATAACCGAGCCAGCAGATCCGCGCCGGTAACCCCTGGAAGGTAAAGGTCTTGACCCCCTCAGTCAGCCAGCGCCTTAATTCGGCATTATCCGGGAACAGCTCCAGGATGGCCTGATCGGTCCGGTAGATATCCTCAGGGTCGCCCGATAGCGCCACCCAGCGGAACGGCCCCCGCCCCTGACAGAACTGGTCGCGGATAAAAGCCGGGACGAAGCCGGGGTAGCTAAACGCATCCGCAAAGCCGCCGGCCTTGGCAAAGGCACGGAGGTTGTTGCCGTAGTCGAAGGCGATAGCGCCGCGCCGCTGAAGTTCGACGATGGCCGCGCAGTGCGCCACTATTGCGTCAAGAACACGCCGGTAGTAGGCTTGCGGATCGGCCTGGCGGGCTTTGGCGGCCTCTTCGTCCGCCCTTAGCGGCGGTATGTAGCCGTACATCGGATCGTGGGCGCTGGTCTGATCGGTGACAAGCTGCGGAGTCACGCCTAGCCGAACGAGTTCGGGGACGATCTCGGCGGCGTTGCCGAGCAGCCCGATCGATAAGGGCCGCCCGGCCTGTTGCGCAGCCGTAGCCTGTTTGAGCGCGTCATCAAGGCTAGCGGTCCAGGTATCGAGGTAGCCGGTTCTTTTGCGGCGTTCGATCCGCTGCCGGTCTACCTCAACGGCGATAATCACGCCGCCGTTTAAGGTCACAGCCAAAGGTTGCGCGCCGCCCATCCCGCCTAAGCCCGCAGTGACCGTCAGCGTGCCTGTTAAGCTCCCGCCAAAGTGCTTCCTGGCCGCCGCTGCGAAGGCCTCAAAGGTCCCTTGCAAGATCCCTTGCGTGCCGATATAGATCCACGAACCGGCCGTCATCTGGCCGTACATCATCAGGCCTAGCTGCTCGAGCCGGTCGAACTCCTGCCAGCTAGCCCAAGCCGGCACTAAGTTGCTGTTGGCGATAATCACCCGCGGCGCTAGCGGGAAGGTCTTGAACACGCCGACCGCTTTGCCGGACTGGACCAACAGCGTCTGGTCGTTCTCCAGCCGCTCCAGCGTCTCGAGGATACGCTGGAGGTGCTGCCACGAGCGTGCCGCCTTGCCCCGCCCGCCGTAGACGATAAGCTCCTCAGGCTTTTCGGCTACCTCAGGGTCGAGATTATTTAACAGCATCCGCTTAGCGGCCTCCTGAATCCAGCCCCTGGCAGTACGGGTGGCGCCGCGCGGGGCGCGCAGAGGGGGGGTAAGGGTCATAAAGGGCTCCTTTAGAGTTCTGAGGCACAGTATAAGGGTTGCGCTGCACCCATAATGGAGGCAATGAGGGCGAACCTTCTCCCCTGGCAGGTATGACCCATGATACCCGCACCCCAGCGGCGTTGTCGCCTTTACTGCCACGGCTGAACCCTACGCGGCTTATCCTGCCAGTCATGTCCTACCCTGCTGAGATCGATCACCGCCAGTTCCGCAACGCGCTAGGCCGTTTTGCTACCGGCATCACCGTTGTCACCATCCCGCACGACGGTGAGGTACACGGCATCACGGTCAACGCCTTTATGTCGGTGTCGCTCGAGCCTCCCTTGGTGGTAATCTCCATCGACAACCAGGCTCGAGCCCACCAGTTCCTATTAAGCAGCACCCACTACGGGGTCAGTGTGCTGAATGAGCGCCAAATCCACGACAGCAATCGCTTTGCCGGGCGCCCGGCCGAAGGCCGCGCTCAGTTCGTTACCAAAGAGGGCTTTCCGCTCTTGGCAGGGGCGCTGGCCCACCTCATCTGCCGCATCACTGAGCGCCATGCCGTCGGCGACCACACCCTGTTTGTCGGTCAGGTCGAATACTTGGCCTGGCAGAACGACCGGCCGCTGTTGTATTTTGCCGGTGAGTACGCACAGCTCAAAGAGTATTCATAACCCAACCGGGCACTTTGGCAAAGGCGGCTGCAGCGCTTAGGCTCAGTCCTTGACCGCCCCCGCGGTAATCCCCGCTACGAAGTAGCGCTGCAAGAGCAGGAACAAGATCAAAAACGGCACCGTAGCGATAGCCGTCCCGACCATGATCCCCCCCCACGACACGCGGGTTAGCCCTACCAGCGTGCCAAGCGCTACCGGGATGGTATAGGCGTCGCGGTTGGTCATTACCAACAGCGGCCACAAGAAGTCGTTCCACTGGAACAAGAACAGCACGATAGCCACGGCGGCCAGCGCGGGCGTCATCAGCGGCAACACCACTTGCAGGAAGATGCGGAACTCACCGGCGCCGTCGATGCGGGCCGCCTCCAGCAGCTCAGAGGGCACCGAGAGCATGTTCTGGCGCATATAGAAGATCCCCAGGGCGTTAGCCAGGCCCGGCAAAATCAACGCCCACCAGGTGTTAGTGAGTTGCAGCTCGCGCGCTACCAAAATGTACTGGGGAATGATTACCACCGCATAAGGGATGGTCAGCGTGGCGATAACCATGGTGAACAGTACGTTCCGCCCCGGGAAGCGGAACTTGGCAAAAGCGTAGCCGCCCATGGCCGAGATCAGGGTAGCTAACGTGGTGTAGATCACCGAGACGCTCACGGAGTTAAAAAGTACCCTGACGAAGTTGGTGTCGCGGTTGAGGATCGCCCAGTTCTCTGCCAGGTGAGTTCCCGGCAGCAGTGCGGGCGGGAGGTTGAGGATCTGGTGATCGGGCCGGGTAGCCGAAATGATCATCCAGAAAATAGGTAGCAAGAACAGGAGCGCCAGCGGGATCATGATGGCATGCAGCAATAGGCTCTGGTAGCGGTGTTGGGCCTTCACGACTCCCTCCCGGCCAGACGGATCTGGATAAATGCGAAGACTGCCGCCAGCAGGGCGATGCTGTAGGCGATGGCTGAGCCGTAGCCGAAGTTGACCGCTCTGAAGGCTTGTTTGTAGAGATAGGTACCCAGCGTCTCGGTAGCTCCCGCCGGTCCGGTAGTAGTGATCAGCCACGGCTCGGTAAACAGCTGCATAGTGCCGATGGTGGAGAGTACGAAGCAAAAGAGCAGCACCGGCTTCAGCAGCGGGAAGGTAATATAGACAAACTGCTGCCAGCCTCTAGCCCCATCGATGCGCGCTGCTTCATAAAGGGAGAGCGGAATATTCTGTAGCCCAGCCAGCAAGATAATGGCGTTATAGCCGGTCCAGCGCCAGGTTAGTGCCACAATGATAGTCAGCATGGCTGGCGCTCGCTCGAACAGCCATGCCACCGAGGGGATACCAAATAGTCCCAGGAAGTAGTTCAAGATACCAAAGTCGGCATTAAAGATAAGCCGGAACACCGCTGAGTAGGGGACCGCGCCGAGCACCAGCGGGGCGAAAAAGGCGAAGCGAAAAAAGCCCTTGGCGCGCAGTAGCGGTGAGTTGAAGGCTACCGCCAGCGACAACGCCAGTGCCAGCATCAGCGGCACTTGCAGGCCCAGGATCAGTAGCGTATTCCAAAACGCCTGCCAGAAGAATTCGTCACCGATGAGGCGGCCCCAGTTAAAGCCGGGATCCCACACCCACGGTGGGCGGCGGGTGCGCAAAAAACTCAGGTAGAGCGAGTGAAAAATCGGCCAAACCCAAAAGATGGCAAAAAAAACCAAAAATGGTGCCAAAAACCCGTAAGGGGCAAGGTGCTTGAGCCAGCGGCCACGCATCACAGCCAGACCCCTTACCCGTTACTCTGCCTTAACGGCCATACTGTCATAGAGCACTGCCTCCTAGGGGTAGGTCAGGGGACGGGCGCGCCCGCCCCCTGCCTGAGTCTTTTACGGGGCGATCGGCAAGCCTGTAGCGCTAGAGATCTGGCGCGCGGCGGTATCGAGCGCTGCTTGGGCGCTCGGGTGACGGCCATCGAGGTAGTCAGATACCGCTGCTGTCAGGATGTTACGGGCCTCTTGGAAGAACTCGGTGCCACGGGCCGGTGGAACTTCGCCCAGGGTGCCGAGGATCAGTCGCCAAACCGGCTGGTTGTCAAAGAACGGCACACCCTCATCAAGGTAGGGGTGCTCGAGCGTCGCCAGCAGCGAGGGGATGAGGCCATAGTTGGCCAGGATATGGATCTGATTATCAACATTGGCCAGAGCGTTAACGATGAAGTCGTAAGCTAGCTCCTGGTTCTGCGAGGAGGCCGGGATTGCCAGGGCGCTACCACCCAGGTTGGAAGCGCGCACGCCGCCGGGCTCTTGCGCCGGAGTGAGGTAGACACCCCACAGGCCCGCCTGGTCAGGAGCTTCGGCCTGGATTACGCCACCGTACCAGGAGCCGAAGAAGGCCGAGGCGACCGCGCTGTTCTGGATGAGTTGGATCTGCTCGACCCAACCGCCGATGGCCAGCACCCCGGCATCGACCAGCCGCTTGAGCGTGTCGAGCGCCTGCACGCAACCGGGCTGGTTGACGGTCACGCTCTCACCTGCCAGGTCGAAGTAGAAGCAGCCGTTCTGGTTAGCCAGCATCCGGAACCACTCGTCATCGGCACCCTTAGCGACCGTGCCCATGCGCACCGCGCCACCTGTTGCCGCGAGCATCTGCTGCCCCGCGGCGATGAAGTCGTCCCAGGTCTCGATGGCGTCAACATCGATACCGGCTTGCTGATAGAGGTCGCGGCGATAGAAGATGGCGGTCGGGCCGGAGTCGTAGGGAATGGCGTAGATGGCACCGTCCATCATCAGCTCGGCCCACTTGAACTCGGGGAAGGCAGGCCGCAGCGCTTCAGCGCCCAGCGTGCGTAGGTCGGTAAAGCAGTCCGGGAACTGCGCCCAGAACACTTCGGCTTCGTTGTTCTCGACCAGGTAGACATCGGGCAAGTCGATGCCGCCGGCAGCACAGCCGGCCAGGCCGCGGTCGAAGGCGTTCTGGTTACCGATGTCCTCGATGATCACCTCAACACCGGGATGCAGCTCCTGGAAGCTGGCGATGGTGCTCTCGAGCGCGGGCTTGTTGATATCCCACACCCAGACGCGCAACGTCTGTGCCTGGCTGAAGCCGACCAGGGCGAGCACGGCTAAGAAAAGGGTTAAGCGTTTCATATTACCTCCTGTCGACCAAGCTTCGCAATCGTTTGCGAAAGGCCAGCTGATTAGACACACACGGTTAAAGCAGCCGGAGTGAGCTTGGCGCTATCCGGAAGTCTACGCGGGGAGCCACTTAGCTGTCAACCACTTTTTCACAAAGAACCGCAAGCTTCGAGGTGACCTTTTAGCTACTAGCCCTACTCACAGCGGTTTTCACAAATACTGAGTCGCCTTAGCGCAGGTATCATCTCTGCAAAGGCGTCCTGCGAGTAAACCGCAGGATAGAGAACGATTCGCAGTCCTGCGAGCACCCGCAGGATCAAACCAGATGATACCTGCTATCAGTGCCCACCCTTGCCAGCGATATGGCTTAAGAACACCGCGCCGCTGATGAGCACCACTCCGATACCGAGAAAGAGCATGTCCTGAGGCGTCTGGTAGCTAACGCGCAGCCCTTCTTGCAAGAACTTGACCATCAGGATTAGCACGATTACCCGCGCCAGCCTCACCTTGAGGTCTTCAAACGAACGCACGTCAAGGATGCGGTTGGCGATCTCCGAACCCTCGATCTCGTCGATGTTGCCGACAAACTGCTTGTATAAGCCGATCGACAGTAAAAACAGCGCCGAAGCGATGAGATAACCATCGACCACGCCGATGATGGTGGAGATGAGATAGATGCGCAGCGCATCCCGTTCGGCGGTAGCCAGCGCCAGGTTAAGGTAGCTACCCACCCGGCCAAAAAGGAAGATGACATCGACCGTGCTGATAAAGAGCATCACCAGCCAGGCCAGCATCAGCACCAGTATCGGCACGATGACAAAGAGCCGACTCCCCCACAGGGTGCGCTCGAGCAGGCGCATCAGGCGCTCCATTGGCGGCGGCTCCTCAGGGGCGCCTTGGCGAAGCGGGACAGCCACATGCCGGTGAGTGTAGCACCGGGGTTGCGGTAGATATGTCCCGCTTTGGTCGGCAGCCCTAGAGCGCATTCGAAAAATAGCTACAACCCATCATTTGAGGTTGGGGTGACCGGCCGGTCACCCCAACCGGACGCAGCCGCACGGTTCCTGCTGGGAATTTTTGCAGGATTGCCGGCAGTCTTGACAGTGGTACAAGCCTGTTGTAGATTATTGATACGGGTTATTAACTCGCGTTAATCTGGCTAGCATCATTGGGGATATCTTGGCAAACCCCGCCGGAAAGAGGTCTTGTGGGACAGCCTGCGACGCTGTAGGACGCGCCTAAGCGATCCTTAAACAAAGGGCTTGCAGTGACGACGATGGAGCTAGACCTTGCGATAGCGGGTCGGGAAAATGCGCTGGACAACCAGTGTCTGCAAAACGTTTTGGGAGGTGCTATGTAGAGAGTATTGAGATGGCTCTAAAGAGGTTAAGGTTGCGGTCAGTAGGATTTCTCGGCGAAAGGACTTTATATGTTTGGAAAGCACCCGTTGTGGAAAGTGATGGCAGTTCTCTTAGTCGGCCTTCTGCTCATCCCCTTGGGCTTTGGCCAAGAGCCAGATCCCGAGCGGTCTTTACGCGGCAAACTACAACTTGTCGACATCGTCGAGTATCGCGCTCTGCCAAGCTACACCGAAGCACCCGAGCTAGCGGCGCTAGTTGCGGCGGGGTTGCTGCCGCCTATTTCGGAGCGGCTACCCCGTGAGCCGAGGATCATGAAAAGCACCCAGATGGTAGATGGTCCTGGCGTTCATGGTGGCGTCTGGCGCGATACCTTCGCAGTTCCGGTGGAAAGCTGGAACTGGGGTGCCGGTCAGACCCAAGGCTGGTTCGGCATCAATGAAATGGTACAGGCCGGGCTCGTCGATCTTTTCCCCATGTGGATGATGGAGACTCCGGAGCCCGCTCCCATGCTGGCAAAGAGCTGGGCGTGGTCCGAAGACGGCTATCAGCTCACCATGAACCTGATCGAGGGGGCACGTTGGTCTGACGGTACGCCTTTTACTGCTGATGACGTGCTGTTTACTTTTAACCACTACATCCTGGATCCTAACGTTCCGAGCTGGGCGAGTGCCAGCACCTGGACCTTCGGCGGCAAAGTCACGCAGCTCGAAAAGATCGACGACTACACGATCCGCTTTCACTTCGGGGCACCCTTCCCAATGGCCGCGTTCCACTCCATGGGCTACCTCCAGTTTTCAATCATGCCCAAGCACGTCTTCTCGCACTGGCACCCCGCCTTCAATCCGGCGATGACGTACATGGATCTGCTCACGTCTGCCCCGCCACAAGACCTACCTCCAGTAACGCTTGGCGCCTTCGTTCCCGTCATCTACCGACCCGGTGAGATACTCGTCCTGGTCCGTAATCCATACTTCTGGATGGTGGATGAGCAAGGGCAGCAGCTCCCTTACAAGAGCGAGGTCTGGTTCTCCGAAGCACGCAGTGGCGTTCAGCGGACCTTTAACTTGATCGCTGACCGCGGCGACCGGGACAACGTGGAAAACCCGGCCATCTTCGGCATGATGTTTGAGGGCGCCAGAGCCCCTGATGCGCACTTTAATCTGCGCTTCGAGGATTTTCGAATCGGCTTCCGCCTGGTAATGAATCTCTCTACCACTCTAGGCGCCGAAGACGCAAGAGCGCGGGCGCTGCGGGAGATGTTCCGCACCTTTGAGTTCCGGCAGGCTTTGTCGCGGGCCATCGATCGTGACGGCCTGGCTGCGGCGGCCTTCCCTGGCCCGCTGACTCAGGGTTGGTTCGGCGGCTACCAATCGGGGTCTCCCTTCTTTGAAGAGGGCATTGTGGCGCCTTACGCAGAGCTCTACGCCTTTAACCCTAATAGTTCCCGCGAGCTCTTGGCCGGACTCGGCTTCCGCGACACCGATGGGGACGGCGTCCTAAACTGGCCGCAAGGGACGCTGGTAGCCGGTCAGAATCTAATTATTGAGGTGTTAGCGTCTGGGGACGTAGCCGCCGCTATCGATGCGGGTCAGGCCCTAGTTGCCCTGTTCCGGGCGATAGGCATCGACCTCAGGCTCAGGACACTCACGGGGGGGCCCTTGGAAGCGACCCTCACGGCAGGCACTTTCGACCTGCTCATTCAGCGGGTCGATGTCCCCACCCCGGACGTGCATATGGGCGTGTTCGGTCCGGCTACCTTAGGCGATCCGGTGTGGCACCAGGCAGGTCCGGGTGGCCGCGAGCTGCTGCCTTTTGAAGTCCAAATGGAAGAGCTACTCAACGAAGCTCGCTTTACCATCGACCCGGAGCGCAGAACAGCCATTTTCCATGAACTTCTCGACCTCCACGTCGGCAACATCTACACTCTGGGGCTATATGAAGCCCGCGCCGGCCTCGCTGTTCACAAACGGCTGCACAACATCCCCGACGACCTGCCGACCTTCATGTACGAATGGGGCATGGAGAACATGCCCTGGATAGCTTGGGTCCCAAGCGAGCTACAAGTAGCCCCTCGGCATCTTGATCTCATTCCAACCGCTGAAGACTACCAGAATCGGGCCTGGAGCCGCTAGCGGTGACCGCTGTAGGGACGACCTATGGGGTCGTCCCTACTCATAATAGGGAGCCTCTTGATGTTTAAGTTTATCGCACGCCGTCTCATTTACACGGTGCCGACGCTCATCTTGATCAGCTTCTTCTCTTTTGTGATTATCAATGCGCCGCCCGGTGACTACATGACCACTATGCAAGGCGTACTAGTAGCTCAAGCCGGTATGACCCCGGCAGAAGCGCGGGAGCTTGCCGATCGCATGCGCGTGGCCTACGGCCTAGATCAGCCCTTTCTAGTCCGCTACGGTCGCTGGATCAGCGCTATCGTTACACGCGGCGACTTTGGGTTTTCGTTTATGTACCGCAGGCCGGTTAGTGAGGTTATCTGGCAACGCTTCGGCATGACGTTGCTAGTCGCTCTAAGTGCTCATCTTATCTCAGTGCTAATCGGGGTGTTAATCGGTATCTATTCGGCCACCCACCGTTATAGCTGGGGCGATCACGCTGCAACGCTTTTTGCCTTCGTAGGGCTTTCAATGCCGGGCTTCTTCTTGGCCCTGATCTTAATGTACGTGCTCGCTTTTCATCTCGGTCAGCATGTAGGCGGGTTCTTTAGTCCGGAATACGTTCTGGCTCCCTGGAGTTGGAGTCGGTTTGTCGACTTCTTGCAGCATTTTTGGGTGCCGGTGCTGGTTGTCGGACTAGCCGGAACGGCGCGCAACATGCGCGTCATGCGCGCCAATTTGCTCGACGTCCTGAACAGCAACTACGTGCGCACAGCCAAAGCCAAGGGGCTAGCTCCCCGTAGCGTCATTTATAAACACGCGGTGCGCAACGCCATCCAGCCTATCGTCATGTATCTCGGCGTAACCATGCCGTTCCTCCTCAGCGGCGAGCTTGTTGCTAGCACGGTGCTGAATCTGCCGACCATGGGCCCGGTCTTTCTTGCTGCGCTCAACACCCAAGACATGTACCTAGCCGGTTCGTTCATGATGCTGTTGGCCATCGTTCTGGTGATCAGCAATCTGCTGGCCGATATCGCCCTTAGCTGGGTAGACCCGAGGATACGTTATGACTAATACCAAGTCGGTCCAGAGCACTAGTAAGGAGCAGGTTAAAGGCACCTCGACCCTGGAGCTTACCCGGCGGCGTTTTCTGCGCAGTCCGATGGCCAAAGTCGGCGGCATCATAGTGCTAATCCTGGTTATTGTTACCGTATTTGCGCCCTTTTTCGCGCCCTATGACCATAATCAGATTCGCCTCGGCAAGGCTTACGTCCCGCCACAACCCATCCGCTTTATCGACCACGAGGGGCGCTTTCATCTGCGGCCGTTTACCTACGCGCTGACCCCCGGCTTCGACCCCGATACCTGGCAACGCACCTATCTCGAAGATACCAGTCGGCGTTATCACCTCCATTTCTTCGTGCGCGGCTGGGAGTACACCCTCTTTGGGCTGATCCGCACCGACCTCCATCTTTTTGGTGTGGCCGAAGGCGGGTCGATCTTCATCCTGGGCACTGATAAATTGGGACGGGATCTATTCAGTCGGATTATTTTCGGCGGCCAAGTGTCGATGAGCGTCGCGCTATTAGGCGCTGTAGTCAGCGCCATCTTGGGTGCTATTATCGGGGCGCTGTCGGGTTACTTCGGCGGCTGGTTTGACATGGTCGTGCAGCGCATCATCGAACTCTTGCTAAGTTTCCCGACGCTACCGCTCTTTATGGCGCTCAGCGTAGCCATCCCGGTGGAGTGGCCGCCCTTGGGCGTCTTTATCGGCATCATCATGATCTTCGCCTTACTCGGCTGGCCGGTCTTGGCCCGAGAGGTACGGGGTAAGGTACTCTCTTACCGCGAAGAGGAGTTCGTGATGGCCGCCCAAGCTCTCGGTGCCACGCACCTTTACACCGTCTTCCGGCATGTCTTGCCGAACGTTGTCAGTCACATCGTTGTCGTTTTGACCATTACCGTGCCGGATCTCATCCTGGCGGAAGGCGCTCTGAGCTTTTTGGGCCTCGGCATTCAACCGCCGCTGGTCAGTTGGGGTGTGTTATTGAGTGATGCCTCCACGCTGGAAACCATCGGGAGATACCCTTGGCTGCTACTACCCGGCATTGCCATTCTCGTAACTGTGCTCGCTTTCAATTTCCTTGGCGATGGGCTGAGAGACGCCGTAGACGCTACCTCGACCGTTTGAGCACGATTTAGGAGGCTGATTCCTACACGACTTTTCATCATCTGACAGCGGTTTTCACAAATACTGAGTCGCCTTAGCGCAGGTATCATCTCTGCAAAGGCGTCCTGCGAGTAAACCGCAGGATAGAGAACGATTCGCAGTCCTGCGAGCACCCGCAGGATCAAACCAGA
>Ga0208610_100428_pt1 | contig 14823 bp, 16 predicted proteins | sample SubbioR11Jul_8A2_FD_184815 | JGI IMG/M metagenome (GOLD analysis project Ga0208610, IMG submission 184815) | Serpentinite rock and fluid subsurface biosphere microbial communities from McLaughlin Reserve, California, USA - CR11Jul_8A2 (SPAdes) | ecosystem: Environmental > Terrestrial > Deep... | reverse complement strand
GCGGCTCGCGGCCAGCGGCAGCGCCGCCTCCAGCAGCGCATGCGGGGCGGCGCCGGGCAGCGGCTGCGTGATGCGCACCTCGATGCGCGCCAGCGCCAGCCGCACGCGCGCATCGACCGCCAGCGCCAGGCGCAGTTCGCGGGCATCGAGCGTGTCGAGCTCGGTCGCCCACAGTGCGCGCAGCCGCCACAGCAGCGGCAGGTTCGACAGCAGGCCGCGGTTCGCAAAGCACTGGCCGACCGCGGCCAGGGCGAACTCGCCGGCGGCACCGGCGTGCGCGACCTGCCAGCCCTTGCGGCCGACCGTGCGCGCCAGCAGCAGCGTCTCGGCCATCGGCGCTGCAGTCAACCGCGCTCGGCCGGGTCGGCGTCGTCGGCCGCGGCCTGCGCCGCCGCCTGCTCGGCCTCGAACTGCACGAGCCAGCGCGGCTTGCGCTTGGCGAGGAAGGCGGCAATGCCCTCGCGCCCGTCGTCGGAGGCGCGCATCTGCGCGATGCGCTCGGCGGTGTCGGCGACGAGCGCGTCGTCGATCGCGCGGCCGGCAATCTCGCGCACCAGTCGCTTGGCGGCGGCCACCGCCTCGCCGCTCGTGGCCAGCAGCGCGCCGAGCAGTTCGTTGACCTTGGCGTCGAGCTCGGCGATCGGCGCGATGTCGTGCACCAGGCCGATGCGGAACGCCTCGGCGCAATCGAACTTCTCGGCGGTGAGGAAGTAGCGGCGCGCGGCGTTGGCGCCGATCGCGCGCAGCACGTAGGGGCCGATCGTCGCCGGAATCAGCCCGAGCCGGGTCTCGCTCAGGCAGAAGGTGGCGGCGGTCGAGGCCAGCGCAATGTCGCAGGCGGCCACCAGACCGAGGCCGCCGGCATAGGCGTCGCCGTGCACGCGGGCGACGGTCGGCTTCGGGCACTCGTACAGGGTGCGCAGCATGGTGGCGAGCGCAGCCGCGTCGCGCCGGTTGTCGTCGAGCGAGTAAGCGCTCATGCGCCGCATCCAGTCGAGATCGGCGCCGGCGCAAAACGCCGGCCCCTGCGCGGCGAGCACGATCGCCCGCACCTCGGGCTCGGCGCCGAGCGCGCAAAACGCCCGCGTCAGCTCGGCGATCATCGTCTCGTTGAAGGCATTGCGCACCTTCTCGCGCGCCAGCCAGACGATGGCGACGCGGTGCGCAACTTCGATTTGCAGCGTTTCGTAGGTCGGTTGACTGCTCACGTCACTGTCTCCTGCGTCGTCCGGCAACAACGCGCGCCCGCCGCCGCCGGTGGTCGCCGCCTGCCCAAGCCTAGCGCCCCGGCGTCGCGCCTCAGGCCACGGGGCCGAAGCGCTTGGCCACTTCCTCCAGCATCACCTCGGTGGCACCGCCGCCGATCGCCAGCACGCGCGCGTCGCGCACCAGCCGCTCGATCGGGCTCTCGCGCATGTAGCCCATGCCGCCGTGGAACTGCTGGCAGGCGTACATCACCTCGTTGACCAGTTCGCCGGCGAGCGCCTTGAGCATCGAGACGTCGCGCACGATGTCCGCGCCGGCGTCGACCTGCGCCGCGCACTGGTAGAGGAAGGCGCGCGCCGCCGCGACCCTGGCCGCGAGCAGCGAGAGCTTGTGCCGGATCGCCTGCTTGTCCCACAGCGGCGCACCGAAGGCGCTGCGCGTGGTCACGTGTCGGTAGGTGAGGTCGAGTGCGGTCAGGCAGTGGCCGATCGCCATGCTGGCAAGGGCGATGCGCTCGCCCTGGAAGTTCTTCATCACCGCGTAGAAGCCGGCGTTCTCCTCGCCGAGAAGGCAGTCGGCGGGCACGCGGCAGTTCTCGAACACGAGCTCGGCGGTGTCGGACGCCAGCCAGCCCTGCTTGTGCAAGGCGCGGCCGACGCGAAAGCCCGGCGTGCCGCGCTCGACCGCGAAGATCGAGAGGCCGCGCGAGCCCTTGGCCTGCGGGTCGGCGCTGTTGCCCGTGCGCGCGGCGACGAAGCACAGATCCGCGTGCACGCCGTTGGTGATGAAGATCTTTGTGCCGTCGAGCACGTAGTGGTCGCCGTCGCGCACGGCACGGGTGCGGATCGCCGCCACGTCGGACCCGGCATCGGGCTCGGTCACCGCCACCGCGGTGATGCACTCGCCGCGGCAGATCGCCGGCAGCCAGCGCGCCTTCTGTGCGGCACTGCCGGCGTTCACCAGATGCGGGCTCGCCATGTCGGTGTGCACGAGCACGGTGATGACGAAGCCGCCGGAGGTTGAGCGCGACAGCGCCTCCTGGAACACGACGTTGGTCAGCATGTCGGCGCCGGCGCCGCCGTGCTCGGCCGGATGCATCAGCCCGAGCCAGCCGAGCGCGCCCATCTTGCGCAGGACCTCGCGCGGTGTGAACCCGGCCTCGTCCCAGGCCAGCGCGCTGGGCTCGACCTCGCGCTCGATGAAGCGCGCGACCTGGCGGCGCAGGTCGGCGTGTTCGGGGCGGTCGTACAGAGCGGAGTCCAAGACGATTCGCTACATCCTGAACACGCCGAACCTCGTCTCCGGAATCGGCGCATTCAGCGCCGCCGACAGCCCGAGCGCCAGCGTCATTCGCGTGTCCAGCGGATCGATCACGCCGTCGTCCCACAGCCGCGCGCTGGCGTAGTACGGGTGGCCCTGGTGCTCGTACTGGGCGAGGATCGGCGCCTTGAAGGCGGCCTCTTCCTCACTGCTCCATTGCCCGCCCTTGGCCTCGATGCCGTCGCGCCTGACGGTGGCCAGCACGCCGGCGGCCTGCTCGCCGCCCATCACGCTGATGCGCGCGTTCGGCCACAGCCACAGGAAGCGCGGGCCGAAGGCGCGGCCGCACATGCCGTAGTTGCCGGCGCCGAACGAGCCGCCGATGATCACCGTGAATTTGGGCACCTGCGCGCAGCTCACCGCCGTGACCATCTTGGCGCCGTGGCGCGCGATGCCTTCGTTCTCGTACTTCCTGCCGACCATGAAACCGGTGATGTTCTGCAGGAACACCAGCGGCACCCGTCTCTGGCAGCACAACTCGATGAAGTGCGCGCCCTTGCCCGCGCTCTCCGAGAACAGGATGCCGTTGTTGGCGACGATGCCCACCGGCATGCCGTGGATCCAGGCGAAACCGGTGACCAGCGTGGCGCCGTAGCGCGCCTTCCACTCGTCGAACTCGGAGCCGTCGACGATGCGGCCGATCACCTCGCGCACGTCGTAGGGCCTGCGGGGGTCGGTCGGGATCACGCCGTAGAGCTCGCCGGCATCGAGCTTGGGCTCGCGCGGCGCGCGCAACTGCACGAACCCCGGCTTGACGTAGTTGGTGGTGGCGACGATCCGGCGGGCGAGCGCCAGCGCGTGCGCGTCGTTGACCGCCAGGTGGTCGGCCACGCCGGAAAGGCGCGTGTGCACGTCGCCGCCGCCCAGGTCCTCGGCGCTGACCACCTCGCCGATCGCGGCCTTCACCAGCGGCGGGCCGCCGAGGAAGATCGTGCCCTGGTTCTTCACGATGATCGACTCGTCGCTCATCGCCGGCACGTAGGCGCCGCCGGCCGTGCACGAGCCGAGCACGACCGCGATCTGCGGGATGCCTTCGCTGCTGAGCGTGGCCTGGTTGTAGAAGATGCGGCCGAAGTGCTCGCGGTCCGGGAACACGTCGTCCTGGTTCGGCAGGTTGGCGCCGCCGGAGTCGACCAGGTAGATGCACGGCAGGCGGTTGTCGCGCGCGATCTCCTGCGCGCGCAGGTGCTTCTTGACCGTGATCGGGTAGTAGGTGCCGCCCTTGACGGTGGCGTCGTTGCACACGATCACGCACTCGCGCCCGGCCACGCGCCCGACGCCGGTGATGATGCCGGCGCACGGCGCCTCGTCGTTGTACATGCCGTAGGCGGCGAGCTGCGACAGTTCCAGGAACGGCGTGCCCGGGTCGAGCAGCAGCGTCACGCGCTCGCGCGGCAGCAGCTTGCCGCGCGCGGCGTGCTTGGCGCGCGCCGCCTCGCCGCCGCCTTCGGCGATCTTCTCGACCTTGCGCCGGAGGTCGTCGACCAACGCACGCATGCGCTCGGCGGCGGCGCGGAACTCGTCGCCGCGCGGATTGATCTGGGTGGCGAGGATCGACATCGGCGGGGCTCGGGCGGGGATCGGACGGGCGGCGCGCCGGTTGACGCGCACGTCAATGCGCGCATGGTAGTCGCTGCCGGTTCGCTGGCGGCAGCCCCGCAGCGGCTAGCGGACGGGTATCGCCGGCGGTGCCGCCGCTGCCGGCTGGCGCGCGAAGTGGCGCGCCGCCAGCGCCAGCGCCACCAGCGCCAGCAGCGCCGACATGAAAAACGGCGCGCCGATGCGCCAGTCGCCGGCCGGCAGGTGGCTGGCCTCGGCCAGCAGCGGCACACCGATCAGCGGTGCCGCCACCGCCATCAGCGAGTTGAGCGCCGCCAGCGCGCCCATCGAGACGCCCTGCTCGGCCGGATCGGCGGCCTTGGAGACGATCGCGTGCAGCGCCGGGCCGACCGCGAACGCGAGCAGATTGGCGAAGATGATCGCGTACATCAACCAGCCTGCGGTCGCCAGGCCGTAGGCGGCGTAGGCGATCGCGCCCGAGGCGAGCCCGGCCAGCACCAGGCGGCGTTCGCCCAGCCGGCGCATCAGCACGCCGAGCAGCACACCCTGCACGAGCGCCGCCATCAGGCCGACCACGAACAGCGACAGGCCGGCCTCGCGCGGGCCCCAGTCGAAGCGGAAGTCCGTGTACAGCACCCAGGTGCCGTGCAGGATGAACTGTCCGAGGTTGGCCACCGCGATCACCGCCACCAGGGTGCCGACCGGCCGCAGGGCCGCCAGGCCGGCGAGCGCCGCGAACGGTGCCGCGCGCCGCCACGCGAACGGCCGCCGCCGCTCGCGCGGCAGCGACTCGGGCACGACGAACCAGCCGTACAGGAAGTTCGCCGCCGACAGCGCCGCCGCCACGTAGAACGGCAGCCGGATGTCGATCGTTCCGAGCAGCCCGCCCACCATCGGTCCGATGATGTAGCCGATGCCGAAGGCCGCACCGACCATGCCGAAGCTGCGCGCGCGGTTCTCGGGCGTGGTGAGATCGGCGACGTAGGCGTTGGCGACGGCGAAGTTGGCGGCCAGCATGCCGCCGACGATGCGCGCGAGCAGCAGGCCGGTGAGCGAGGTGGCGAGCGCCGAGACGATGAACATCAGCCCCAGCCCGAAGATCGACGCCAGCAGCACCGGGCGCCGGCCGAAGCGGTCGGACAAGGCGCCGAGCACCGGCGCGCAGAAGAACTGGGTCAGCCCGAAGGTCAGGATCAGCGCGCCGTACCAGTAGGTCTGGGCGTCGCGGCTGTCGGTGAACTCGCCCACCAGCGCCGGCAGCACCGGCAGCAGCATGCCGAAGCCCATCACGTCGATCAGCAATGTGATCAGGATGAACGGCGGCGCGGGCTGGCGCTTCATCGGCAGGCGTCGGCAAAAGGCGCGATCGTACTGGGGCGAACCCGAACCGCGTTTGACCCAGGTCGCGGCCGACCGCGGCGCTCGGCGCGCGGTGCTCAGCGCGAACGGCGGCCGGCCACCCGCGACGACAGGTGGATCAGCACCACGCCGGCGACGATCAGCGCGATGCCGACCAGTTGGCCAAGCGCCAGCGCCTGGCCGAAGGCGGCGAAACCGATCAGCGTGATCAGCGCAATGCCCGCCCCGGACCAGATCGCGTAGGCGATGCCCACCGGGATCACGCGCAGCGCGCGCGTCAGCGCCAGGAACGAGGCCAGGTAGGCGACCGCGAGCACTGCCAGCGGCCCGACCCGGGTGAAACCCTCGCTTTGCGCCAGCGCCGAGGTGCCGGTGACGCCGAAGACGATCGCCACCAGCAGGAAGACGTAGGCGCGCACGCGCGTGCGCGGCCGCCGGTGCGTGCGATGCAGGTGCTCATCGATCTCCTCGCCGGCGGCGCGCCCGAGGTCGCCGAGCGGTTCGTGCGCGCCGGAGACGTCGAACAGCGGCGCGCGGCCGTTGCCGGCGTCGGCCGGGTTGCCGTCGCGCGCGCGGTCGCCTTCGCCGGACGGACCGCTCACAGCACCGCCGACGACGAGTAGAAGCGGATCACGACCACGCCGGCGACGATCAGGAAGATGCCGGCCAGCGCCGGCGCATCGAGCCGCTGCTTGAACACCAGCCAGCCGATCAGCGTGATCAGCGCCACGCCGACGCCCGACCAGATCGCGTAGGCGACGCCGACCGGAATCGTCTTCAGCGCCAGCGCCAGGAAGTAGAAGGCGATGCCGTAGCCGACCACCACGATCAGCGACGGCAGCAGGCGCGTGAAGCCGGCGGTGGCCTTCAGCGCCGAGGTTCCGATCACCTCGAACACGATGGCGACGATCAGGTACAGATAGGCGACCGAGGCGTTCGCGGTCACCGTCGCAAGCGCCGACTCGACGAGGTCAGGGGCGCTCACCGGAGCCCTCCCGCGCCGCGCCCGAACCGCGCCGGCACCGCTCGCCCCCGGTGGTCGCCCGCCATCGCCGCGCGCGCCTCAGAACGGCCCGTACTGCAGCCAGCGCTCGATCTGTGGCAACCGGTCGTGGCCCCAGAACGGCTCACCGTCGACGAACACGAACGGCGCGCCGAACACGCCGCGCGCGATCGACTCGTCGACCGCGGACTTGAGCCGGTCCTTGAACACCGGGTCCTGGGTGGCCGCCACCAGCGCCTGCGGATCGACGCCGAGTTCCTCGGCGATCTGCGCCAGCACCGCCGGTTCGCTGATGTTGCGGCCCTGGGCGAAGTAGGCGCGGAACACCTGGTGCACGAAGGGCACCGACTTGGCCGAGCCGGTCGACTGCAGCCACAGCAGCGCGCGCGCCGGATTGACACTGACGACCGGAAAGGGATCGGGGAACCGGAAGCTGATGCCGGCAAAGCGCGCGCTGCGCGCGAAGTCGCGCACGCTGTATTCGCCCTTGAGCGGCACATCGATCAGCGGCGTCAGTCCGCTCACCTTGAACACCGCGCCGAGCAGGGTCGGCTTGTAGCGCACGCTGCGCCCGTGCTTGGCGGCCACCGCCTCGATCTGCTCGGACAGCAGGTACGAGTAGGGCGAGGAGAAGTCGAAGTAGAACTCGATCGCAGTGGGCATGACTCGGTCTCTCGCAATCCGGCGCAGCCGCTGGCGCGCGGCATTGTGCCTCAGCCGTGCGCGGGCCGGCTGCGCCGGCGGCAGGCCGCCGCGCCGGCGCTTCCAGCGCAGCGGCCAATCGGATTCGGTTGAGACTGGGCTTTTCGCAACGCACTCCGCAACTCGGCTTCAACCTCTTCCGCTCCATCGGAACGGCCAAGTCTTTGCGCTCGCGGGTGGAGGTGGGTCGAGCTTGGGGGCGCAGGAGGCGGCCGCGGGCGGTAGTGCGCCACGGGTTCCGGCCGCTGCAACCGTCAATATGGCACCATGGACTCATGAAGACGACCATCGAAATCCCCGATCCGCTGCTCCGAAAGGCCAAGTCGAAGGCCGCCGAGCGTGGACTGACGCTGAAGGAGCTCGTGACCGAGGCGCTGCAGGAGAAACTGGCGGCCGAAGCGGTTCAGACTCACGCGGTTGAGCCCGCGTGGATGCAGGGCTTCGGGAAGTTGCGCCGGCTGCGCAATGAGACTGCACGTGTGCAGGCTCGGATCGACGAAGCGTTCGAGGCGATCGAGCCAGAGGACCGGGCGTGATCCTCGACACCAACGCGCTGTCGGCGTTCGTCGACGGCGACCGTGGTGTCGGGGAAGTGTTGCGCTTTCAGCGGCGAGCCGCCATTGCCGTCATCGTGCTCGGCGAGTTCCGGTAAGGAGTTGCGGCAGTCAAGGCATCTGTCGCCGAGTTCAGCTCCGCCCAACGTCCGGCATGACCCGCCGCCAAGCGGTCGATGTCGATGCGGCGGTTAGCGCGCTCTGTTCCTGGGCTGTGGCCAGAGCCTGGGATCGCGTGCCGTATGGAGTACCGCGAGCACGACGACGCTGTTCGGGTCAACGCGATAGAAGACAGCGTATGGAAATCGCGACACGTTGGCACGCCGTACTTCGCCGTGCACGCGGCGGAACATTTCGGGGATACGTTCGATCGCATCGAACGTGGCGTCAACCGCTGCAAGGAACTGCTCCCCCAGACCAGCGCGTTGATCCTCATACCACCCAAAAGCCCCAGCCAGGTCCCGCCCCACCTTGCGGCGGTAGACGACCGGCACGGCCATCAGCGGCGGCGCGCTTCAGCGAAGAGGTCGCCCCGCGATACGACATCGTCCGGGTTGCGCTCAGTTTCGGCAACCCGCTCGTCAATCACGGCACGATGGGCTTCGCCAAGGGGAACGCCCGCAGGATCGGTGGCGAGACTTTCCCAGATAAGCTCGACGAGGCGCAACCGCTCCTCGACCGGGAGCTTCAGAATTTCGGCGACGTCCGTATCACTCATGGTGTATAGCCTACCACCCCATCTCCTGGAGCGCGCCAACGTCGAAGCTCATGGACGCACCACTTGGAGCGCCAAGTTGGGCGCGCTGTTATCGCCACTGAAGCGGGAGGGTGACGGTTTTGGTCGTGCCACTGTTTCCAGGGAGGTAATGGAACGAGGATTCGATCAAGTACGGCATAACCAGATTGAGTTGGCTGCTCGGCAAGGCGCAACGGGCTGGTGAAGCGATAGAAGTGGATGGCGATGCAAAGGACGAAGTCTGCGATCCTTGCCGCCGTGCATGACACGGCTCGAGCGACCAATCAAAACGAGTGTCACTTAGCCCCGCGTGCAAACAACCAGGCTGAGCAATGCTGTTGAGGAAGTGACGGGTCGTTCAGACCTTCCCCAAGTCGAGCGCACCCTCGGCGATTGCGCCGACGACGCCGCTCGCAATCGCCTCGTCGGCCAGCGCCTTTTGCTTGTCCTCGATGCGCGCCCCTGGATGCCGGCGGCGAGCGCTTCGATCCGCCTGGGCGCGATCCGTGAATGCCGCGAAGAATAGTCGAAGCAAAGCTCGATCGGCGCGGGCATCAGGGCTCGTGCGCGTTCAGCGTGCCATAGAACACGCGCGTGTCGTAGGCCATCACGATCCGGGCGCCGCGTTGGCCCGCGTCGAACAGCTCGCGCAGCCGCGCGAGCATCGGCGCGTAGCTCGGTGCGTCGGGCCTCGGCACGTAGGAGGCCGAGTTCAGCCGCTCGACCAGCGTGGTCCAGTCGAGTTCGGTCGGATTGGCGAAGCGCTGCTCGCGCCAGACCCGGCCGCCGAAGAACTCGGTCACCGAGTCCTCGTGCGCGTGGCGGTGCCGGATCTTCGCGTAGTCGATGCCGCAGTCGAGCAGCAGTCGCTCGTAGCCTTCGGCGAAGGGCGAACCGGTGGCGCTGCGGTCGTTCCAGATCAGCGCCGCGCTTGCGGGGCGCTTCGCGATCCGCAGCGACTCGGCGCGGGCGCGCGGCACGTCGAACCAGTGGAACGCCTGCGCGGCGATCACGAGATCGACGCTCGCCTCCGGCAGCGTGGTCGCCTCGGCGCTGCCGGCCAGGCTGCGAAAGCGCGGATAGGCGGCGAGCTGGCGATCGCCGGCGGCGCGCATCGCCTCGTTCGGCTCGACGCCGATCACCTCGAAGCCGGCGCGCAGGAACGGCTCGCACGACAGCCCGGTGCCGCTGCCCAGATCCGCGACCACGGCGCCGGCGGGCAGCGCCAGTTCGCGCGCGAGCATTGGCGCGATCGCCTCCGGATAGCCGGGCCGCGCGCGCGCATAGCTCGCCGCGCGGTCGGTGAAGCGTTCGGTCGATGCCGCTCCCGCGATCACCACGTCATCACCGTGTCGAGCCCGCGATGCACGCCGACGAGTCGGCCGACTTCGCGGATCGCGAGCAGTGCGCCGTCGACGTAGGGCTCGGCGCTTTCGCCGGAGTCGTGGCGGATGTGCAGCCGCTGGCCCGGTGCGCCGAAGATCGCCTCGACCGACAGCACGTAGCCCGGCGCGCGCAGCGAGTGGACCTGAACGCCGCCGAGCGTGGCGCCGCGCGTCTCGCGCGGGCCGCGCACCTCGTCCAGCGGCACCTCGAGCCTGGGCTGCTTCACGCGGCCGAGCCGCAGCGCCAGCTCGCGCGCGGTGCCGCTCGGCGCGTCGACCTTGCCGGCGTGCGCGTAGTCGATCACCTCGAAGTGATCGACGTAGCGTGCGGCGATCTCGGCGAACTTCATCGCCAGCACCGCGGTGATCGCGAAGTTGCCGCAGGCAAGCACGCCGCGGCGGCGCTCGCGCGCAGCGGCGTCGATCTGCGCGTAGTCGTCGTCGGTCAGCCCCGACGTGCCGACGACCACGTGCGCGCCGGCGGCAAGCGCCGCCAGCACGTTGCCCTTGGCGACATCGGGCAACGTGTACTCGACGAACACGTCGCACCCGGCGGCGAGCGCCGCCGCCGCGCTCGATTCGATCGGCGCCTCGAGCCGCGGTTCGCCGAGCACGGCGCCGAGATTCAACCCCGCCTGGCTGCGCGCAACCGCCGCGACGAGCCTGAGGTCGTCGCACCGTGCGATCCCCCGCGCCAGCGCCGACCCCGCCCAGCCGGTCGCCCCCGCGACGATCACCCGCAGGCTCACGCCGCACCGCCGTTTAGTAAAGGGCGCCTCGGTGTATCGCGTTGTGCGACGACAGCCCCCGTTCGCAAAGCGAGCCGCGCACGCAGGACGCGGGGGGATTTTTCGGCGTGTCGCACGGAAAGAGCACCCCCTAAGCCAACGCCCGCCCGATCAGCATCCGCTGGATGTCGCTGGTGCCCTCGTAGATCTGGCACACGCGCACGTCGCGCCAGATGCGCTCGACCGGGAAGTCTGTGACGTAGCCGTAGCCGCCGTGGATCTGGATCGCGTCCGAGCAGACCCGCTCGGCCATCTCGGAGGCGAACAGCTTGGCCATCGCCGCTTCCTTCAGGCAGGGCGTGCCGGCATCGCGCAGCGCCGCCGCGTGCAGCACCAGTTGCCGCGCGGCCTCGATCTGCGTGGCCATGTCGGCCAGGCGGAAGTTCACGGCCTGGTGCTCGAAGATCGGCCGGCCGAACGACTCGCGCTCCTTGGCGTACTTCAGCGCCGCCTCGAACGCGGCGCGCGCCATGCCCACACTCTGCGCGGCGATGCCGATGCGGCCGCCTTCGAGCGAGGACAGCGCGATCCTGTAGCCCTCGCCTTCGTCGCCGATGCGGTTGCCCGCGGGCACCCGGCAGTTCTCCAGCACGATCTGCGCGGTGTCGGAGGAGTGCTGGCCGGTCTTTTCTTCCAGCCGCGCGACCGTGTAGCCGGGGGTGTCGGTGGGCACGATGAAGGCGCTGATGCCGCGCTTGCCGGCCGCCTTGTCGGTGACCGCGATGACGATCGCGTAGTCGGCGTTCTTGCCGCTGGTGACGAACTGCTTGACGCCGTCGAGCACGTAGTGGCTGCCGTCGCGCCTGGCTGTCGCCTTCAGTGCCGCCGCGTTGCTGCCGACGTGCGGCTCGGTCAGGCAGAAGGCGCCGAGCGCCGCGCCCGTGGCCAGCGGCCGCAGGAACTGCTGCTTCTGCGCCTCGGAGCCGAAGTTGAGCAGGATCGCGCACACCGGGCAGTTGTTGACGCTGATGACGGTGGACACACCGCCGTCGCCGGCGGCGATCTCCTCCAACGCCACCGCCACCGCGGTGGTGTCCATGCCGGCGCCGCCGTAGACCTCCGGCACTGCGATGCCGAAGCAGCCCAAGCCCGCCAGTTCCTTCAGCGCCTCCTTCGGAAACGTGTGGTCGCGGTCCCACTGCGCCGCGAACGGCGCCAGCCGCGCCTGCGCGAACTCGCGCACGGCCGAGCGCAGCAGGGTGTGTTCTTCCTTGAGCATCGCGGCAGTATCGACGGAAGCGGTTGCGTCGCCTTAGATGCTAACTGGGGGAGCACGAGGGGGCCAGTTGAGCCCCCTCGTTTGTCCATCGCCTGCCGCGCGAAGCGCGGGGCAGCAGAAGCGGGGCACAGCGAGTCTGCCGTCAGCAGCACGGCGTCGGCCGAGCACCGGCGCTATTCCATGACCCAACTGAGCTTCTGCTGCTTGATCAGCCAGCCGACCAGCGCGCCGGCCGCGAGCGCCGCGATCAGCATCGGACCGCCACCGACCAGACCGGTGACGAGCAGGAAGTTGCCGTAGCAGCTCAGGTAGTTCTCGGGCAGGCACCAGGTCCAGGTGGCCAGAGCGGAGAACGACGCCCAGGTCAGCAGCGCCACCAGGATGCCGCGCGTCACCGACTGATCGATGCGGGCGATCCGCTCGCGCGCGTTCTGGTAGACGACGATCGCGAACAGCATCGCGAACAGCGCCGGCACGACGACGAAGATCACGCGGTTCACGCCCGCCTCCTCGGCGAAGGCGCGCAGCGCGAACTCGACGCTGCCGGCGGCCAGCGCGCCGCAGATGCCGAACACGAAGCCGGCGAACAGCGGCACCGACATCAACTGCAAGTTGAACCACAGCGGCTGCGCCAGCGTCTCGCCACGCTCGAGCGCCAGTTCGGCCTCGGTCTTCATCTCGCGTCGCTCGCCGGCGTGCGCGCCGCCGGCCATGCGCGTGACTTCCTCGTCGAGGCCGTCGCCGTAGGGCTGGTCGAAGTCTCTCGGGGTTCGGCTGCTCATCGCGGGCGGTTGGGTCGGGTCGCGGCGGTCGCGGCTGTCCTTGGGCGGGGCGCACTCAGCCATCGGCCGAGCGCTACACGATAACGGCGTCGGCCGCCGGCGCAAGCGCGAAGTACCGGTCAGAACCGGCGCTCACCGCCGATGCGCCGCCGGCATGGATCGCTGGCGCCGCGGATTGGCCGCCTACCAGGGCAACTGCTCGCCGTTGTAGTTGAGGAACTTGCCGTTGTGCGAGGCGTTGGCGGCCGCCACCACGCGCCGCAGGCTCGCCACCGCCTCGACGACGTCGAGATCGGCACCGGCGCCGCCCATGTCGGTGCGCACCCAGCCCGGATGCAGCGCCATGCAGATGACCCCCTGCGCGGCCAACTCCAGGCTGGCGGCGCGCAGCGCCGCATTGAGCGCCGCCTTGCTCGCCCGGTACAGCCAGCCGGAGCCGTCGCGCATCTGGCCGATCGAGCCCATCTTGCTCGACAGCACGGCGAGCTTGCCGCCCCCGGAGGCGAGCAGCGGCACCAGCGGCGCGATCAGTTGCATCGGCGCCAGCACGTTGGTGTGCATCACGGCGTCGAACTCGGCCGCGGTCGGCGCCAGCGGTGCCGCGCTGCGCGGCCCGTAGAGGCCGGCGCTCAGAAACGCGAGGTCGAGCGCCTCGCCTTCGAGCTGGCGACCGAGCACTTGCGGCGCCGCAGTCGCGAGCACGTCGAGCGCCAGCGGCCGCGCGCCGAGCGCGCGCAGCGCCGCCGCATCCTCGGGCCGCCGGTGGCTGGCGATCACGCGCGCGCCGTCGGCCGCGTACTGGCGCGCCAGTTCGCGGCCGATGCCGCGGCTGGCGCCGACGATCAGGACGGTGGCCATGTTCGCAGTGAGGATCGCGGATCGGCTGCAGCGCCTCGTCGCCCCGGCCGCAGCCTGCCCCGGCAGGCATCAAGCCGGGGCGGGGGCGACGGCTCTACGCCATCTCGATCGCCAGCGCGGTGGCTTCGCCGCCGCCGATGCACAGCGCCGCCACGCCGCGCCGGCCGCCGGTTTTCCTCAGCGCGCCGAGCAGCGTCACGACGATGCGCGCGCCGGAAGCGCCGATCGGGTGGCCGAGCGCGCAGGCACCACCGTGGATGTTGACGATCTCGTGCGCGAGCTTGTGCTCGCTCATCGCCGCCATCGTCACCGCCGCGAAGGCCTCGTTGACCTCCCACAGGTCGACCTGGGCGGCGGTCCAGCCGGCCTTCTTCAGCACCTTGTCGATCGCGCCCACCGGCGCTGTGGTGAACCACTCCGGCGCCTGCGCGTGCACGCTGTGCGCCAGGATGCGCGCGATCGGCGCGCAGCCGAGCCGGGCCGCGGTCGACGCGCGCATCAGCACCAGCGCGGCGGCGCCGTCGGAGATGCTGGAGGCGTTGGCGGCGGTGATCGTGCCGTCCTTCTTGAACGCCGGCTTCAGGCCCGGGATCTTGTCGAGCTTGGCCTTGAACGGCTGCTCGTCGCGGCCGATCACCGTGTCGCCGGCCTTGCCGGCGATTGTCACCGGCGCGATCTCCCAGCCGAACGAGCCGTCGGTGTTGGCCTTGAGCGCGCGTTCGGTGGAGGCGATCGCGAACTTGTCCTGCGCCTCGCGCGAGAAGCCGTACTTGGCGACGCACTGCTCGGCGAACACCCCCATCGCCTTGCCGCGCTCGTAGGCGTCTTCGAGGCCGTCGAGCGCCATGTGGTCGAAGGTGGTGAAGGCGCCGTAACGGTAGCCCTTGCGCGCGCCCACCAGCAGGTGCGGCGCGTTGGTCATGCTCTCCATGCCGCCGGCCACCACCACCGCGGCCGAGCCGGCGACCAGCATGTCGTGCCCGAACATGATCGTGCGCATGCCCGAGCCGCACATCTTGCTCAGCGTGACCGCGCCCGCCGACTGCGGCAGCCCGGCGGCGAGCGCCGCCTGGCGCGCCGGCGCCTGGCCCTGGCCGGCCATCAGGCAGCAGCCGAGCAGCACTTCGTCGACCGCCTCGCCCTGCACCCCGGCGCGATCGACGGCGGCGCGGATCGCCGCGGCGCCGAGCTGCCAGGCCTGCAGCGAGGCGAAATCTCCGAGCAGCCCGCCGATCGGCGTGCGCGCGGCGGCGACGATGACGATGGGATCGTTCATGAATGACTCCTGTCGGCAACGAAAAATCGAATCACGCTCGGCGGCTGCGCCAGCCGCGCGCCACCCGGCGCGACG
>Ga0208610_100425_pt1 | contig 14901 bp, 9 predicted proteins | sample SubbioR11Jul_8A2_FD_184815 | JGI IMG/M metagenome (GOLD analysis project Ga0208610, IMG submission 184815) | Serpentinite rock and fluid subsurface biosphere microbial communities from McLaughlin Reserve, California, USA - CR11Jul_8A2 (SPAdes) | ecosystem: Environmental > Terrestrial > Deep... | reverse complement strand
GATCATTATGCTTGACAACATGACGACGGAGATGATGCGTGAGGCCGTCAGGATGATTGACGGAAGGGCACTGGTCGAGGCCTCTGGCGGAATCACGCCGGAGCGAATAAGAGAGGTAGCTGCTACCGGTGCAGACCTAATCTCTCTTGGATACCTGACGCACAGTACATGCTCCTTGGACTTGTCTCTGAAAAGTATCTAGCTAGAACAACCCAGCATACGTTACCCGAAGCTATAGCCATGTTTTTCTTCGGCTTTTAAGGAAGGAAAACATGGCTTTTAGGCAGTAAAAATCCTTCGGGAATATTTCTGCCGTAGCGCTGGCTTCCAGCCGGCACCAAATTTGCCGAAGGATGCTGCGGACCCTGGCACAGGCCTGGTTCTGGACTACAGAATGGCAAGAAGCGGAGAAACAGGCGCAGGCGGACATCAAAGCCGGAAGAGCCCGTCAGGGCCGGCGGCGACATAAACAGAATAAAAAAGCGTGAACACACTCCGGATAAAATTTCGACAAATTATAGAAAATAAAGAAGGAATTACAACAAATTAACGAGAATTGGTCCGTAAGCGCCTACGAGAATTGGTCCGTAAGCGCCTACGAGAATTGGTCCGTAAGCGCCTAATATTACATTAGTCCGCATAATAGCCCGATGTCGCGGAAGGCTTAATGCTCTATTTTCTTTAGTAGGGATGTTGACGAAAAATGCAAAATCCGTTGTTTTGGGCTGGGTATATCCAAGAGGTCATAATTCCACATTATGAGCATTTAGAAAAAGCTTTTTTTGAAAAAGTGTTGCCTGCTTTTGAAGCAGTTGAAAGCGAGGCTGAACAGATTTCAAATGAAAAATGGGAGCGCCTGATCCGCCAGCCCGGGGACCCGGATGATGATGACCTCTCGGATCTGGCGGGGGAAGCCATAGAAGAAGGCGTTAGCTACCATATTATTATGATGGATATTCGGCAGGGTCTGCTAAACAATTTTGCTGTCGGCATCTGGCATCTTTTTGAACAACACTTGCTTGTTATTCATCGAAGGGAATTGTTAAAGCCTCATGAAGAAAATGACGAAAAATTGCTTAAGCTTTGCGAGATAACGAAAAGGCTAAAACAAAACGGGATTGATATAGAAAAGTTCCTATCATGGGACAAGCTAGATGAACTTCGCTTAGTCGCTAACACTGTTAAGCATACGGACGGAAGATCCTGCGCTCAACTAAAAAAGCGCAGGCCGGAGATATTTATTCCTCCCGGTGCTCATAGCGATCATTTTAGGATAAACGCCCCACCTCCAACACAGCTTTTGAAGCCTTTAGCCGGTGAAGATTTTTATTTAATGCCTGAAGAAATTAGGTCATATTTTAAGACAGTCAGAGATTTCTGGGAGGAATTGCTGGAGATTTTGAGAAAAGACAGCCGAGGGATTTGATTATTTAAAAACTGGCCTAAGATTGCTCTCTGCACTCTGGTTTCGCTAGCATAATTCAGAAGTAAAGCAAGATAGGGGGAATATTCTTGAACACATTTGAACAAGGTTTTGCTGATATCGAACGAGCCGCTGCCGCTACAGCGAAAGCATCCAGCGTAATGGTCACCTTGGCGAAACAGATTCAGAAGGCGGCCCAGGACGGCGATATCGCAAAAATCCGGAAGGCCTCCGAGCGGTTGACCGTAGCCTTGGATGCAGCGAGGCAGGAGGGCGTCAACACAAGGTCTGCTTGGCCCTTCACCCCTGAAGCGGAAGAGGCCTATTTCCGGGAGGAGTACGAACAGGAACTCCTTAATTTGGCGGGAATTGAAGGGCTTCAGATCCGCCGTCAAGACGAGCGCCTGGTGGTATACCCATCTGTGCTCCGCATTCTCCCAGCCGAGCGCGCAGTGAGTATCGATCGAAATAAGGTATTGACCATCAGGCCGTCCAGGCTGGTAGCAATTCTCAAGGCGAACCAAACTAAGAAGCCTGGACTAGCCAGCGAACGTTTTCTGGAAGCTCTTTATCTAGCATATCGTATCTTGGAGGGTAAGGATGGCGTGGGCACAACGGTTCCTCTCCACAGGATCTATGGTAAGATACTTGAATCGCGCACCTTTTTAAAAGCGTTCAACTTGTCGCCAGGAGCTGCTGCGGAGTACAGCAGGAGTGATTTTGGCCGCGACCTTTTTCTCCTTGATCGCAGCGGGTTGACTCAAACAAAATCCGGCGCCAAGTTCTCCCTTCCGGCAAGCACGGGCGTCAAAGGGGCTAGGGCAAAGACGATCTTCGAGTTTATGGCACCAGACGGAGAGTCTGTTGCTTACTACGGAATTCGGTTTACGGAGGTTGACCAATGATGCCTTCAATGCAAACCCGGGAATGGCTGCAATTTATGCAGCACGAGTACCTGGACAGTTTTGTGAAAGAGGGCGGCTCCGTGGTCAAATTTGCTGTTCCGCTAGGAGAGCAGGTTCGTCCTGTCCTTGCCGGAGGGCTTGGTCAGGCAGCTCTGGACAGGGGCTATCTGTTTGCCCTAGTGAACGCGGAGGAGACCAAGGTTCACATGGTGGATCATGTCTTTTGTAAGGTGGCTGATCAAGTGCCGTGGCAGCGTTTGGGTCGGGATGTGATCGTGAAGCTCGCGGCCCAACAGGGATACGCACCACCATCTGATGGTGATGATCCCCTCTTTGTTCGTATTGCAAATGCAAACCGAGTTGAGCCAGACATAGTGCGAAATGAGTTACGCGATAGTATCGGTAAACAGATTTTGAAACACCGCGAAATCTCCAAAGATTTTCGCGCGGCGATGACGCATCTTTGTTTGGCTGAGCTGTCCGGAGGCGAGGATGGAGCAACCAAGATCCAAGTCTTGACAGACTGGCTGACGGGGCGGAATAAGGCAATTGCTGCAGTCAAGCCCTATCAGATCTATAGCCGAATTAACCGAGCCAATGCACGTCATCTATTTGAGTCCTTGCTGCGCTGGGTAAAGCTTACAGGTTGTTCAGGGATGGTGATCATATTGGATACCGCCAGATTCACGCTGACCAGAAATCCGCGGGACGAGAAACTCTATTACAGCAAGGCAGCCGTTCTCGACGCTTACGAAGTGCTGCGACAGTTCATTGATGGTACCGATCGCCTGGAGGGATGCTTACTTGTTGTTGTCCCGGACAGGGAGTTTCTTGACGAAGATGTTCTTGGTCGGGGTGTCGGTGCCTACCAAGCCCTCAAGTATAGAGTAATTGATGAAATCCGAGACCTGCGTTTGGTAAATCCGTTGGCGTCTTTAGTGCGCCTTGTATAATTTGACGAAGGGACGATTGAATTGAATAACGATTCATGGAGGACAATGATCTGCCGCCGTGCTCTCGAAGCCCTCAGGAACGGTGTGCCAAACCGGGATGCGGTTCGCGTTCTCGGCTCCGGTCAACCCGAAATTGATCACCGTTTCTCAGAGCAGCTCGCATTAGTGGGGTCTGCTGTACAGGAAGAACGTCAGGTTCCCGGTCTCCTCATCGCGGGCGGATTTGGAACCGGCAAATCGCATCTGCTAGAGTACTTTGAGCATCTTGCAATTTCCGGGAACTTTGTTTGTAGCCGGATTGTGATCAGCAAAGAAACGCCGCTCTATGATCCGGCGAAGGTCTACTCCGCCGCGATTGAGGCGGCTGTTGTTCCTAAGTTGACCGGCCAGGCAATCAAAGAGATCGCCCTTCGTCTCAAGCCGGACTCACTAAGGTACGCCGAGTTTTCCCAGTGGGCCAATCGGGACGACAGCGGTGTGAACGCTCTGTTTCCGGCAACGCTTCTTTTACACGAGCGATTAAAGAATGATTTGGATATGGTTGAGGAGATTACGAGCTTTTGGTCCGGAGATAAGTTGCCGGTTAAACGAGCCAGGGACGGTTTGAAGCAAATCGGACAAACATCAGCTTATGTGCTGAAGGCTGTCCCCGTTCGTGAGCTGGCGCTGCAAAGGTTCCGCTTCGCGGCACGCCTTATCCTCGGCGCAGGTTACAATGGGTGGGTTCTTTTAATTGATGAGGTGGAGCTGATTGGACGATACAGCCTTCTTCAGCGCGGAAAATCATATGCCGAGTTGGCGCGTTGGATGGGGAAGATCGCAGGCCAGCAGTATCCCGGGCTGACCGCAGTGGCGACGATTACTGATGATTTCGCAACGAAAGTACTTAGTGATAAGGGCGACCGTGATTCTGTCAGGCCAAAACTCCACAGCAAAGGGACGGACGAGTTCATGGCGTTGGCAGCACTTGCGGAAGTGGGCATGCGCATTATAGAACGAGAGGCCATTACTCTTTCAAATCCCACTCAGTCAACGCTGAAACGTACATACGATCAACTGAGGGATATCTATCGTGAGGCTTATGGATGGTCGCCGCCCGATTTTGTTTTCCCGGAGTGGGCGCTGCATACCAGGGCAATGCGATCATATGTGCGGCGATGGATTTATGAATGGGATCTGAAGCGACTTTTCCCCGACGAAAAACAGGAAATCGAGGAGCGTGTACTGGGGTCGGATTACACGGAGGACAAGGATTTGGAGCTGGATTCGTATTCAGGTGAAACCGATGAAGTCATGCGAGAAATCGGGTGAGGTTTATGACGGTTTCGTTTCGCGATCTTACGGATTTTCAAGCACTTGGGTTGGAGTTGATGCCCTTCCAGGCTGATGGAGTCCGTATGCTGCTGACCCGCGACCGTATCCTTCTCGCTGACGACATGGGTCTGGGCAAAACAATCCAAGCCATTGCTGCTATGCGGATACTTTGCCTCCAGCGAACGGTCCAATCCGTTTTGCTGGTTGTGCCGGCGAGCCTTATTAACCAATGGAGGCGAGAATTGCATCGTTGGGCTCCGGAACTGCGAATAATTATTGTCCGGGGACTGGCCAGGGACCGCGCGTGGCAGTGGAAAGCCGGCGCGCATATTACCGTCGTTAGTTACGAGACCTTACGCTCAGACTTTACGGACAATCCCGAGTCTCCTCCCCGCCGGAGAGTCTGGGATATCGTGGTTCTTGATGAGGCTCAAAAGATCAAGAACCGTGATGTGGAGGTCAGCCGCCTGGTTAAGCAATTACCCCGAAAACGGTCGTGGGCCTTGACTGGGACACCCCTTGAGAATAAGCTTGACGATCTTGCCTCCATATTGGAATTCGTTGACCAGTTCGATCCAACTTCGATGAGAAGTTATTGTCCGGGTCCGGAGTTGCTTGAACGGCATCGCCAACTTCAACTACGACGCCGCAAGTTCGATGTTCTTGCTCAGTTGCCCCCTAAACAAGTGATAGAGGTCACCCTTCCGCTTTTACCCAGGCAACAAGAAACCTATTCACGAGCTGAACGAGAGGGTATTATCCATTTGCGAGAAAAGGGTGAAACGATTAGAATCGAGCATGTCCTGGCATTAATTACCCGGTTGAAGCAAATCTGTAATTTTGACCCTGATACAGGAGAGTCCGCGAAGGTCGCTGATATGCGTGATCGCCTTGCGGTGCTAAGTGAGCAGGGCCACCGGGCGCTGTTATTTTCACAATATACCGACGAAATGTTTGGTGTTGGTAAGATGGCCCAAGTACTTCAAGAATATCACCCGCTTACTTATGTGGGCGGGATGTCGAGCAGTGACCGCGACCAGGTGATTCAGAGTTTTAAGGCAAATGATGTACACAAAGCGCTGATCCTTTCATTAAAGGCGGGCGGCGTCGGCCTCAACCTGCAGGAGGCTTCTTACGTTTTTCATATTGACCGTTGGTGGAACCCGGCAGCCGAGCGTCAGGCTGAAGACCGCAGTCACCGTATGGGTCAGGTTGTGCCGGTCACAGTATTTAAGTATATATGCGAGGGCACAATCGAGGAGCGTATTCAGAAGATATTAGCAGATAAGCAGCGGTTATTTGATGAGATTATAGACGACGTTTCCCTGGATATCGCTTCACAGCTGACACAGGACGAGCTATTCGGAATTTTTGGGCTTGAAGCGCCTGCGCAACACCGTACTGAACGCCGCAGCAAACCAGCGGGGCTTGAACTTGAGGAACGTTGTGCGCAGATCCTTTCGGCATACGGCTGGTCGGTTGAACGAACTCCCCGCAGCCGCGATGGGGGGATTTACCTCATCGCAACAAAGGTCGACGCAGTCGGTGTTGATCAAACAATCTATGTTCAATGTAAGGACCAGACGCGTCCGGTTGGTGTAGAGGTGGTGCGCGAGTTCATTGGCGTGCTTCCTGTAGGCAAGAGTGTTCAACCGATCCTAGTCTCGCCCATGGGTGTGACGGCTGATGCCGCTCGGTTTGCCAAGCAGCGCGGTGTGAGGATATGGGATGAAGCATTTTTTAAAAAAAATCCTTACATTAAGGGAACTGGAAGATAATGGGTTCATGCTTTGCTGTTGAATATTATCGCTTTGGCAGTGAAGTGATAAGGGTGTTTGCGGTATAATAAAGTACGATCTATTTTTGTGGAGGAGAATGCCCTGTGGCGAGCGCTGACCAACTGAAGGCCTTGATAAAATCGCATCTGGAAGGCGATGAAAATCTTTTTTTTTCGGTGGCCATGCAAGTAGCGGCCCATGAGGCAAAATTGGGACATGGCAAGCTGGCCGAGGAATTGCGCGCATTGATAGACGAAGCCAAGCGGCGGCGTGGTGCTGGGCAACCGGTTCCGATAAGTCGTTCTCGGGGTGAGTTAGCCAATCTTCTGGCGGTTTCCTACCCTAAAGTACGCTTAAGCGAGATGATTTTGGATGATACGCTTGCTCGGCAAATTCATCGTGTTATTCTTGAACAGCGACATGCTGCTCGCATTTTAGAACACGGTCTCTCACCTCGGCGAAAGTTGTTGTTGGTCGGTCCGCCAGGCACAGGAAAGACACTTACTGCATCAGTTTTGGCAGGTGAATTGGGCATTCCGCTATTCCAGATCCGCCTGGATGGACTTATTACTAAATATATGGGTGAGACCGCTGCCAAGCTCCGGCAGGTTTTTGAAGCTACTGATCACAACCGTGGCATTTATTTCTTTGATGAGTTCGATGCAATTGGTTCCCAAAGGGGGCTTGCAAACGACGTTGGTGAGATCCGACGAGTGCTCAATAGTTTCCTGCAGATGATCGATCAAGATCGCTCTAATAGCCTAATTATTGCCGCTACTAATCATGCTGAAATCCTAGATAGGGCTCTCTTCCGCCGCTTCGATGACGTTCTTCATTACAATCTACCAAACGAAGCGCAAATTAGCACATTGTTAAAGACTCGACTTTCACGTTCCGTCGAGAAGAACGTGTACTGGGATCGGTTGGCAAAGGAGGCCGCCGGCTTGAACTATGCAGAGATCGCCAGGGCAGCGGACGAGGTGATCAAGGCTGCTCTGATTGATGATCGTACACACCTAAAAGAGGCAGATATTTACGTTATGTTGGAGGAGCGCCAGAACATTGCCCGAAAGCTTAAAGGGAATATTTAATAGGGAAGATGGGGTTCCAAATGTCAGGCAATCGCAATGAGATGAAACGACATTTCATCCTTGATGGGGTAACCACAACTGAACGATTTCGCCCACCGCAAAAGAGGTTCGATCAATCACGCATACCGGATCGAGATCGCAATTCTCACGGGATGGCATTACTGGGGCAGTTCCATGCATTAAGGTCGGACATGACCATAGCCCGACAGGTTCAGGAACAAGCAGGGCTGGACGGTGGATTCGGACTACAGGTGGAATTCGAAAGCTTCCCAGGTATCGAACTGGCTTTCGAAAGCCTTGCCCGGGAACGTTCAGGTATTGAGTTGTTGAACGTGCGTCATGAGGAGCAACGCACTTTAGCAACGGTATTCGTACCGGATGGGAAGCTGGAACATTTTGAAGGTTTGATTCGAGACTACTTGGCTGAAAAGCGCGATCGGAGGGGACATGCCAGAGATTATAAGAGACTTATTAATGCTATTCAACAGATCCGTGCCGCAACCCTTCGTGCGCTCTGGACGGATGATACCGAAGTTTTTCCGGTATCGGGTGAGGAATCATTCTGGTGGGAAGTGTGGCTACCGATACGGGGCGACCGGTCAAGCACTGTGAATACTTTTTGCAGATTGGCCGAGGCTCAAAATCTCCGGGTAGCGATTGGAGAGCTAAGGTTTCCCGAACGCACTGTTTTACTTGTATACGGCTCATCTGATCAGCTGAGCCGCTCAGTCATGACGCTCAACAGTATTGCAGAACTTAGGCGGGCTAAGGAGACGGCGGAATTCTTTAATTCATTGCCACCGGAAGAGCAATCAGAATGGTTCGATGATTTTCTAAGGTACACACAATTCACAGAATCTGGCAAACCGGTTCCCCATGTGTGTCTGCTGGATACCGGAGTTAACAATGGGCACCCTTTAATCTCGAAGGCACTTGCTAATTCTGATTTGCATACTGTGGAACCTATATGGGGAACTAATGATATTCAAGGACACGGCACTGCCATGGCTGGTCTTGCACTGGTCGGCAATTTGACCGAAATGCTCGTTTCAACTCAACCTTTAGAGATACGCCATCGTTTGGAATCCGTGAAGTTATTGCCACAGGGTGGCGCCAATGTAGGTGATGCCAAACACCACGGTTATCTGACCATTGAGGCAGTTGCCCGACCTGAAATTACGGCTCCAGAACGACATCGGGTGTTCGGAATGGCGATTACCGCTAGGGATAACAGGGATCGGGGTCGACCTTCATCGTGGTCTTCTGCGGTAGACAGATTAGCAGCTGATGCGGACGGTGAAGGTGCCAGGCCAAGACTCTTGGCGGTTTCCGCAGGTAACATTAATGACCAAAATGCTTGGATTAATTATCCAAACAGCAACACCACCGACAGTATACATGATCCAGGGCAATCCTGGAATGCGTTGACCGTTGGTGCTTTCACCGAGCTAGTTAATATAACTGAAACTAACACAGGAAGTTATCAGCCAATTGCCAAAGCCGGTGGACTTAGTCCTTTCAGTACGACCTCAGCAACATGGCAGTCCCACTGGCCCATGAAACCGGATGTGGTGTTTGAGGGAGGAAATGCGGCCAAAGATGCTTATGGGGCAGTCTGGATGCCTAGCTTAAGCCTTCTGACTACTCACCATAAACCAGCTCACCTGTTATTCACAACATTGAATGCAACCAGTGCAGCAACAGCGCTGGCCGCACAAATGCTGGCACAAGTGATGGCCTTATACTCAAATCTGTGGCCAGAGACAGTACGCGCCTTAATCGTTCATTCTGCAGAATGGACAAATCACATGATGCAAATGTTTTTGCCATTACATCGTCAAGCATCTAAGTCTGATTATGAACGTCTTATACGCCACTGTGGTTACGGAGTTCCAAATTTAGACCGTGCCCTGTGGAGTGTTTCGAACTCTCTGACAATGGTTGTGGAGGCAGAACTTCACCCCTTTGGACGTGAAGGAAGCAGTCCGCCCACTCTGAGGGATATGAATATGCACCGCCTACCATGGCCGATTCCCGAACTTGAAGCACTAAGCGACACAGCCGTAGAGATGAGGGTCACGCTGTCATATTATATTGAACCCAACCCTTCGGAACGGGGTGTCCGTTCACGATACCGCTATGAGTCACATGGACTGCGTTTTGATGTGAAGCGCCCCCTGGAGTCAGAGGATGATTTTCGCTCACGCATTAATGCGGCAGCGCGCGATGAAGAAGAGGGGACGTACGGTGGTGGTGACGACTCTGCTTGGTTGATCGGCATAAAAAAGCGTCACAAAGGATCCTTGCATTCCGATATCTGGCGTGGAAGCGCGGCAGATCTTGCAAGCCGTGGAGTTCTGGCGGTCTATCCTGCACTTGGTTGGTGGAAGACCAGACCACGTCTAGAACGTTATAACCGGACCGCACGTTACGCATTGATTATCTCTATTCGCACGCCAGAGGTTGATGTTGATCTCTATACCGCAGTTGCTAATAAATTAGTTGTGGAAGTGGAGTCTTGATGAAATTCCGTACCGCTGATGCTTTAGATCATAAAATATGCAAGCGTCAGCTTGCAAAACAAGGGTTTGCAAGAATCGATTCTACGCAAACTGACTAGTAAGGTGGGGAGCCGATGTCAGGCGAGTTTGCTCTGCGCGAGGGTCAAATAGTAAAAGGTACTCTCTTCAACGAGCCGATGCGCGTAGAGACGGTATGCGCCGGCGGCGATGGGGTTTGGACGGTCGGCCTTGTGGGCACCCAGACCGAACGCTTTCGCAGAGTCACTCTGACCGCCTGCGACCTTGAAGGGCTTACCATCCTTGATGCCGGGTTTAAGTTTGACGGCGATGCCCGTCTCCTGGACCTGGGCTTGCAGGCTTATGCCCTTGGCATCGCTTACGAGTTCGACCCCTACTTTGGCCTCTCCATTTCCCGGGTCGACCCCTTGCCGCACCAACTGGAAGCAGTCTACGACTACCTTTTGAAGTCGGCCCGCGTCCGCTTCCTGCTTGCGGACGATGCGGGCGCCGGTAAGACCATTATGGCCGGGCTGCTTATCCGTGAGCTGCAGCTGCGGGGTATGGCCGAAAGGATTTTGGTCGTCTGTCCGTCCAACCTTTCCTTCCAATGGCAGCGTGAACTCAAAGAAAAGTTTGATGAGAAGTTCGTGGTCCTCAAGGGGGGAGAAATCCGTGACCAGTTTGGAGTCAACCAGTGGCTGGAGCAGAAAAAGGTCATCACCTCACTTGACCTGGCCAAGCGCGACGATATCCTCCCCGGTCTAAAGCAGGTTCAATGGGACCTGACTATCGTAGACGAGGCCCACCGCATGTCCTGGACGCCCCCGGCGCGCAAGACTGCGCGCTACGCCCTTGGCGAACTCCTCCGTGATACCTCCGACCACATTTTGTTGCTCACCGCTACCCCACACAAGGGTGACCCGGCCAACTTCACGCTGTTTTTGCAGTTACTGGACGCAGATGCCTACGCGGATGTACGCTCCATCAAGGAGGCCATGAATCAGCGCCGCGCACCGTTTTACCTGCGCCGCACCAAAGAGGCCATGGTCTATTTCCCGCAGCGGCGTCCCGATGGCACATGGGTGGCCGGGAAAATTTTCACGAAGCGCATTCCGAACACTGTGGACTTCCAGATCGATGGCGCAGAATTCGATCTCTACAGTCAGATCACCAGGTTCGTGAAGCGCCAGAGCGCCAAGGCCGCCGCAGGGGGTGATGATCCCCGCGCCCGCGCGGTCGGTTTCCTGATGTCCCTCTACCAGCGCAGGCTAGCCTCCAGTACCTACGCTATGCGTCACAGCCTGGAAAACCGCGCCCGGAGGCTCGAGGAAGGCCTGAAGCGCGCCCAGGAGCTGGTGCGGCTGGCCCCGCCCGACCTGCCGGACCCGGACGAGATCGAGGAGATGGAAGAGAAAGAACGCGAGCGTCTGGAAGAGATGCTTGAGGCCATCACGCTCGCCGGAAACGCTGAGCAGGTTCGCGAGGAGATTGCCGAATTGCGTCAGCTCGCCGGGCGGTGCCAAGCTGTGGAAGACGCCGACTCCGAGGCCAAGCTGTCGAAGCTTAAACACCTGCTCCACCAGGAGGGCTTTTTCGACCACCCGGACAGACGCCTTCTCCTGTTTACCGAGTTCAGGGATACGCTCGACTACCTTGTCGGGAAGCTGAAAGGCTGGGGGTTCCGCGTCGGTTGCATCCACGGCAAAATGACGCCCGGATCGCGCGACGAACCCGGCACACGTCTTTATTCCGAACAACAGTTCCGCGAAGGCGCCATCCAGGTGTTGGTGGCCACTGAGGCGGCGGGCGAAGGCATCAACCTTCAGGTTTGCAACATCCTCTTTAACTACGACATTCCCTGGAACCCGAATCGCCTCGAACAGCGTATGGGACGTATTCACCGTTACGGCCAGAAGAAAGACTGCCTCATCTTCAACTTCGTGGCCACGAACACCATCGAGGGCCGCGTGCTCCAGCGCCTGCTGGAGAAGCTCCAGGAAATCCGGGATGCGCTCGACGACGATGCGGTGTTCAACGTCGTCGGCGAAATCCTGCCGGCAGCTCAGGCGGAACGCATCCTGCGAGACTATTATGCCGGGAAACTGGGCGAGGCCGACCTTGAGGACCGCCTGCTTGAAAACGTCGACGAGAGCCGTTTCCGCGCCATCTGCCAGAACGCTCTGGAGGGACTGGCCTCCAAGAAACTTAACCTGGAGATGCTCATTGAACGCCGGGCGCGGGCGCAAGAGCGCCGGGTCGTGCCGGAAACCATTGGCCGTTTCCTTCACGAGGCTGCCGGCTACATCCCATGGAAGCTAGAGGTCGTAAAGAATATACCGCATGCCTTCGAACCGGACCGCACGCCGGCGGCGCTGCGGCGTTACGAGCGGGAACCTGACTGGCAGCTGCCGGCACTGGCCAACAAATATCCGCGCTGCTCAACAGACCGCGACACTGCCGATAAAAACAGCCTGGAATGGGTCACGCCTGGTCACCCGCTTTTTGAAGCCATTCGCCGCCATGCTCATAAGCAAGCCGGCGAGGCTTTCGGTAAGGGCGCGTGTTTTTATTCTTTATGGCACGCAGAGCCCTCACGGATAGATTTTTACCGTGCCCGGGCGGTGGACGGGCTGGGCCGTGTTGTCCACGAACGACTCTTTGTTGTGGAAATTAAGGAGAACGATTTGCCCCGTTTGCTTGAGCCCAGTGTGTTAGGCAACTTCACTCCGGTGGGACAGGCCAAGGACAGGCTGGAAGCCTGCTTTACAAGCCTGTCCGCAGGCGTGCTGCCCGCTGTGGCTTCCGCTTCTGAAGCTGCCGCCTGGCTTCACATAAGCGCGTTACAACCTTTTCTGGAGGAGGCCCGCCAGGAGCGCCAGACCGAAGTAAAGCGTGTCGCCGCACACGTGGAGCTTTCGCTCACCGAACTACTGCAGCGCGCCGACGATGAAATAGGCCGGGCATCTGAAGATAAGGATAAAGGAGTACCGGGGGCTGACGGCCGTCTGGCCCTGGCGGAGAACCGCCACGCGGAATTGCTGGCGCGGCAGAAACGGCGTCGCCAAGACCTTGAGCAGCAGCGTTCCTTGTCCCTGCAGGCTGTGGAGCGCATCACTTCTGTTCTGGTTCTGCCGCATCCGGAGCGCGAGGCGCCGGAAGTGCGCCGCCTGCAGCCAAACCTGGAAACCGAAGCCACGGCCATGCAGGTGGTTATGGATTACGAGCGGGCGCAGGGACGCCAAGTCTACGACGTTCATGAGAAGAACCTGGGCTACGATATTACCAGCCTCGATCTCCACTCCGGCGAGCTGCGCCTGATTGAAGTAAAAGGGCTGGCCGCCGCTGCGGGGACCATCCTGCTTACACCTAACGAACGCCGTGTGGCCGAGGACCGGCGCGACTGCTACTGGCTTTACGTGGTCACCGACTGCGCCAGCCAACCCGTGCTCCAAGAGCCGATTAAGGACCCCGCTCGCTTCCCGTGGCACGAGGTGAGCAAGGTCCAACATTATTACCTGTCGGTGGAGGCCTTGACCCAGCCGATGCAGTTGCGGGAGGATTCACCCCAGTATGGATCGTCACCCAAGGAGGTGAGATAGATATGGAATATGCCCTTTATATCTTGGCTGTTTTGCTCGCCGGTGGCCTGGTGGTTTGGCTGCTTGCATATACTCGTATCACGAAACCCCTAACCGCAAGAATGGAGGAATCCGAGCGCCGAGCCAATACGGCTGAACGTCAGACGTCTGTGCTGGAAGGGGCGCTTACGGAATTGCGTTCACAGAACCAAAAGATCTCGGATGACCTTGCGAAGATCAGGCAACAACTAGCCGATGAGAACAGTGCCAAGGTGAAGGCTGAAACCCAACTGACGGAAACCGTGCAGCGACTCGAAGAGGAGAAAACCCTCCTTGCGGATGCCAAGGCCAAGCTCACGGATACCTTTAAGGCGCTTGCCGGTGACACCCTCAACAGCAGCACGGCTGCATTTCTGCAACTGGCTAAAGAGATGCTCGATAAGACTCTCGCCGATGCCAAGGGGGACTTGGGCAAGCGCCAGGAGGCCATCCAGGGGATGGTCAAACCCCTGGCGGATTCCATCACCAAATTCGAGGAGCATGTTCGAACGATTGAGAAAAACAGGCAGGAAGCATACTCGGGACTCACGGAACACCTGAAGTTCTTGGGCGCGAGTCACCAGAAGTTACAGAAAGAGACCGCAAATCTGGTCACAGCTCTGCGCAAGCCGCAGGTACGCGGCCGCTGGGGCGAGATAACCCTGCGCAGGGTCGCGGAACTGGCGGGAATGTCCGAACATTGTGATTTCGCCGAGCAGGTGGCTGCGACCACTGAGGATGGCCGACTACGCCCCGACCTTGTCGTGCGGCTGCCCGTAGGGCGCGAAATCATCGTTGACGCGAAGGTCTCTCTGGAAGCGTATCTTGATGCAATAGCTGCTGAGTCGGATGAAGACCGCAAGACAGCTCTGGAGAGGCATGCCAAACAGGTGCGTAGTCACATGAACGCCTTGGCTGACAAACGATACTGGGGGCAGTTCACGAAAGCCCCTGAGTTTGTCGTTATGTTTATCCCCGGCGAGTCATTCTTCGGCGCGGCGGCAGATGCGGACCACGCCCTGATTGAGGACGGGCTGGCCCAGCGCGTAGTCCTAGCAACCCCGACAACGCTTATCGCCTTGCTTCGTGCCGTGGCTTACGGATGGCGACAGGAACAGATCGCCAAGAACGCCCAGGAGATTAGTGACCTCGGCAAGCAGCTCTACGAGCGAATGAGAACCATGGCTGAGCACGTCGGCGACATCGGCAAGGGTTTGGAGAAGGCCAACGCCGCCTACAACAGCGCTGTCGGCTCGATGGAAGCCCGAGTTCTCCCGGCGGCACGAAGATTCAAGGAC
>Ga0208610_100420_pt1 | contig 15042 bp, 19 predicted proteins | sample SubbioR11Jul_8A2_FD_184815 | JGI IMG/M metagenome (GOLD analysis project Ga0208610, IMG submission 184815) | Serpentinite rock and fluid subsurface biosphere microbial communities from McLaughlin Reserve, California, USA - CR11Jul_8A2 (SPAdes) | ecosystem: Environmental > Terrestrial > Deep... | reverse complement strand
AGAACGCCCAGAACCAATGGCATGGTCGAGCGCTTCAACGGCCGCATTGCCGATGTGCTCAAGACGCATCACTTCCACAGTGGGCAGGATCTGGAGCAGACCTTGATGCGCTACGTGACTTTGTACAACCACCAACTGCCACAGTCAGCGTTGAAGAGCAAAACGCCGATGCAAGCCATGAAAGAATGGTACGCTTCTCGCCCTGATCTGTTCCATAAACGCCCGTATGATCGTCCGGGATGTGACAAGTATGTCGCTGTAGGCGATGCCGCTACGCACCGGGTACTGCGGATCGATCATGGCGGGCAGGTTGATGCGCTTGAACAAGCGCCCGACCAAGGCCAGGCCACCGTGGCTGCTCAGATCGTAGGGCAGCTTCTTGACAATGAATTCAACCGGATCAGTCATGTGCACTTCCTTCACCCGCAGGGTGAGCAGCAGATTTGGGCTAAGTGCTTATTATATATTGGAAATTGCCATTTTTTTGTGGGTGAGGTCACGGATTCAGGGATTAGTTTAGCAGGCTGTTGAAAAGCTTCCCAAACATGCCCCGAATATGTTACAATTAAAAAGTTTGGTTCAGACCGCAATTTTGCTGCCTCTAGTTTTTTATGATCGCTAACCGGCAACTGCTGTAGCGGCCAACTAGATCGCGGGGGTTCTACATGACGACAACCAACCACAAGCGCCGCATCTTCGACGAGATGCACCAAACCGTACGCGGGTTGCAAGGCGCTGGACTGATCGGCAAACGGCGCATGGCCGAGTTCGATGCGCTATGCCAATTCGGCGTGCATGAGATGCCGCCGCAAAAAATTAAAGAACTGCGCGAAGATTCAAGCCTGAGTCAAGCGGTGTTCGCCGCCGTGCTCAACACCAGCCTATCCACGGTGCAGAAGTGGGAAGCGGGCGACAAACGCCCGAGCGGCCCATCGCTAAAGCTGCTCAACCTGATCGAGCGCAAGGGCTTGGAGGCGGTGTTGTGAGGGTGCGACAGTAGGAAAATTGAAAATTTTGGTCTGACCCCGATTTCACCAAAACCAGCCAAACAGACTGACAACTTAAAATCGTGGTCTGTCCCCCATGGCACTCGGTTAAGTTAAAAACATGTAAATCGCGGTCAAGCAATGATTTACATGCGGCTGGGGCGCTGGGGGCAGTTGGCCGATTTTTGGCCGCGCAGCGGACGGTATGAGGCCGGCTGCCCCCAGCGCCCCATCCCCTACCCCGCGGCGGTTCAGCGTGGCATGGCCAAGATTTCCTGACACATGACACGGTTTCGGCTCATGTGCTTGTGTTGTAATATGGCGGTGTTGTATGACAAAGGGCGAGCCGTGACCATCGTCGCAAAAGTCTTCATGAGTGGCCGCAGTCAAGCCTTGCGTCTGCCTGCACGCCTGCGCCTGACGGCCAAAGAGGTGCGCATCGAGCAGGTCGGGGCCGATTGGTGGCTGCACCCACAAACGCCGCCGGAGCATGACATGGGCCTTTGGCTGCAAGGGTTCTACGACCACGCAGCCCCCCTGCCAGACCATTTTTTGGCCGACAGACGAGACCCGTTGCCGCAAGAGCGCGACTGGAGCTGATCGCGCGCCATGCGACGCACGCTGGACACCAACATTTGCAGCTACATCCTGCGGCGGCACCCTGCTGAAATGGTGGCGCGCTTTGCCGGGCTTGAGCGCAGCCAAGTGTGGTTGTCGGGCATTGTGGCGGCAGAGCTGCGCTTTGGGGCGACCAAGTTGGAATCACCCAAGTTCAAGGCGGCAGTAGAAGCGTGGCTGGCGGGTTTTGACGTGCGGCCTTGGCCCTTGGAGGCCACCCACCATTACGCCCACATTCGAGCCATGCTGGAGCGAGCCGGGCAGCCTATAGGTGGCATGGATTTGATGATTGCCGCGCATGCCTTGGCCGAGGATTCGGTGCTCATCACCAACAACGTCAGAGAGTTTTTGCGCGTACCGGGCTTGGCGGTAGAGGAATGGGCGCTGGGTGCTTGAAAATCCGCATGCGGGTAAATCGGAAATCGGCGTCAGACCACAATTTCAGCCTTTCCCAATCGAGGCATGCGCCTAGGGTGCACCTAGCCACGGCATCAACCAACTTGACAACTTCACCTTTTTGGTTAAAATCCTCCGATGGAAAAAGGCACGCCGCACTGCAAGCTTCCAGCCGTCAAAACCTTGGTGGAGGCGGGTCAGGTCAGGGCCACGGCCAGTGCCTTCAGTGGGGCGCGTGATCTGGGCATTGATGACCTAGACGGGATGTGCGCTGTCGTCTTGGCGCTCACTGGTGCCGACTTCTACAAGAGCATGACCACCCATGCCGATCATCGTGTTTGGCAAGACGTGTACCGAGGCAAGACGCCACGCGGCGATGAGGTGTATCTGAAGCTGACCGTCATCGATGGTGTGTTGATCGTTTCCTTCAAGGAGCTATGACCATGAAATGCCCCTGCTGCGGCGCGGCGGAACTGATCCAAGACACGCGCGATATGCCCTACACCTACAAGGGCGAAAACACCACCATCCCAGCGGTGACGGGCGATTTTTGCCCTGCTTGCGGTGAAGTGGTCTTGAACCGTGAGCATGGCGACCGCTACAGCGAAATGGTCGGCCTGTTTCAACGCCAGGTCAATGCCGCCTACGTCGATCCCAGCTACATCGCCAAGGTGCGAAAGAAGCTCGATCTTGACCAACGGCAGGCGGCTGAACTCTTTGGTGGTGGCGTCAATGCCTTTTCGCGCTACGAGAACGGCAAGACCAAGCCGCCGCTGGCCTTGGTCAAGCTGCTCAAACTGCTGGACCGTCACCCCGATCTGCTCTCAGAGGTCAGAACCGCCTGATTTTCGACCAGAAATCGAGGTCTGAAATCGGGGTCAGACCAGCATGGCACTCGGTTACGCCAAAAACGTAGAACTCTCGGCCAAACTACGATTTACGTGGGGTTGGGGCGCTGGGGGCTTTGGCCGATTTTTGGCCGCGCAGCAAAACGGTATGAGGCCGGCTGCCCCAGCGCCCTAGCCCCTACCCCATCGATAGAAAAACAAAGCCCGGTTCCTTGCGGTTCCGGGCTTTGATCATTGCTTGGTCGGCGTGGCGGGATTCGAACTCGCGACCCCTTGCACCCCATGCAAGTGCGCTACCAGGCTGCGCTACACGCCGAAGCCAGAATTCTAGCATGCCCTAGAGGCCACCGGCGTGGACTTCTAGGCGCCCTGGCTGGGTTGGGCCAGCAAACGCCGAATCGCCAGCAGTTCGGCGCGCACGGCGGCCCAGTTGGTCAAGGCCGGGGTGGCGCCAACCGCAGAGTCTGCGTAGCCGGCGTGCTCGGGTGCGGCGTGGTCTTCGTGCTCCGGTTCCATGGGCGCCAAGGTGCAAGCCCCACTGCGGCGCTGCTCGCGCTCATGCTGCACCTGCTCTTGCAAGCGGTTGCGCGCGCCTTGGATGGTGAAACCCTGCTCGTACAGCAGCTCGCGGATGCGCCGGATCATCAGCACCTCGTGGTGCTGGTAGTAGCGCCGGTTGCCGCGCCGCTTCATGGGGCGCAGTTGCGTGAACTCCTGCTCCCAGTAGCGCAGCACGTGCGGCTTGACGCCGCAGAGTTCGCCCACCTCACCGATGGTGAAGTAGCGCTTGGCCGGGATGGGAGGCAGCTCCGTAGTCATGGCGTATCAGCGTTCTAAATCGTAAAGCTGTGAATCTACCCGAAGCGCGGGCCAAAACATAGGCCGCCAGGCCCAGAAAAACCCGCAGTCCGCACAAAATCCCCTATTGCCATCACGCTGCAAGGGTTATCAAAAAAGGCTTGCGGACTTTAGTGCGAATCATTATCATCCGTTCAATCCCTCAGGAGCCCATCCATGATCGTCTGTGTATGCCGCCGGGTCAGTGACAAGACCATCGCCGCCTGCGCCGAGCAAGGCGAAGGCTTCGACGCCATCCAGTTTGAGCACGGCGTGGGCACGCAGTGCGGCCAATGTGTGCATGCGGCACAGCGCATCTGGTCGGAGTGCCACCCGAGCCAGCGTTTGTTGCATTTGCACCAAGAGTTGGCTGCGGCAAGTCCGCGCTAACCCCCCTCGCTCACAAACTGTACGCCTAAAAAAGTACGCTCACCGCCCACGCACCATTGAGGTTAAGCACCATGTGGCTCGGCTTGTTGCTCCCCTTGCTCATCACCACCGCAGTGGCCTGGTGGCTGCTGCGGCGCTGACCGCTTTCAGCTGCCCGCCCTCGAGCCACAGCACGCGCTGCGCCAGACGGCGCACCAGGCTGCGGTCGTGCGCCACCAGCAGCACCGCCGCCCCTGCACCCGCCAGCAGCTGCGGCAGATCGTCGAGCAGCGCCAGCGTGGTGACGCTATCCAAGGCCGAAAACGGTTCATCGAGCAGCAGCACCTCGGGTTGCGCCAGCAGCGCACGCGCCAGCACCACGCGCTGGCACTGGCCGCCCGAGAGCTGATGCGGCCGGCGCTGCTGCGCGCTGGCGGGCAGACCCAGCCGCTCCAGCATCTGCGCGGCGGTGGCGCGCCGCTGCCCGGGCGCGCCCAGCCCAAAGCCTTGCAGCGGCTCCAGCGCGCTCTCGAGCGCGCTGCGGTAGGGGCTGAGCGCCAGTTGCGGCTCTTGCCAGACGTATTGGATCGCGCGGCGTTGCGCGCGCGTGCGCGCGCTGGGCAGCACCTGAGCGCGCCAGCGCAGCTCGCCGCTATCAAAGGGCTGCAAGCCGGCCAAGCAGCGCGCCAAGGTCGATTTGCCGCTGCCCGAGCGCCCCAGCAAGCCGACGACCTCGCCCGGCGCCAGCTGCAGCGCAACGCCATCGAGCACCGGCGCCTGCCCGGCATAGGCGCAGCGCAGCGCTTGGGCCGAGAGCACGGGTTGCGGCGCCACCATCTGCTAGCCTCCCGCTTGCAGCACTTGGGCGGCGCGCAGCAGGGCTTGCCCAGCGGCGCTGGCCGGGGCGCGCATGAACGCTGCCACCTGCGCCGTTTCGACCAAGCGCCCGTGCTCGAGCACCGCGATCTGCTCGCAATGCTGCGCCACGATGCGCAAGTCGTGCGTGATCAGCACCAGCGCGCAGCCGGTTTGCTGCTGCATCAGCGCCAGCGCCTGCAGCACCTCGGCCGCTGTGTCTGAGTCGAGGCTGCTGGTGGGCTCGTCGGCCCAGACCAGTTGCGGGCGCAGCAGCAAGGCCATGGCGATCAGCACGCGCTGCTGCATGCCGCCGCTGAGCTGGCCGGCGTGCTGGCGCAGCACCGGCTGCGCCTCGAGCCCGACTTGCTCGAGCGCCGCCACGATCTCGGCCGGCCCGGCGCCTACCCGGGCCGCGCATTGGCGCAATTGCCAGCCGACCGACAGCATCGGGTCGAGCAAGGCCCCGGGGCTTTGAAAGATCAAAAACTGCCCTAGGCCACGCTGCCGGTGGCGCTGCGCCGGGCTGAGCCGCAGCAGATCGGCGCCCTGCCACGCGATGGCCCCCGAGGCCACGCGCAACGGCGGCGCCAGCAACCCCATGAGGGTGTGTGCGAGCAGCGATTTGCCGGCCCCGCTGCTGCCGACCACGGCCAGCCGCTGGCCAGCCTGAATGCGCAGGCTGAGCGCATGCAACAGCGTGGTGACGCCAGACTGCACGCTCAAGCGCTGGATGTCGAGCAAGGGTGGGTGCGGCGCTTGCATGGGCTCACCAGCGCAGCACGGCGCGGCTATCGATCTGGGTGCGCAAGCCCTCGCCCAGCAGGTTGAAAACCAGCGCCGTGAGCAGCAGCGCCAGCCCCGGGCCCCAGAGCAAATGCGGCGCGGTCTGGAAAAACGGCCGCGCTTCGCTCAGCATCAGGCCCCACTCCGGTGTCGGGGGCTGGGCCCCGAGCCCTAGAAAGCTCAGGCTGGCAAAGGCCAAGATCACGCCCGCCGTCTCGAGGCTGGCCAGCACCGCCAGCGGCCCAAGCAGCGGCGGCAGCACGTGGCGCGGCACCAGGCGCGGCAGCGACAACCCAGCCGCGTGTGCCGCGCGCACGTAGTCGCGCGCCAGCGCCTCCAGCGCCATCACACGCACCAGCCGCGCCATGGCCGGCGTCCAAGCGATGACCAGCGCCAGCAGCAGCGTCAGCAGCGCCGGCCCCAGCACGCCGATCACGGCCAGCGCCAGCACCAGCGTGGGGAAGGCCAGCAGCACGTCGGCGCTGCGCATGAGCACGGCGTCGATCCAGCGCCAGCGCGCCGACTGCGCGCTCACGGCCGCCGCCAAGCCCCAGACCAAGGCCAACAGACACAGCGCCGCCGCCGCCAGCAGCGCCGCCCCAAGCGACACCCGCGCCGCCCAAACCACCCGCGACCAAACGCAGCGCCCCAGCACATCGGTGCCCAGCCAATGCTGCGCCGACGGCGGCTCGAGCCGGCGCAACCAATCTTGGGCCAGCGGGTCGTGCGGCGCCCACAGGCCGGGCCAAAGTACGCCGCTGAGCAAAAGCAGCAGCAGCGCCAGCCCGGTGTACAGACCCCAAGGTTTGGCGCTCATGGCTGCAGCCCTAGGCTGGCGCGCAGGCGCGGGTCGAGCGCGGCGGCGAGCAGATCGGCCACCAAGTTGACCAGCACATAGACCACCCCCATGGCCAGCAGATAGGCTTGCAGGATGGGGAAGTCGCGCTCGGCGATGGCCTCGAGCACCAGCCGCCCCAGCCCGGGCCAGCCAAAAATGTGCTCAACGATCACCACCCCGCCCAACAGCGCGCCAAAAGTATGGGCCCAGAGCGTGATGCTGGGCACTAGGGTGCCGGGCAAAATGCGCGTCAGCAGCAGTTGCGCCGGCCCCAGCCCTTGGGCCAGCGCCAGCTTGAACGGCGCTGCGCTCATGACTTGCAGCGCTCGCTCGCGGATGAGCCGGCTGGCCGGTGCCGCCACCCCCAACGCCAGCACCGCCGCCGGCAGCCACAGATCGCGCAGCTCCCCTTGGCCCAAGACCCGCACCCAGCCCCACTGGACGGCAAAAAAGTGCAAGGCCAACAAGGCCAGCCAAAAGCCCGGCAGCGCCACCAGCAGCAGCGTCAGCACGCGCCAGCTGGCCGCCGCCCAAGGGCTGCGCGCCAAGGCCGCGGCCAGCCCCAAGCCCACCGCCAGCGGCATGGCCAGCGCCAGCGCGCTGAGCGCCAGCAGCAGGCTGGGGCCAAAGTGGGCCATGATCTTGGGGCCCACCGGGCGCCCGCTGGCGATCGAATGGCCCCAGTCGCCCTGCAACACCGCTTGCAGCCAGCGCCAGTAGCGCTCGGCCAGCGTGCCGTCGAGCCCGAGCTGCTGGCGCAAAGCCGCCGCGTTTTCTGGGGTGAGCACGATGCCGGCGCGCATGGCTTCGAGCGCCACCGGGTCGCCCGGGGCCAGCGCCACCAAGGCAAAAGCCAGCATCGACATCGCCAGCAGCAATGGCGGCAACCACAGCAGGCGCTGCCAGATCGCCTCCCGCATCAGCGCGCCCCGTTTGGCAGCAGCGCGGCGCCGTAGTCGATCCAGTCGCGGTGCTCGGACATCGTCAGCCGCACCCCGGGGCGCGAGAGCACAAACTGCGGCACCAGCAGGATCGGGATGGCAGCCAGCGCCTCGTCGATGACGCTGCGGTGCGCGCGCCGCACCGCCTCGAGGCGCTGGGCGGCGTCGGCGCTGGCGCGGGCGGCGTCCAAGGCCCGATCCAGCGCCGCCCCGGCTGCCATGTGGCGGTAGCCGCGCCACGGCGTTTGGCTGTGAAACAGGTTGTAGAGCAAAAAGGTGGGGTCAAGGTTGGTGTTGCCCGCCAGTTCCACAAACAGATCGCCCGCCCCCGGCTCCAAGAAGCGCTGGCTGTAAAGGGCAGAGTCGTCAACGGCCACGATTTCGAGCGCGATACCCACCGCGCGCAACATCTGTTGCAGCAGCTCGGGGAACGGAGCCACGGCGGCCAAGTTGGGGAACGCCGCCACCAAGCGCAGGCGCAGCAGCTCGCCGTTGCGCTGGCGCAAGCCATCGGGCCCGAGCATCCAGCCAGCCGCTTCCAGCAGGGCACGCGCTTGCACCGGGTCGTGGCCCCAGCCTTGCACGTGCGCGCCTAGGCCAAACATCCAGTCGGGCAGCAGGCCGCGCGCCACCACCCCATGACCGCCGTAGAGCACCCGTGCCACCGCCGCCCGGTCTATGCTCAGCGCCAGCGCGCGGCGCAAGCGTGGGTCTGCGAGTCGGGCAAAGGGCGGCTGGCCGTGCAGGTTGACGAGCAACGCCAGATACGACACCGGGCGCGAGCGGTGCAGCTGCACCGGCAGCGCTGGGCTAAGGCCGAGCAGCATCTGCGGGTTGACTTCAGAAACCAGATCGACCTCACCCGCCACCAGCGCCATCAGGCGGCTTTGGCCGTCGGGCACGAAGCGAAACTCCATGCGCGCATGGGGCGCACGCGGGCCCCAGTAGGCGTCGTTGCGCACCAGCTCCAGCACCTGGCCGGGCTGGTAGCGCGCAAAGCGCCACGGCCCGGTGCCCGCCGGCGCGGTGCTGCGGTCGCTGTGCGGCGAAAAATACGACGCCGCCCGGTGCGACATGTTTTCGATCACCAGATTGGAATCGGTGCGCGAGCGAAAGCTGAAGCTGCGCGCGTCGAGCGCGCGCAAGCTGGCCGGGTCGATCTGCAAAAAATCGGTGCGCCGCTGCGCCATGAATTGCAAGGCGGCGATGGCGGCGGCGCTGTCGAGTGCGCTGCCGTCGTGGTGCCGCAGACCGGCGCGCAGCGTGACCCGGTACTGGCCCGCACGCACCTGCCAGCGCTCGAACAACAGCGGCTCGGGCTCAAACTGGGCGTTGGGGCGCACCCCGGTTTCGGCGATCTGGGCATGGGGGCCGCGCAGGGTGAAGTTGAAGCGCTCGGGGTCGGTGTTGTAGCGGTCGGGGCCGGCGGCGACGCGCAAGACGCGCTGCGGCGCCGCAGCTTGCGCCCACCAGGGCAGCGCCGCACCGGCGGCCAAGGCTTGCAGGGCCAAGCGCCGCTGGGGGTTGCGGGGCAAAAGAGAGTCCTGGGTCATGGGAGTTGGAAGGCCAGCGTGGCAAAGCGGCTGCGCCAAGGCAGGCCGGGGGCAAGGGGCGCTTGCAGCACCGTGGTGGCGACGAGCTGGCGGCCGCGGCTGCGCACAGGCAAGCGCACCCGGCCCTGGGCGTCGGTGCGCAGCACGCGCTCGCCTTTGCGGTCGTAGCAGCGCAAGGCCACAGCGGCCAGCGGGCGGCCGTCGAGGCGCAGCTCGAGCGGCAGCTCGGCGCGCGGCCGCAGGCGCGTCGGGTCGCGCAGCGGCAGCAGCTCGAGCCGCTGCCCCAGCGCGCGCAGCGGGCGCCAGGTGCTGGCCGCGCCGACGCTGCCGGCCGCACGCACATAGGCCTTGGCCTCTTTGGCGTAGCGCTCGCGCCACGGCTCGCCGCGTGCCCGCTGTGCGCTCCAGAGCGCGCGCAGCTCGGCGCTCGGCTGCACTTCGTCTAGGTAGCGCTCCACGCCCTCGGGCGCGATCTCGATCAGGCGCGCGGCGCAAGCCAGCTGCACGCACACCAAGCCGGGCTCAAGGGGCCCGATGTGGGTGATGGCGCGGGCGCGTTGGCGCCGCCAGCCCCAAGCGCGCCGCACCAGGCCGCTGACCGTGCTCAGGCGCAGGCTGCGCTGGCGGCGCTGCTTGGGCGCCACCAGCGCTTGCAGGCCATGGCCCGCCGACAGCTGCAGCTGCAGCGGCTGGTGCAGCACGGGGCGCAGCTGCAGCGGTTGCACCCAAGTGTCGTGGGCCCAAGCGGGGGATGCACCAGCCAGCCACAGGGCCAAGCCCAGCAGCAGCCCCAAGGAGGGTGTGTGGTCGGCGGCGCGCATCAAAACAGCACCCGGTACGAGATTTCGAGCGCCCGTGGCTCGCCGAGCAGCGCTTGTGCGCCGCCGCCCGCAGAACGCGAGAGGTACACCCGGTCGGTGGCGTTGCGCAGGTGCAGCGCCAGCTCGCCGGTGCCGATCCAGTGCGCCACGCTCAAATCGAGCGCGGTGTAGGACGGTAGCACCACGGTGTTGGCGTTGTCGCCCCAGCGCTGGCCCACGTGGCGCACTTGGGCCTGCAGCCGCCACAGGGCGCTGGGCTGCCACGCCAGGCGCAGATTGGTCAGTTGCTCCGGGGTGTCGGGCGGCAGCAAACCGGCCCGCGACACCGCCGTGCCGGCCACGTTTTCGTAAAACTGGTCAAACTGCGCTTGCAGCCGGGTGCCGTTGAGACCTAAGCTCCAATGCGGATCGAGGTGCCACAGCAGGTCAAACTCGAGGCCGCGGCTGCTCTGTTGCCCGATCTGCACGGTCTGGCCCGGCCGGTTGGGGTCGCGGGTCAGGATGTCGGAGCGCACGGTGTCAAACCACGCCAGCGTGAACTCCCCTTGGCCTTGGGCCAGCAAGCCCTTGACCCCAAGCTCGTGGTGGCGCGCCCGGGTGAGCTCGAAAGCGCGCTGCGCCGGTGCCAGGTTCACCACCTGCGCCGGCGGCTCGAAGGCGCGCGCGGTTTGCGCGTACAGGTTCAGCCCAGGGCGCCATGCGTACACCGCCCCCAAGCGCCACGAATTGGCGCTCCAGCGCCGCTGAAACTGCACGCCCGAACGCAATTCATGCGCGTCGAGCTCGATGCGGTCGTGCCGCCCAGACCAAGACAGGCGCCACTGCGGCGCCAACTGCGTCAGGTTCTCGAAATACAGCGCCTGCTGGTCGAGCACGCTGCGGCGCAGCGGCATAAAGGGCGAAATCGAGACAAACGGCAGCGGCTGCGGGGCCAAAAAATCGAGCGCCACGGGCGGCGCGGCAAAGGGTGCGTTGTTGTTGCGCTGGTGGCGGTTGCGCGACCAATCCCAACCCACGAGCAAGCGGTTGGCGCGCCCCAGCAGCTGGTGCTCGAACGCGACTTCGGTGCGGTTGCCCAGCAGCGCCTGATCGTGCTCGATGTGCAGAAAGTCGCCCAGATCGACCCGGCCGGTGCTGGGGTTGAAGCGGTGCAGCTCGGCGTTGCGCCACAGGCGCTGTTCATCGTTGGCATAGGTTTCGTTGCGCACACGCACCGTCGGCGACCACTGGTAGTCTAGGCGCGCGCGCAACCAGCCGACGCGCTTGCGCATCGTGCTGTCAGCCACGTTGAAGTTGCGCTCGCGCACCCGTTGGTCGAGCCGACCGGCCACCAAGGGGGTGCCAAAATACCACTGCCCTTCGTCGTCGCTGAGCTGGGCGGCCAGCGTCAGGCGCAGGTCGGGCCGCAGCTGCAGCCCGACTTCGGCCAGCGCGTGCACGTAACGGTAGCCGGTGCGCTCGACCCAACCGGATGAGCCGCGCTCAGCGTCGATGGCGTTGAAGGCCAAGCGGTAGGCCCAGCCGTTGTGCAGCGTGCCGCCCAAGTCTAGGCCTAGGTTGTGCGCCTGCCAGCGGTCGGTGGCCACGAACAGTTCGCGCCGCGGCACCCCATCGGCAGACTTGGCGACAAAGTTCACGGCGCCGGTCACCGTGCCCAGCCCATGCAAGACCGAGGCCGGCCCTTTGATCACCTCGATGCGGTCGTAAACAAAGGTGCCCCGGGGCGACATGGCCAAACCCGGGTAGCGCAAACCATCGAACAAAAACGGCACGCTCAGCGCCTGCGCAAAGCCGCGCATGGTGACGCAGGTAAAACCAAAGCACTGCCCGCTCAGCACCCCAGGCGCCGTGGCCAGGGCTTGTTGCGTGGTGCGCAAGCCGCGCTCGTGCATCTGCTCGCTGGTGATGAGGTAAATGGCGGCTGGCGTTTCGAGCGGCGTCAGCCCCAAATGGCTGGCTGCGCTGGCCGGCAGCTTCAAGCCGAGCTGGGCGCTGCTGCGCTCGGCCGGCGCGGCAACCACTAGGGCCGGCAGCTCGGGTTCGGCGGCGCCGGCGCAGGCCGCTGCGCCTATCAGGGCCAAAGGCCAGAAGCGGCGCCGCTTGCGGGCACCCGGTGTGTAGATCGTGCGCATCCTATTTGCCCTAGGAATATTTGCCCAGTCATGCTTGACCCCATGCCAAGCACCCAATGGTTCATCGTGTGATGATTTATAAAATTGTCACACAAATAGGGCGCGCACAAACCCCGGGTAAACCCGAAGAAGTTGCATAGGGGGCTTGGGCTGCGGCAGCGCTAGGGTTCTTGCAGGCGCACGCTGCGCCGCCGGCGCTAGGGCGCAGGCTTGAGGTGCGCGTGCCCGTGCGTGTGCCCGTGATCGGGCTCCAAGCTCGCCGGCACCAGATGCAAGTGGCCGTGGCTGACGCCGGGCTGGGCAATCAGCGACTGCGCAAAAGCGCGCACCGCCGCCGTGGGGCCGCGCAAAATGGCGGTCTCGATGCAGTGCTGGTGATCGAGGTGGGCGTGTAGGGTGGCGACCGTGTACTCGTGGTGCGCGTGCTGCAGGTCGGTCAGGCGCGTGGACAACTGACGCCGGTGGTGGTCATAGACGTAGCTCATGACCGCCACACAAGGCTGTTCGGGGTGCTCGCGCAAGCGCGCGGCCCCTAGGTCGTGGCGCAGCAGGTCGCGAAAGGCCTCCGAGCGGTTGGCGTAGCCGCGCTCGAGCACCAAGGCGTCGAAGGCGTCGGCCAGCTCGTCGTCGAGCGACATGGTCAGGCGCTTCATGGTGGCCGCCCCGCGCCTCTCAACCCAGCGCGGCGATGCCGGCCTTGGCAATCTGCGCGTCTTCGGGCGACTTGACGCCGCTCACGCCCACCGCACCCAAACACTGCCCGTCTTTGAAGATCGGCACGCCGCCTTCGAGCATACCCTGCAGCGTGGGCGCGCTCAGAAACGAGGTGCGCCCTTGGTTGATCACGTCTTCGTAGGCCTTGCTCTCGCGCCGCCCCAGCGCAGCGGTGTGCGCTTTGGCTAGGGCGATTTGCGCCGAAATCGGCGGCGCGCCGTCGAGCCGCTGCAGCCACAAGGCGTGGCCGCCGTCGTCCACGATGGCGATGGTCACCGCCCAATGGTTTTTGTGGGCTTCGGCCTCGGCGGCGGCAGCCACGGCCTTGACGTCGGCCAGATCGAGTACGGGTTTGCTTTTCATGAACTTTCCTAGCAGTGGTGGACTCCATGCAAGACCTGCAGCCGGCGCTGGTTTTGCACCAAACCCGCATTATCGGCCCGCTGGCGCTAGAATCCACTGCAAACCTTATAGGAGTTTTGCCACATGAACCAACCCCAACCCGCCCACTCTTGGGGCCGCTTCGGTGCCCCCGTCGTATCGGCTGAGCAGCGCAACCGCGTGCTGCGCAACACCTACTGGCTGCTCGCCCTGAGCATGCTGCCCACGGTGCTGGGCGCATGGGTGGGCATGGCCACGGGCATCACTGCCCCGCTAGGCGGCATGACCGGTTTGGTGGTGTTCTTGGCCGGGGCCTTCGGCTTCATGTACGCGATCCACAAGACCAAGGATTCCGCCCTTGGCGTACCGCTGCTGCTGGCCTTCACTTTCTTCATGGGCCTGATGCTCTCGCGCCTGTTGGAGATGGTGCTGGACTTTCAGAACGGCACCAGCTTGGTGATGACGGCTTTTGCCGGTACCGCCGGCGTGTTTGTGGTCATGTCCAGCCTCTCGACCGTGATCAAGCGCGACCTCGAAGGCTTGGGCAAGTGGCTGTTCATGGGCGTGCTGGTGCTGATCGCTGGCATGGTGATCAACATTTTTGTCGGCAGCCCGATCTGGATGGCGGCCCTGAGCACCATGGCGATCGGCGTTTTCAGCGCGCTGTTGCTGGTGGACCTCAAGCGCATCGTCGATGGCGGCGAGACCAACTACATCATGGCCACCCTAGGCATTTACCTGAGCCTGTTCAACATCTTCCAAAGCCTGCTGATTTTGCTGGGCCTGATGGGCGGCGAGGAGTGATCTTCGGCACAGGGGGCGTGCGGGCTTGCTCCCGCCTGCCCTCTGCTTGCACCCAGACCGCACCGGCGGTGCGCCTCATGGGCAATCTCGGTGCAACTCGAATGATAAATTTAGGGGGCCTGTGCCCCCTTTTTTCTTGGCCTGTGCGCGGCATTTAGGCCGACAATGCGTTCCACCATGCCCATCCATCCTGCAATCTCACCCCTGCGCCGCTGGGGATGGCTCGCCGTCCTGTCCTCGCTTTTGCTGCTGAGCGGCTGCGAGATGCTGGGGCTTGAAACCCCCGGCATGGCCACGCAGCGCCAAGCCGCCGAGGCGCGCGCCGTAGGCGCTGCCTGCCGCCACGCGGTGCGCAGCATCGAAGACTGCTTTGCCTCCAACCCGCGCATGTCGAGGGCCGAGATATTTGAGGGTTGGCGCGAAATGGACCAGCACATGCGCGACAACGAAATCCCGGGCATGCCGCAACAACCTGCGGCAGCGCCGGCCAGCCCGACCGAGCAAATACTGCCCGTGACGCCAGCTGCGGCAGTGGCGCCGGCTCCCGCTGCGCCTCCGGCGGCTGCCCCACGCGCTCCGGGCACCCCGGCTGCAGTGGGCGCCGCTCCGGTTGCCCCGGCGCCTGTTGCTCCGGCTGCCACCCCACGCGCCCCGGCTGCCGCTGGTGCCGCCCCGGCTGCCCCGGCACCCTCGCCGGCACAGCGGCCTACAACACCAGGCACGCCCGGCGGGGCCACACCGGGTACGGTCGCCTTGCCGCCGCGCCCCGGGCTGACGACGCCCCCCGCGCCCGCTGCGCCCAACCCTGCAACGGCCCCTGCAGCACCGGCGCGCTAGGCGAGAATCTTGGTGGCGCCTCAGCCGCCAGCCACGCGCTCGAACACCGCCATGCTCTCCACGTGTGCGGTGTGGGCAAACATGTTCACCACCCCAACCGCCGTGCAGCGGTAGCCCGCTTGGTGCACCAGCAGGCCGGCGTCGCGCGCCAGCGTGGCCGGGTTGCAGCTCACATAAACGATGCGCTGCGGCGGGCGCCACTCGGGCGCGCCTGCGGCTGCGCCGTATGCGGCGGCGTCATTGGCCGCACCGGCGGCCTGCGCCTGCTGCCAGTCGGCCAGCGCCTTGACCAGTGCAAAGGCGCCCTCGCGCGGCGGGTCCACCAG
>Ga0208610_100414_pt1 | contig 15324 bp, 18 predicted proteins | sample SubbioR11Jul_8A2_FD_184815 | JGI IMG/M metagenome (GOLD analysis project Ga0208610, IMG submission 184815) | Serpentinite rock and fluid subsurface biosphere microbial communities from McLaughlin Reserve, California, USA - CR11Jul_8A2 (SPAdes) | ecosystem: Environmental > Terrestrial > Deep... | reverse complement strand
TGGCCTGATGTGGTGTTTGCCTTTCATGATAAAGAAGAGATTGGGCCTAGGATGCTGGCGCGTATCGCGAAGGGCACGGGACTCACACCTGATGACTTGTGACATGAGCGCAATCTCGCCTAACACTAGCTGCAACGGACTCGCCAATACATTGCGCCCAATTTTGGTATGAGTCCAGTCATCAGGCGGCATTTTGCTAAGGCGCGCCGGTGAGCTTAGCCGTTATGCCTCCAGAGAAACGCGGCGAGTGAGATGGACGGGGTAGTGAAAGGGAGACACTGAGCATGGCGACACAGCGCTATTCAGTCACGCCGCATCCCATCGAGACCCTGCTGACCTGGGTCAAGTCAGGCGATATCGCTATCCCCGAAATTCAGCGTCCCTTCGTGTGGGAGGCGACGAAGGTCCGCAACCTGCTCGACTCGCTGTACCAGGGCTACCCCGTTGGCTACCTGATTGCCTGGCGCAACCCCACGGTGAAGCTCAAGGACGGCACGCCGTCGGCCGGTAAGCGCATTCTCATCGACGGCCAGCAGCGGGTCACGGCGCTTATGGCGGCGCTGCTCGGCCGCGAGGTACTGACCAAGGACTACGAGACGGTCCGCATCCGCATAGCCTTCCACCCGCAGGAGGAGCGCTTCGAGGTCGCCAATCCGGCCATCCGCAAGGACGTCGCTTGGATCGAAGACGTGGCCGACGTCTTCTCGCCCGAGGCCAGCCTCACCGAGCTGACCGACACCTACACCGAGAAGAACCCGGGCGCCGACCGCAAGTGCGTGTCGCGCGTGCTGGAGAAACTCCGCAAGATCATCAACAACCACGTCGGCGTGATCGATCTGGCTGATGACCTCGACATCGAGACCGTCACCGAGATCTTCATCCGCGTGAACTCTGCCGGCACCGAGCTCTCGCAAGCCGACTTCGCCATGTCGAAGATCGCGGTCAACGAGGTCTACGGCGGCAACCTGCTGCGCAAGGCCATCGACTACTTTTGCCACCTCGCCGTGGCACCGGAGTTCCTGCCGCGGATCGACAAGGGGGACAAGGCGTTTGCCGCCTCCGAGTTCCTGCCGCAGATGCGCTGGCTCAAGGATACGAACGACGACATCTATGACCCGACTTACACCGACATGCTTCGCGTAGCGTTCACGTCGGAATTTGGGCGAGGTAGGCTCCAAGACCTGGTAGCTCTTCTCTCAGGACGCAACTTCGAGACCAAGCAGTTCGAGGAGGTCATCGCCGAGGAGTCGTTCAGCAAGCTAAAGAAGGGCATCCTGGCCTTCATCAACAAGATGCACTTCGACCGCATCACGATGATTCTGAGGTCGGCGGGCTTCGTGACGAGCAGCCTGATTGGTGGCCAGAACGCCGTCAACTTCGCCTACATCCTCTACCTGCGTGGCCGCGCGGAGGGCCTGCCGGCGGCGGACCTCGAGCGACTGGTGCGGCGCTGGTACGCCATGTCCGTTCTGCGAGGGCGCTACACCGGCAGCCCCGAGACGGCCTTCGACTTCGACATCCGCCAGATCGAAGCGCGCGGCCTCACGACGTATGCCGAGTCGGTGATCGAGAACGAGCTACCGGAGAGCTTCTGGACCGGGATGCTGCCGCAACTCATGGACACTTCGTCGGGGCAAAGCCCGTACTTCCTCGCGTATCAGGCGGCGCAGGTGAAACTTGGTGACAAGGGCTTCCTCTCGCGGGACATCACTGTGCTGGACCTGCTCATGAATCGCAGCGACGTACACCATGTCTACCCGAAGAAACACCTGAAGGCACAGGGGCTCTCCCGTGGCCGCTACAACCAGATCGCCAACTTCGTGCTGGCACAGAGCGAGATCAATATCGCCATCGGCGACAAGCCGCCCGAGCGATACTTCAAGGAACTGGCCGAGCAGTGCGATGGCGGCACGAAGAAATATGGCGGCATCACCGATGCGACGGAGCTTCGTGCGAACCTACGCGCGAGCTGTTTGCCCGAGTCGCTGCTCGACGGCGGGATTCCGGCGTACGACGACTTCTTGGAGGAACGCCGCAAGCTTATGGGGCAGAAGATCAAGACCTGGTTCGAGGCACTCTGATGACCGCTGACGCCAGAGGCTGGAGGCCTAACACCCGGATTGTCGCAGAAGTGCCACTGGAGGTATGCCATGACTACGCTGGCCAATGCAATTAAAGCGCATCTTGATTATGCCGATGGGAGAGTGACCTCCGAACAGATCAAGCAAGCGATCAATACAAAGTATCCGGGGCAGTGGAAAGCTGCCACTATCCAAGCACACCTCTATGCCTGCGTCGCAAACAATCCCAAGGCATACATTCATCATCCCTGGGCCCGGAAGTTCCTTTACCGAAACGCCGACGGGACATTTGAGCTTTACTCGGAAGAACGACACGGGCCAAATGAATGGGCTCCGCCTGAAGGCGAAGATGAGATCGAACCAGTAAGCGAGCTGGCTGAAACCTCGATTAGCCTTGAGCGTGACATTGAGGATCATCTAATTCAGCATCTCAATACACTTGAAAAGGGCCTCAAATTCGTGGCGCGTCAGTTCAAAACAGATGTTGGCCGCATCGATATCCTTGCCGAAGATAAAGAGGGCTACCGCGTCATCATAGAAGTCAAGGTAGGTGAGGTCAAGGACTCCGCTGTTGGGCAAATCGCACGCTATCTCGGATGGTTTACGAAACTAGACCGTAAGTCGCCCCGCGGCATGCTGGTGGCCGCAGAGTTCCCCGAAGGCGTCCGCTACGCTGCAACCGCTGTATCCGGCCTGACGTTGCACGCTTACCGGGTTAGCTTTTCGTTTGAGACCGCAACCATTTGAGCCACCCAAAACTAAGTCCATTGTTCGAGCAGACCTCGCAGGAAAAGCCACCCGAGGCTGCCTACTTCGGGCGTTGGGTGGCTGAGGGCAACTGATGGACGTTGTTTGGGATGGCATCACGCGAGCAGAAACGCTGAATGTACAGGCGGTAACCGCCCGCTCCGCGCTTGCCGATGCCGCCAGAGCGTACAACTGGCAACGTGTGTTTGAGCTCATCTCTGCACACCGGGAGCTTGTCAACTCGTGTCGCCTGGGCGGAAAACTACTTTTTACTCCACTGCATCAAGCCGCCCACGCTGGTGCGCCGGTGGAGGTCGTGCGCCGCTTAATCGAAATGGGCGCATGGAGGACACTTCAAAATGCTCGCGGTGAGCGGCCCGTCGATATAGCCGAACGACAGGGGCAAGAGCACCTGCGTGAAGTGCTGGAGCCGGTGCTGAAGCACCGCATTCCCATCGGCGTGCTGCTGAAGATTCAATCCCACTTCCACGAGGTGATTCGGGGCCGAGCAGCGCGGTTGGTGGAAGAGCACGCTTTGCGATTGCCGGAACTGGAGCCACTCCTGGAATTGGACAGGCCGCAGATGTGGTTCGCGGTTCCCGGTATGTACGGCGGGTTCAGGTACCGCTTGGAGTCGGTTGGCGTCGAGGCTAAGCTGATCGCCGAGAGCTGGTGCCGTGTTGTCGATGGCTCAGGTCAAAGGCATGAGATTACCTTTGAGGGTGGCCATCTCGTTGATGAAGGCTTCGTTTAGCAGTTAGGGGGTTCCGGTGCCAGAACCCAAGGGCGAGCGGCTCATGCTGGCCTAATCAGGCAGTGGAGCCGATCGCCTGTACTGAAACCCATTGGCAGATGTCGCTCGAGCCCTCCGCCGCGGTGGTGGCTGGGATTGGAGGCCCCTGGTCTGCTACACTTAACCCATGCTCGCGTTCGCCCAACTGCGCGACATTGCCCGACAGCATCGAGTCAAACAGCTCGAGCTGTTCGGCTCGGCGGCGCGGGGTAGCAGGCCGAACGACTACGATTTCTTGGTGCAGTTCGAGCCGATGGGGCCGCTCGAGCACGGGCGGGCCTATTTTCGGCTTAAGGAAACCCTCGAGGCCACCTTGGGCAAGCCGGTGGACTTGATCGAGCTCGAGGCCGTGAACAACCCCTATTTCCTGAAATCCATTGCCCCAGACCGGACACTGGTTTATGCCGCTTGATTCACAGTCCTACCTATATGTTGGAATCGTGCGCGTCCCATTTGAGGGTCGGCAAGGTTTCTAAGGAGGTTGCTATGAGCCCCAAGAAGGACGTGCAGGACAGCGGTAAGAGATCCAAGGGATTCTCGGACGAAGAACGCGCCGCGATGAAGGAGCGCGCCCGTGAGCTGAAGGCTGAAGCGCGCGCCAATAAGAGCAAGGCCGAAGGGGAAAGTGACGTGCTCGCGGCGATCGCCGCGATGCCGGAGCCAGACCGCACCATCAGCCAGCGGCTCCATGGGGTCATCCGAGCCAGTGCGCCGGAGCTCGCGGCGAAGCTCTGGTACGGGCAACCCGCCTACGCTAAGGACGGCAAAGTAGTCTGCTTCTTCCGCGCGGCGGAGGTCGACAAGGAGCGGTACCTAACGCTCGGCTTCACCAGCTCGGCGAAGCTCGACGAGGGCCGCCTGTGGCCGACCGCCTACGCGCTGACCGCGCTGACCGCCGCGGACGAGGCCAGGATCGGCGCGCTTGTGAAGAAGGCGGTGGGCTAAGCATTGACCGCACCGATCCCGGCGTTGTCACATATGGATCTCGAGCACGGCGCCCAAGTCAAAATGCATGAGGGCGAGATCGACATAGATATCCCGCTAGTTAAGCGGTTGTTGGCTGAACAGTTTCCGCAGCTAGCTAAAAGGACGATAACGGTAGTCCGCTCAACAGGCACGGTAAACGCGATCTATCGCCTTGATGACGATCTCTATCTGCGATTGCCGCGAGTACCAGCTTGGGCCCAGAGCATTGAGCGAGAATGGACCTGGTTGCCAAAACTGGCTCCACATATTTCGCTCAGTATCCCACAGCCATTAGCGCAGGGAAAGCCGACCAACTGGTATCCATACCCTTGGGCCGTCTATCGGTGGCTTGAAGGGTTGCCATATCAAGACGATCTCATCAGCGATGAGCGCCAGGTGGCGCTTGATCTCGCTAATTTCATTTTGGAGTTGCGCAGTGTAGCTATGTTGGAGGCACCTCGCGGTGGGCGGCGTCCGCTAGTCGAACTGGACGCAGTAACACGCGCTGCAATCGCATCTTCTCGCACTGCGATAGACACCGCAGCGGTATCAGCGGCCTGGGCACGCTCACTTGCGGCGCCCCCATGGGATGGAAAGCCGGTATGGCTGCATGGTGACTTGCTAAAATCAAACCTGCTGGTTCAGGGTGGTCGCCTCTTCGCAGTCCTGGACTTTGGCGGAGTCGGTATCGGCGATCCCGCTGCTGATGTGGTCCCTGCCTGGAGCGTATTCAGCAGCGCAGGGCGAGAGGCATTCCGACAGGCATTGGGGGTGGATGACGATACTTGGGGTCGAGCGCGTGGTTATGCGCTGCACCAAGCAGTGATGGTTATTCCATACTATCCCACCACGAACCCGGACTTTGTCACTATGGCCAAGCGCACCGTCGAAGAAGTGCTAGCCGAACTCCAGTAAGTTCAAGCGCCCAACCACCTCATACGAGCACCTGCCCACCTGCTGCAAGGGCGTTTACATTCTTGAGGCGGTCTGGTAGCGTAGCGCCAGGATGACGCACGATGCCCTCCCCTCCCCTACGGCAGCCTCTGAGGGGAGCGCCCCCTGGCGCCTGCCGCTAAGCACTCAGGAGCTTTCCCAAGGGCTAGCCGCCGAGCGGGTGGTGGAGCTGGAGATCGCCCACGGCAACGGCGACCTGATCAAGGTGTTTAAGGCCTTGGAAATTGCCGGGCCGTTTACAGTGCTCAGCCCCTGGGAGCTGCAAGACGAGACCGGGCGCCACTTAATCCACGCCGGCGGCTACGCCGCCATGCCGTTTGGCGAGATGTACCCGCCACTAGTAAGCTTTATGCGGCAGTACCTTGACACTAACACCAGCATGGGCCTCCCGCAGCAGTCGGCGGCTACCTGGCGGGCGGCCTTGGAGACTAACCTGGTAGCGCTCTTAGCTCATCAGGCCCCCAGCCATGCCGATAGCCAGGTGTTCTTCTCCAACAGCGGCGCCGAGGCGGTCGAAGCGGCTATCAAGTTTGTCAAGGCTGCACGCTCGCGGGCTAGCTATCTCATTAACTTCAGCAAGGCGTACCACGGCAAAACTACCGGCGCGCTCTCGCTTACCCCCAACCCCGAGTTTCAGGAGCCGTTTAAGCCGTTATTGCCAAATATCATCACCCTCCCTTACGGGGACAGCCGGGCGCTACTAAGCAAGGTCCGCGAGCTTGGGCCTGACAAGGTGGCCGGGATCGTGCTCGAGCCCATCCAGGGCGAGGGCGGCGTGATCCATCCCCCTGCCGATTTTTTGCCTGCGGTGGAGCACTTGCGCCGGGAGTACGGCATTTTGGTGGTGGCTGACGAGATCCAGTCCGGCCTGGGGCGCACCGGGCACTGGTTTGCTAGCGTAGCCGGCGGGCTAGACCCCGACGTGATCACCTTAGCCAAGCCGCTCGGCGGCGGGATCGTGCCGATCGGCGCCACCATCGCCCGCAAGGCGATTGTTAAGCAGGCGTTAGGCGGGCTTAACAGCAAGCGCCACTCTAGCACCTTCGGCGGCGGCTCGCTGGCTATGGCGGTCGGGCTCAAGTCGCTCGAGCTGCTGGTCGAGAACAATCTGGCCGAGCGCGCCAGGCACTTGGGCGAACGCGGCTTGGCCCGCCTGCAAGCGCTACAAGCCAGGTATCCGGAGTTTCTCAAGACCGCCCGCAGCGCCGGGATGCTGTTCGCCTTGCAGCTCCAACCGGTGATCAATCCCAAGTTGATCCCCGGCCAGGCCGAGCTAGTCAGTCAGCTGGGCAGCACGCTGGCGATTCGCAGCCTGCATCTGGCCGGTATCCACGCCTGCTACACCCAGAACGCCTTCCGCATCGTCCGCCTAACGCCGGCTTTGACGATTCCCGACGCGCTCTTTGAGACCATGTTCGACCGGGTGGAGGAGGCCGCCAGGAGCTACCCCAAAGCCTGGCAGATGCTCCGCAAGACACCCTTAAAAACGCTGCTCGATCTCGCTAAACTGGCACTTCGCTAGCTAGCGCCGCGCCCGCCTCGAGCGCCCGCACATTGGCCTCTAGCAGATGATGGCGGTGCGCCGGGATCTTGTCACGCAGCACCTGAGCCACTACCTCCAACGACAGCAGCGGTAGCCGGGCAAGCAGCGCGCCGACCAACACCACATTGGCCAGGCGCTTGTCGCCTAACTGTTCGGCCATCGCATCGGCGGGAACTAGGGCGATATCAAGATCGTGGCGGGTCGGCTGCCGGTCAACCAGCGAGCTGTTCACCACCAACACCCCACCCGGCACTATCAGCGGCTCATAGCGCGTAAGCGAGGGGATGTTCATAGCGATGGCCGCCTGCGGGTGTTTAACTACCGGCGAGCCGATCGGTTCGTCGGCGATAATCACAATGCAGTGAGCGGTACCGCCGCGCATCTCGGGGCCGTAGGAGGGGTACCAAGTGGTGTGCAGGTCGCTAGCTAGCGCCGCATGAGCCAGTAGCTGCCCGGCGAACAGCGACCCTTGGCCACCGAAACCGGAGATGATGATTTCGCGCTGCATCAGGCCTCCATTGGCAGCTTGAAGTCGCCCAGGGGGTAGACCGGTAGCATCTCGTCTTTGATCCAGGCCAGCGCCGCCTCCGGCGTCATGCGCCAGTTGGTGGGGCAGCTTGAGAGCAGTTCGACTAGGCTCAGGCCCAGGCCCCGCTGCTGCACCTCGAAGGCGATGCGGATAGCCTTCTTGGCGCGCTTGATGTTGGCCACATCGTGCAGGCTCCGCCTGACCACGTAAGCCGCACCGTCGATCTGCGAGAGCAGCTCGCTGATCTTAAGCGGGTAACCCTGCGTTGTCAGGTCGCGCCCTGAGGGCGAGGAGGTGGTCCGCTGGCCCGCTAGGGTGGTCGGCGCCATCTGGCCGCCGGTCATGCCGTAGATGGCGTTGTTAACGAAGATCACGGTAAGGTTTTCGCCCCGCGCGGCGGCGTGGATAATCTCCGCCATACCGATCGAGGCCAGATCGCCGTCGCCCTGATAGGTGAAGACTAACTGATCGGGATTGACACGCTTTAAGCCGGTGGCCATCGCCGGAGCGCGCCCGTGCGCGGCTTGGGCGAAATCGCAGTTAAAGTAGCGGTAGGCAAAGACCGAGCAACCTACCGGGGCCACGCCGATGGTCTGTTCGCGCACCCCCAGCTCATCGATCACTTCGGCTACCAAGCGGTGTGCGATGCCGTGCGTGCAGCCAGGGCAGTAGTGCGTCGGCACCGGGGTCAAGGTGTCTGGGCGCTGATAGACCAGCGTCATGCCGGCTTCAATTGGCGCGATCATCATCTTGCCACCTCCTGGCATAGTTGTGGGCACCGGTGGATGGCGCTTAGGATCTCCTCGGGCAGCGGCATCACGCCGCCAGTGCGGCCAAAAAACGAGACCGGTGCCCGGCCCCCCACTATCCGCTCGACATCTTCAAGCATCTGCCCGGTGTTCATCTCTACCACCAGCACGGCCTCGACCCGTTCGGCTAAGCGCCTAAGCTGCGCTTCCGGGAAGGGATAAAGGGTAAGGGGGCGAAACAGCCCCACCGCCAGCCCCTCAGCCCGGGCGGCCTTGATAGCGGTCTGCGCTAAGCGCCCGGCGGTGCCAAAGGCCACCACCGCCAAGCGGGCATCGTCGAGCCTGTCTTCGACCAGGCGCACCTCGTGGGCCTTAATCTCGGCGTACTTGGCTTGCAGATGGTGATTGAAGCGCTCCTCCTCCTCGGGGTCGAGGTGGATCGAGGTAATGAGATTGGGAGGGCGGCCCTTGGCACCGGTCAGCGCCCAGCTTGGACGCGGGCGCAGCGGCTGCATGGGCGGAAGCTCGGCGGGCTCCATCATCTGCCCCAGACTGCCATCAGCCAGCACCACCGCTACGCAGCGGTAACGCTCGGCCAAGTCAAAAGCCAGCACCGTTAAGTCGATCAGCTCTTGCACGGTAGCTGGGGCCAGCACAAGCAGCTTATAGTCGCCGTGGCCGCCCCCCTTGACCACCTGCTGGTAGTCGCTCTGGGCTGGAGCGATGTTGCCCAGGCCCGGCCCGCCGCGCATGATATCGACTACCACCGCCGGCACGTCCGAGCCGGCCAGGTAGGAGAGCCCTTCCATCATTAAGCTCATGCCGGGGCTCGAGCTCGAAGTCATCACCCTTACTCCGGCGCAGGCCGCGCCGTAGACCATGTTGATGGCCGCTACCTCGCTCTCAGCCTGCACAAAGACCCGGCCCAATTCGGGCATACGCTGAGCCAGGTGCTCGAGCGCTTCGTTTTGGGGGGTGATGGGGTAGCCGAAGTACGCCTCGCAGCCGGCCCGCACCGCCGCTTCGGCAAAGGCCACATTCCCCCTGAGTAGCTCTTTCATCTCAGGTCACCTTGACCCGAGCGAAGCGAGAGTGATTCTTGACCCGAGCGAAGCGAGAGTGATTTTTTGACCGTGCGGTAGACCCTCAGGGCCGCCTCGGGACAGAGGGTGGCACAGATGGCGCAGCCGGTACAAGCGCTAGCTGGATCGATCAGCTCTACCAGCTGGTAGCCCTTGCTGGTAAAGCGCCGCGCCAGCTGCAAAAGCCCTTTAGGGCACACTGTCACGCACAAGGCACAGCCCTTGCAGAGCGACTCGTCGATGGTTACGTAACCCGTCATGGGTGCCTCCTTGATCTGTAGCTTGATGATACTGCTAGCTCGCATAGCTCGCAAGGAGAAATGTCCCGCAGTCGACCGGGCACTGGGTGCGTCTCAATTTTGGCGGAACGCCTCTAGCCGCGTTTCATGGAAGTCTGCCAGAGGATGCTTAGAGAGTTGCGCACTGCGCAGGGCGGCCATCCGCGGGATGCCCCTTCGACGGGCTCAGGGCAGGCTTTCGCGCGACCAGCGCATCCCACCACGTTTCATGCGTGCCCCGATGACCGACTTGTTAGCCCTCTCGATCTGCCCGCTGCCCATCGGCCAGCCCCTTCGGGCAGCGCCCCTTCACTTCGTTCAGGGCAAGCCTCAGGGCAGAGCCTTGGCCTGGTAGTTGCGGTAGTCCAGCTGGTCTAAGCGCTGCTCTAGATAGCGTAAGGCGGTCTGATCCTGCGGCGGCAAGCTCGCAGGATGCAACGGCCACTGTAACCAGACCTGGGGTGGGGGCAGAAAGTCTCTGAGCCAGTCGCGCCCGTTCACCTCGCCGCGCAGCCAGGCCCGTCGCTCCATCTCGCGCTCCGCCTCATCCCAGCCCAGTCCTGCGGCTAGGATCGCAGGATGCCAGCACCTGCTCCAGATAGAGGCTGGCGTGATAGACGTCGAGGATGCGCTGCTCGACTCCCAGGCAGTCGAAGAGCTGATCAATCCAGGTGGCCCCATCACCCACGCCGATAAGAACATCATCTTGTCTCACTCCAGCCTGACGCATCAGCCCGTGAGCCAGTGGGATGAACCTGCAAGTATCTGCAGGTCATCGATCGTTGCAGTGCTGGCATAGCTGTCGAACATCACTCTCGCTTCGCTCGGGTCTCGTTCGCTGGGGCTGCTGTTGGGATAGAACAGCACCTGCTTGACCTCCCGCCCCTCACACTGCCCCGGCACAGGCTTATCCCGCTCCATCACATAGACCCCGTCGGCCTGGACCACCATGGTGCATCCTGCCCCTGCTCCTGCGATCCTGCGGCGAGCTCGCAGGATGCGCCGCAGGACTGCGGCGCCGAGGCCAAGGCTTCAAGGGTCGATACGGACTTCGCCTCGAACACCTCGCCATAGCTTTGCGTCAGCCTTTCGCAGTGACTCAGGCTCAAGGGCAGGCCCTGAATCTCTAGGGCCTCACGCGCTTCTCGAAACGGCAACCTGGTGCATTGGTCGAGCACCCGCATAAGCGCCTTGGGGCTAAGGCCACTATGGTCGAGCCCCACCGGCAAAGGCTGAACATGCTTGCCGCAATGGTTGGGCGAAGCCTTATTGACGCACAAGCCGCGTCTTAAGGTGAGCTGACAGCTTCCCCAAGGTGTAAGGATGCTGATGTCGCGCTTACCGTTTCAAGGCTTCGCCCAACCATTCTGAAGAGGTTTTTGGCAATGACGACAAGTCAGGGGGGAAAATCCCTCGCTCTTGGGCCAGCTTACTCAGCGTCTCAGGCAGTGTCTGCCTCGCCAGCTGCTCGACCCTCTCCTCGAGTACCGCGAAATCCTCCTGCAAGGCTTCGCCCAACCATTCCGGGCACGCTTCTAACATCTCATCGAGCGCCTGGCTATACAGTTCCAACAGCAAGGCTTCGCCCAACCATTCCGCTTTCAAGGCTTTCTTGGCTTTGTTCATCCCCTACTTTAGCACCCACCAGTTTTGAGACGCACCCCCGGGCACTAGGCCCTAGCCGCAGCGCAGCCCACAGCGTAGACTATGGTTATGACGGTAGACGACTGGGTGCTGGAAGCGGTCGAGGCGCTCGGACGAGGCAACGGGGCCACCTTACGCCAGATCCAGCGCCATATCGACGAATTTCACTACGAGGAGCTAGCCGTAGACACGATCGAGGTGTCGCTGGAGCGCTTAGTCAAGCTGGGCAAGGTGGTAGGGCAGGCTAACCGCTGGCTGCCGGTCAAGAAGACTAGCAAAGAAGAGGTGCTGAAAAAGCTCTTTGGGGAGTAGGGGTTAGCTCAGCGGAAGGCTGCGCCAGACTGTTCTCCACCAAGGGAGCAGTATGCCCGGCGCAGCGGTAGACAGCAACAGCTCCATCACTGGAAACTCCAGGCCAGAAGCCTGCCGGTGAGTCAGCAGTCCGGCGTCAACTGCGCACAACTCAAAGAGATCGAACGCGCCCTGCGCAAAGGCTCTCATTACGCCATCATCCAGTAGAGCCAGCCTGATAGCTCGCCCGCAGGTGTGGAGCCAGCTTCCGCTACAGTTCAGCCATTACGCTCAACCTCCACGCCGTCGGTTGTCACTATTAAGCTAGGCTTACCTCTGATTCGCACACCTGATAGCCTACTCGGTCCCCAGGGCGGCTGTTTGAGCCTACCCTCCGGCGTCAACCCGAACCCACCCAACAGCATAGCCGCCGCTGGCATACTGCTCCAGGCGTTCAGGCGCGAGCCTACCCCCCACGGCGGCGCATAGTACTCGACCGGCGCAGGCCAGCCCTGCGCTAAGCCATAAGTCCACCAGCGGGTGAGCGGATAGCGCCAGCCACGGGCCTGACGGAGCAGCAGCGCCTCGGCATAGACGCCGTCCCAGTACGGCCAGTCGCTGCCGTTATGGTAGCGGTAAGGGAAGCGGCTCTTGCCGCGCCGTCGCAGTTGCTGGCTATACGGCGGAAAGACGCTCATCACCCCCCAGTCGCCGTAGGGCTGCTGGGGGTTATGGCGCGTCTCGAGCCGCTGGCGCATAGCGCTCAGCATCACCCGCGCCTGTCGTTCGCTGGCCAGGCCGTAGCGCACAGCCGTAAGGGTGTCGATCGCCAGATGGTCCTCCAGGTGGCCGCTCAGGGTACGGCATTCGGCGAAGTGGCCGCGCTCGGCGAGCCAGAGCTGCCGGGTAGCGGCTCGAGCCACCACCGCTGCACAGCGTCGATACGCTGCTGCACGTGCGGCCTCGGAGCGCTCAAGTAACTCCGCCACTTGCACCAGCGCCCCGTAGTAGAGCCCTAAGTTATAGGTCACGTAACCGCCGCGGAATACGTTATCGGCCCAATCCCGGTCGTGCTCGGGCTTAACCGGCAGTCCGTGGGGGTCAGACAGTCGGGCGTAGCGATCCAGGATAGCGATCAGCCGCTCGCGCACTTCGCCCATCTCCAATAGACCGGGGTCTCGCAGCCAGGCCGCCACCTCGCAGGCCAGCAAGCAGTAGTACAGCGGCGAATCGAAGTGATCGGCCCACCACTCACTCGGCTGGGGATGGTCCTGGGCCAGTTGTGGATCAGCCTCACGCCGAGCCTGCCAGGTACGCTGCCCGGCGGTCGAGGCAACGATCAGCCCGCTCGGTGCCGCGCCGTCAGGATGGATGGCCGTACCTAACATGCGCAGTTGCTCAAGCGCCAGCTCCGGCCACAGCGGCAGCAGCACCTGTAGCGTCCAGTAGCTATCGCGGAAGTAGGTGCGGGCCGGTACAGCATAGTTGTAACCTGCCGCGAAACCAGCAAAACGCCCATCTGCCTGCTCCTTGCGGCTAGCTAACGCTGCGTGTAGGCCATGGACAAACAGGCTCTTAAGTGCGGGGTCGGCGACCTCCAGCACTCCGGCAATCCGCTGCAGGTACCCCTCGCACAGGCGCCAGGCCCGCTCGGGATCACTCAGTACCCCCCGACAGGCCGCCACAGCCTCCACCAGATGCTCGCCAGCCCCGACCACTAGCAGCGCCTCTCCTGCCGGCAGCACCCAGCGGCGCCCACGCCGCAGCCCAGCGCTGGCTCGGACCTCCAGCGCCGCCCACTCACTCTCTAGCCGCCAGCCGTCAACCGTCTTCGACACCGCAGGCAACGCCGCAAACCCGGTCGGCGGCTGGCTCACCGGCACCACGCCGACCGCCCAACCCGGCCCGCGATAGCGCAGCAGGATGGCTGGCATGGTGGGGACGGCGGCCACCGTTAGGGTGTGCTCGAGCCAGCTGAAGGTTAGCTGATTGGGGAAAACCAACACGCGAGCACTGCTCGGCACAGCGGGGTAAAAGCGCAGACTGCCGATAACTGCACCACCCCATACGAATAGGTCGTGAACCCCGCGGGTATCTACCTGCGCCTGGAGCCGTGCGTTTGAGAGCGGCAAGGTGATCTCCCCTGTCCCCTCGAGCGCTCCATCTGGCCGGGGCTTTAGCCCCCCGCCACGGCTCCCTGAAGCGGCTCGCCAGGTTGATGACGTTCTCATTAAGATATCATCATAAGCTGGTTGACAGGCTTAGGGCGAGTAGCGGATACTTGGCGCTGTATCAACTTCGCCGTGCCGCTTTTGGCGCACTAAGGGAGGTCAACGCTTAGGCTACCTAGAGGTTATAGTGCCCAGCGCTAGTACTACCTTGCGCCGAATGCAAGCTACTTGTGAAGGAGATCGTATGAAACCGAAGTTCCTCACCGCCTTGTTGACCCTGGTACTGCTGGCCAATACCGCACTGGCCCAGGTCGTGCTGCGCATGACCTGGTACGACGACGGTCAAGAGGGTGTGGTAATGCGTGAGCTGCTCGACCGTTTTGAGGCCGCGAACCCCGATATTCGCGTAGTCATGGACACGGTGCCTTTCGCTGCCGGGATCTTGCAGTCGCTACCGTTGCAGCTCGCCGCCGGTCAGGGTCCTGACCTGGCCCGCATCGTTGATCTAGGTGGTCTGTCGCAGTACTTACTCGATCTTAGACCGCACCTGAGCGATCCTGACTACTGGGAAGCCAACTTCGGGCCGTTTTTGGACTGGATGCGCCCGGAGGGGAGCGATGCTATTCCCGGCTTTATGACCCAACTGACGGTATCGGCGCCGTTTATTAATCGCACGCTGTTTGATCAGGCTGGCATCGCGGTGCCTGAGGGCCCCACCACCTGGGAGCAGTGGGCCGAGGTGGCACAGCAGGTAGCCGAGGCTACCGGCACGCCTCACGCCATGGTCATGGACCGCAGCGGCCACCGCTTGGCCGGCCCGGCCATCAGCCAAGGTGCGGCCTTCTTCGATGCCGAAGGCCATCCCAAGATCGACGACGCGGGCCTGCGCGCCATGCTGCAGTTAATGATCGACTGGCACGCTGATGGCCTGATGAACCCAGATGTCTGGATCGGTGCGGCAGGGCAGTACGTGGCCGGCAACCTGCCGTTTATTAACGCCCAGGTAGTCTTGTACATGTCGGGCAGTTGGCAGGTAGGGCAGTTTACCAACCTCATCGGCGACGCTTTTGATTGGGAAGTAGTCCCCAACCCGTGCGGTCCAGCTGCTTGCACCGGCATGCCGGGGGGCGCGGCGCTGGTCGGCATCGCCGCCACCAGGCACCCCGCCGAGGTAGCCCGCGTAATGGAGTTTTTAGCCCAAGAAGAAGTTTTGGCCGAGTTTTACGGGCGGACGCTGTTCATCCCTGGCCATCTCGGACTGGCCGAAGCCGGGATCGACTTCCAGACCGATCTTGAGTCGGCCAAGCAGGCGCTTAATGTCTTTGCCAGCCAGGTGCCGCTAATCCACCCTACGGCCTATGCCTTGCAAGGCTACCGCTTTAACCGCGTGATCTTCGACAACCTGCGTGACCGCTTAACCCAGGTGTTCGTGGGCGAACTGACCTTAGATCAGGCGCTCGAGCGCATGCAGGCCGATATCGACGAGCAGATCCGCC
>Ga0208610_100400_pt1 | contig 15768 bp, 15 predicted proteins | sample SubbioR11Jul_8A2_FD_184815 | JGI IMG/M metagenome (GOLD analysis project Ga0208610, IMG submission 184815) | Serpentinite rock and fluid subsurface biosphere microbial communities from McLaughlin Reserve, California, USA - CR11Jul_8A2 (SPAdes) | ecosystem: Environmental > Terrestrial > Deep... | reverse complement strand
CGCGGCCGTACAGCCAGACGCGCGCAGCCTCGACCGCGACGCCGCCGCGCACACGGCGCCCGACGCCGGCCGGCCCGCGTGGCGCAACGCCGCCGCCGGCGCCGCACCGGACCGTGACCCCACCTCCAGGTAAGCCATGCCCATGCTCGCTGCTCTACTCGAACGATCGCGCCGGCCGCTTCTCGCGGCGGCCGCGGTGGCCGTCGCCCTCGCGGGCGCCGCGCTCTGGGCCCTGGCGTCGCAGGCGCAGGAGCGCAAGGCGGCGGCCGCATCCGAAGGCAAGGCGGCGGCGCGGCCCGCGCTGTCGGTCACGCTGACCGCGGTGCAGCCGGCCGACTGGCCGCTGGTGATCGCCGCCAACGGCAACGTGGTCGCCTGGCAGGAGGCGGCCATCGGGGCCGAGATCAGCGGCCATCGACTGACCGAGGTCCTGGTCAACGTCGGCGACACGGTCAGGAAGGGCCAGTTGCTGGCGCGTATCTCGAGCGACACCGTGGCCGCCGAGCTGAATCAGTCGCGCGCCGCCGCCGAGGAGGCGCAGGCGCAGCTTGCCGAGGCCCGCGCCAACGCCGAGCGCGCGCGCCGGATCGAGGCCAGCGGCGCCCTGAGCGCGCAGCAGGTAAGCCAGTTCCTCACCGCCGAGCAGACCGCGCTGGCGCGGCTGAATGCGGCCCAGGCGCGGGTCGAGGCCGATGCGCTGCGACTGTCGCACACGCGCGTGCTGGCGCCCGACGACGGCCTGATCGCCGCGCGCAGCGCCACCGTCGGCGCGCTGGCGCAACCCGGACAGGACCTGTTCCGCCTGATCCGCGGCGGCCGCCTGGAGTGGCGCGCCGAGGTGACCGCGGCCGAACTGGCGCGCATCAGGCAGGGCATGGTGGCCACACTGCAGCCGCCGGGCGACGCCGCCCGCGTGACCGGCAAGGTGCGAACGGTGGCGCCGACGGTCGACGTGCAGACGCGCAACGCCCTCGTCTACGTCGACCTGCCGGCCGCCGCGTCGCTGCGCGCCGGCATGTTCGTGCGCGGCGAGCTGCGGGTCGGGCAGGCGCGCGCGCTGACGCTGCCGCAGGTCGCGGTCGTGCTGCGCGACGGCTTCGCCTACGTCTACCGGGTCGGCGCCGACGGCCGGGTGGCCGAACTGAAGGTCGAGGTCGGCCGCCGCGTCGGCGACCGCATCGAGATCACGCGCGGCATCGACGACGGCATGCAGGTGGTGGCCGCCGGCGCCGGCTTCCTCGCCGACGGCGATCTGGTGCGCGTGGTCGCCGCCGCCGGCGCGCCGGCTTCGCCCTGAGCGCCGGCGCGACGGAGTCGGAACATGGCCTTCAGCGTCTCCACCTGGTCGATCCGCAATCCGATCCCGTCGGTGCTGCTGTTCATCCTGCTGACGCTGATCGGCGTGATCGGCTTCATGGGCATGAAGATCCAGCAGTTCCCGGATATCGACCTGCCGACGGTCACGGTCGCCGCATCGCTGCCAGGTGCGGCACCGTCGCAGATGGAGACCGAGGTCGCGCGCAAGATCGAGAACGCGGTCGCCACCCTGCAGGGGATCAAGAACATCTACACCAAGGTGCAGGACGGCAGTGCGGTCGTCACCGTCGAGTTCCGGCTGGAGAAGCCGACCCAGGAGGCGGTCGACGACGTGCGCGACGCGGTCGCGCGGGTGCGCGCCGACCTGCCGGGGGAGATGCGCGATCCGGTGATCTCCAAGGTCAACCTCGCCGGCATGCCGATCCTCACCTACACCATCGCCTCGCCGCGGATGGACGAGGAGGCGCTGTCCTGGTTCGTCGACAACACCGTCACCAAGCGCCTGCTGGCGGTGCGCGGCGTCGGCGCCGTGGCGCGCGTCGGCGGGGTCGATCGCCAGGTGCGGGTCGAGCTCGATCCGGCCAAGCTGCTGGCGCTGGGCGCCAGCGCCGCCGACATCTCGCGCCAGTTGCGGCAGATCCAGCAGGAGGCCTCGGGCGGCCGCGCCGACATCGGCAGCGCCGAGCAGTCGGTGCGCACGATCGGCACCGTGCAGTCGGCGGCGGAGCTGGCGGCGATGGACATCGTGCTGTCCGACGGCCGGCGCATCCGGCTCGACCGCCTCGCCACCGTCGCCGACACCGTGGCCGAGCCGCGCAGCGCGGCGCTGCTCGACGGCCAGCCGGTGGTCGGCTTCGAGATCGTGCGCAGCCGCGGCGCCGGCGAGACCGAGGTCGCCGAGGGCGTGCGCCGGCAGCTCGACGCGCTGCGCGCCGAGCACCCGCAGGTGCAGATCACCGAGGCGTTCAACTTCGTCGATCCGGTGCGCGAGAACTTCGACGGCAGCATGCGGCTGCTGCTCGAAGGCGCCTTCCTGGCGGTGGTGGTGGTGTGGTTCTTCCTGCGCGACTGGCGCGCCACCCTGATCGCGGCCACCGCGCTGCCGCTGTCGATCCTGCCGGCCTTCGGCGTCATGTACCTGCTCGGCTTCTCGCTGAACGCGGTGACGCTGCTGGCGCTGTCGCTGGTGGTCGGCATCCTGGTCGACGACGCCATCGTCGAGATCGAGAACATCATGCGTCACCTGCGCATGGGCAAGTCACCGTACCAGGCGGCGATGGAGGCCGCCGACGAGATCGGCCTGGCGGTGATCGCCACCACCGCCACCCTGCTCGCGGTGTTCCTGCCGACCGCATTCATGGCCGGCGTGCCCGGCAAGTTCTTCGTGCAGTTCGGCTGGACCGCGGCGATCGCGGTGTTCTTCTCGCTGGTGGTGGCGCGGCTGCTGACGCCGATGATGGCCGCCTACCTGCTGCACCGGCCGGACAAGGACTACACGCAGCCGCGCTGGCTCACCGTGTACCTGGGCTGGGCGGCCTGGTGCCTGCGGCACCGCATCGCGACCCAGGTCGCCGCCGCCGCCTTCTTCGTCGGCTCGTTCGCGCTGGTGCCGCTGCTGCCGACCGGCTTCATTCCGCCCGACGACCTGTCGCAGACGCAGGTCTACGTCACGCTGCCGCCGGGCAGCACGCTGCAGCAGACGGTGGCGGCGGCCGAGCAGGCACGCGCGATCGTGGCGAGCAACCCGCACGTCAAGCTCGTCTACACCGCGGTCGGCGGCGGCGCCGCCGGCGCCGATCCGTTCATGCCGCGCGGCGCCGCCGAGGTGCGCAAGGCCACGCTCACCATCAACCTGACGCCGCGCGGGCAGCGCAGCGGCTTCCTCGGGCTGGTCGGCGGCATCCGCAAGCAGGAGATCGAGGCCCAGTTGCGCGCAGCACTCAACGCGGTGCCTGGCGCGCGCATCAACGTCGGCCTGGCCGGTGCCGCCGGCGGCAGGTACGTGCTGGTGCTGGCCGGCGAGGACGGCCGCGTGCTGTCGGAACACGCGCGCATCGTCGAGCGCGAACTGCGCACGCTGGCCGGCATCGGCAGCGTGACCACCAGCGCGACGCTGGTGCGGCCGGAACTGACGGTGCGCCCCGATTTCGCGCGCGCCGCCGATCTGGGCGTGACCTCGGCGGCGATCGCCGACACGCTGCGCATCGCCACCGCCGGCGACTACGACCAGGGGCTGGCCAAGCTCAACCTGGAGCAGCGGCAGGTGCCGATCGTGGTCAAGCTGCCGCCGTCGGCGCGCCAGGATCTGGCGCTGCTCGAACGGCTGCCGGTGCCGGGCAAGCATGGGCCGGTGATGCTCGGCAACGTGGCCACGCTGGCGATCGACGGCGGGCCGGCCGAGATCGACCGCTACAACCGGCTGCGCAACATCAACTTCGAGATCGAGCTGGACACCGCGCCGCTGGGCGAGGTCGAGCAGGCGGCGCTGGCGCTGCCGAGCCTGCAGAGCCTGCCGCCGGGCGTGATCCAGACCACGGTCGGCGACGCCGAGGCGATGAACGAGCTGTTCGCCAGCTTCAGCCTGGCGATGGCGACCGGCGTGCTGTGCGTCTACATCGTGCTGGTGCTGCTGTTTCGCGACTTCGTGCAGCCGGTGACGATCCTGGCGGCGCTGGTGCTGTCGGTCCCCGGCGCGTTCCTGGCGCTGTTCGTCACCCAGAGCGCGCTGTCGATGCCGTCGATGATCGGCCTGATCATGCTGATGGGCATCGCCACCAAGAACTCGATCCTGCTGGTCGACTACGTGATCCTGGCGCGCCGCGGCGTCGACGGCAACCCGCCGCTGGCGCGCCTGGAGGCAGTGATCGACGCCTGCCGCAAGCGGGCGCGGCCGATCGTGATGACCACCATCGCGATGGGCGCCGGCATGATGCCGGTGGCGCTGGGCATCGGCACCGACCCCAGCTTCCGTTCGCCGATGGCGATCGTGGTGATCGGCGGTCTCATCACCTCGACCTTCCTGTCGCTGCTGGTGATCCCGGTGATCTTCACCTTCGTCGACGACCTGATCGTCGCCGCCCGCCGTCTGATCGGCTGGCCGCGACCGGCCGCGACCGGCGCCGCGCACAGCAGTGCCGCCGAGTAGGCGCACGCGCGTTCGGTGCGCTGTGCGCGGCGGTCAAAGCTGTGTTGGCGCCACCGGCGTTGCACGCGCGCGGTCGCGCCGGCGCCGGCGCGCGCATGGGCGGGTAAGCTTGTGCCGGTCGCCGACCGGCTCCGATCGCCAGGGCCCCGGGCGCACTCCGTGAAGTCGCAATGAACGCGCCGCCCTCATCCGCCGAGACCGCCGCCGCCGTGCCGCCGCTGCTCGCCAGCCGCATCCCGCTCGAAGGCACGGGTCCGGTCGACCTCGAGCGCCAGCGGCGCGTGGTGGCGGCGCTGCGGCCGATCCTGCCGGCGCACGCGCTGCTGTACCGCGAGGAGGACACGCGCCCCTACGAGTGCGACGGGCTGACCCTGTATCGCCAGGTGCCGATGGTGGTGGCGCTGCCCGAGACCGAGGCGCAGGTCGAGCAGGTGCTCGCCGTCTGTCATGCGCTCGGCGTGCCGGTGGTGGCGCGCGGTGCCGGCACCGGACTGTCGGGCAGCGCGCTGCCGCACCAGGCCGGCGTGCTGCTGTCGCTAGCCAAGTTCAACCGGATCCTGAAGCTCGATGCCTTCGCGCGCCTGGCGGTGGTGCAGCCGGGCGTGCGCAACGCCGCGATCAGCGAGGCGGCGGCACCGCACGGGCTGTACTACGCGCCCGATCCGTCGAGCCAGATCGCCTGCACGATCGGCGGCAACGTGGCCGAGAACGCCGGCGGCGTGCACTGCCTGAAGTACGGTCTGACGCTGCACAACGTCCTGCGCGTGCGCGGGCTGACCGTGGCCGGCGAGCCGGTCGAGTTCGGTTCGCACGCACCCGACGCACCGGGCCTCGACCTGCTGGCGCTGATGGTCGGCAGCGAAGGCATGCTGGCGGTGGCCACCGAGGTCACGGTGCGCCTTGTGCCCCGACCGCAGCACGCGCAGGTGATCCTGGCCAGCTTCGGCGACATCGAAAGCGCCGGCCGCGCGGTGGCCGAGGTGATCGCCGCCGGCATCATTCCGGCCGGCATGGAGATGATGGACCGCGCCGCCACCGCGGCGGTCGAACCCTTCGTGCGCGCCGGCTACGACCTCGAGGCCGAGGCGATCCTGCTGGTCGAGTCCGACGGCACGCCCGAGGAAGTGGCCGAGGAGATCGAGCGCATGCGCGCTGTGCTGGCCGCCAACGGCGCCACCCGCCTGGCGGTGAGCGCCAGCGAGGCCGAGCGGTTGCGCTTCTGGGCCGGCCGCAAGGCGGCGTTCCCGGCGGTCGGCCGCATCTCGCCCGACTACTACTGCATGGACGGCACGATCCCGCGCGCGCGCCTGGGCGAGGTGCTGACGGCGATCCGGCAGATGGAGGGCAAGTACGGTCTGCGCTGCGCCAACGTGTTCCATGCCGGCGACGGCAACCTGCACCCGCTGATCATGTTCGACGCCAACGATGCCTCGTCGGTGCAGCGCGCCGAGCAGTTCGGCTTCGAGATCCTCGAACGCTGCGTGGCGGTCGGCGGCACCGTCACCGGCGAGCACGGCGTCGGCGTCGAGAAGCTGCACCAGATGTGCCTGCAGTTCGACCGCGCCACGCTCGATGCCTTCTTCGCCGTCAAGCGCGCCTTCGATCCGCCCGGACTGCTCAATCCCGGCAAGGTGATGCCGACCCTGGTGCGCTGCGCCGAGTACGGCCGCATGCAGGTGCACGCCGGCGAGCTGCGCTTTCCCGAGCTGCCGCGCTTCTGAGCCCGCCACGCCGCGCGCACCCGTCCGATCGCCTTTCACGACGCCGATGGATCCGGCCCTGCAGCAGTTGACCGAGCGCGTGCGCGCGGCGGCGGCCGAGCGCACGCCGCTGGCGATCCGCGCCGGCGGCAGCAAGGCCTTCTACGGCAATGCCAGCGCCGCCAGCGAAGTGCTCGACCCGCGCCCCTATCGCGGCATCGTCAGCTACGAGCCGAGCGAACTGGTGATCACCGCCCGCTGCGGCACCCCGCTGGCCGAACTCGAGGCCGCCCTCGCCGAGCGCGGGCAGATGCTCGCCTTCGAACCGCCCCACTTCGGCCCCGACCCCGAAAATCGGGGTCAGACCCCGATTTCTGCGGATACAGCCGAGGACGCGGCGACCCTCGGCGGCGCCGTCGCCGCTGGCCTGGCCGGGCCGCGGCGCGCCGCCTTCGGACCGACCGGCGGCGGCGTGCGCGACTTCGTGCTCGGCGCCTCGCTGCTCGACGGCCGCGCCAATGTCCTGCGCTTCGGCGGCACGGTGATGAAGAACGTCGCCGGCTACGACGTCGCGCGCCTGCTCGCCGGCTCGCTCGGCACGCTCGGCGTGCTGCTCGATCTGTCGCTGAAGGTGCTGCCGCGGCCGCTGGCCGAATCGACGCTGCGCTTCGCGATGTCGCAGGACGAGGCGCTGGCGCGCGTCAACGAGTGGGCCGGCCAGCCGCTGCCGGCCCGGCGCGCCCGGCCGCCGGCTGGGAGCCGGGCGCGGCCTGCAGGGCGCAAGTGTCGCTCCCGCGGCGCGTCGCGGCCCGGCCGCCCGCAGCAAATCCGGCGGGCGTCGCACTCGCGAGCGCCGAAGCCGGCTGCAGGCAGCGTCGAGGCGACGCCCGCGGTCCGGCGACTTCAGGCGACCTTGCGCAGCCCGCTCCAGCCCGTCGAACAGCGCTGCCTTCATCCGCAGCACCGCCGGCGCGTCCTGGAACAGGATGCGGCTGCGCTCGGGGCGCAGGACCGCGTCGATCCTGGGTGTCGCTGCTGGCCTACTGGTTCTTCACCGGGGCGCCAGCGGCCGCGGGCGCGAAAGCGCGACTCGATGTCGGCCAGCGTCAGCGCGCCGGGCGCCGCCGCGAGGACCTCGGCGACGGCCTTGATCTGCTCGGGCAGGCTGCCCGGCCAGGGGCGCTGCCCGGCCGGCGTCGTCGGCGGGGAAGGGGAAGGGTTCGAAGCGGGTGGACTTGCTGCAGACCGGGTCGTTGCCGATGCCGGGCCGACCACCACTCGCGAGCGCCCACCGCACATGCACCTCGCTGGACAGCACGCCGAGGTGCAGCGCGCCCTCCGACGCGATGACGATCAGCTTGTCGTCGGGCAGGACGTTCGCGGCCGGCCACCGCTGCCCTGCGCACCGCCGGTGACGACCGCCACCCGATCCTGCAGGTCGATGCGGTTCACCGCTCCAGCCCCCTCAGCGCCGGCGTGCCGGCGTGGTCGGCGATGTACTGGCGGACGATGTCCTCGAAGCCCGCCTCGGGCTGCAGGCCCAGGCCGGTGGCGCGGCGTGCGCTGGCCGCGCGCGGCCAGTTGGCCACGATGCCGGCGATGCGTTCGTCGCGCTCGAAGCGCACGCGGGCCCGCACGCGCGGGCCGGCCACCGCCTCCAGCGCGTCGAGCATCTGCTGCACGCTGAGGTTGAGCGCCGGCAGGTTCAGTGCGCTGCGGCCGACGAAGGCCTCGCGACTGGCCTCGTAGACCGCGACCAGCCCTTGCACCGTGCGCTGCGGCGACGACACCGGGTGGCGCACGTCGGGCGCGACCGGGCAGACGGCCTCCTCGCCAGCCAGCGGCTCGCGGACGATGCCGCTGAAGAACGAGCTGGCGGCACCGTTCGGCCGCCCCGGCCGCACGGTCACCGTCATCAGGCGAGCCGCGCGGCCGTCGAGGTAGCCCTTGCGCGTGTAGTCGGCGACCAGGTGTTCGCAGACCAGCTTCTGCGTGCCGTAGCTGGTCTGCGGCGCCGGGATCGTGTCGTCGCCGACGACCTCGGGCAGCGGCAGCGCCGGGTCGGGGCCGAAGACCGCGATCGAGCTCGAGAAGACCAGTCGCGTCGGCGCCGCCCCCTGCTGCACCCGATGGCGCAGCGCCTCGAGCAGCGCGCGCGTGCCGTCCAGGTTGCTGCGCAGGCCGAGCTCGAAGTCGGCCTCGCATTCGCCGGAAACCGCGGAGGCGAGGTGGAAGATGCCGTCGAAGTCTTCGCCACGCAGCGCCTCGCAGGTGGTGGCCAGCGGTTCGACGCGCGCGGCCACACGGGCGTCGTCGCGCAGGTCCGGCGGCGGCGCGGCCAGGTCGGCCAGCACCAGGCGCTCGATGCGCCGCCCGGCCAGCGTGCCGGTGGCCAGCAGCGTGCGCGCCAGCCGCGCGCCGACGAACCCGGCGCCGCCGGTGATCAGGATCTTCATCGCAGGGGCTCCTCGGCCGCACGTGGGCGGCCGGTGGACGGTCTGGAAGGCTACAGCGGTGCGGGCGGACGCGCCCGCGCTGTCCTGCTCGACTACGCCGCTACTTCGACGTACTCGACCTGACTTGAAGGGGCTGGCACGATGTGTCCGTCCTCGCGCAGGCCCTCCAGATGAAAGGCGATGGCTGCTCGAATCTCGGCTTCGACCTCAGCCACCGTGGCACCCGTGGCAACACAACCAGGCAGATCAGGAACGTACGCGGAGTAGTTGCCCTCTGCCTTCTCGATGACGACTGCGTAACGCATGTGACCCTCGCTACTTGAGACCGGCCTGCTTCAGGACGCTGTTGTACGTTCCGGGTGCAAGATCATCACTCGGCTTGCCCGGCACCGTGACGCGGCCGGGCTTGCTCTGGTGCTTGAACTGGCGGTGACTGCCGCGCTGTGCGGCCAGGTACCAACCGTCGGCCTGCAGCATACGAAGCACTTCGCTGACTTTCACGCGCGAAGCATAGCAAGCGCCCCCGCCGCTGCGGGTCGGCTTCGACCGAGAGGCGTCGCGTTCACAAGGCTGCGATGAATTCCTCGGGCGAGACGTCTGCCTGCCGGAGCAGACCCGCGAGGGTGCTGCGCCTTCAGAGCGTCTGCACCCGACACCCGGGGCAGCTTGGGCATGCTCCGGGACCGAGAACGTGGTCACGACGGGATGGCCGCGTGAGGTCATGGGGAACTCGGACAGGTACAGCGCGCTGGCCTCGCGCAGGTTGGCCACGGCTTCTTCGGCGGTCTCGCCCGGGGTCGTGGTGCCCGTCTCGGGGTTGAGGGCGACCGTAGCCGCCCTCGTCGGCGGTTGAGGCCGCCGCAAGCGCGGTGCGGCTTGCATCGCGAGGTTGATGCAGATGCATTAACCTCGTGCGCATCTCGTACGATCCCGACCGACTGGCGCGGGGCCCAGACGAGGCTTGACGCGCTGCGGTGGTCGAGGTCGATGCCGACCGGGGCGATGGTGCTGGGCGATGGCAGCGAGCTGGCGCGAGCGCCTGGGCGATGGTGGCGAGGACGTCGCCGGCGAGGAGCAGCACGTCCTCGCGGCCCGGCACATCGAGGGCGTTGACCGGCATCGGGCATGGGCTGCCGTGAGCCCGCCGTCTCCGGCAAGCTCCGCCTGCCCGAGGCGCAAGAATAATCTGAAGAGGTCATCGTATGACTAGAGGTGCCAACCACGCTCGTGGTTTACTGCCACGGCTGCTCCCGGACGACCGGACCTTCGAGGTCCACGCCTTCCAGGGCAAGGCGGACCTGTTGGGCAAGCCGGGGGCGCGACTGCCGGGCTATGCGCAGTGGCTGCCGGCCGACTGGCGGCTGTTCGTGATCGTCGACCGCGATGACGAAGACTGCCGCGCGCTGAAGCAGAGGTTGGAAGCTCTGGCCACGAGGGCCGGATTGGTCACGCGCGCAGCCAGGCCGGCGCCATGCCCTGGCAACTGGTCAACCGCATTGCCATCGAGGAACTGGAGTCCTGGTACTTCGGCGACTGGGATGCGGTGAAGGCCGAGTACCCGCGCGTCCCTGCGCTTGTTGCGCAGCGCCAAGGCCTGCGCGACCCCGACGCCATAGCCGGCCGAACCTGGGAAGCCTTCGAGCGCGTGATGCGGAAACACGGCTACTTCAGGGGCGGTCTCGCAAAGATCGAAGCGGCGCGCAGCATCTCGAGGCGCATCGGGCCAGATGCGCAACCGATCGACGAGCTTCCGAGCCTTTCATGCTGCATTGCTGGAGGCGCTGGCGTGACGGCCGCGGGGCGATGGGCGCGCCCGCGGCGGCGGTGCCGGGTCAGCGCAGCAGTGTGCGCACCATTTCGACCTTCTGCTCGGCGGCCTGCACGTCGGCGCCCAGCCGGCACTGCGGCGACCAGTGCGCGCGGGTGTAGCGCAGGTGGCCGGCGGCTTCCTGCAGGAAGAAGCGGCGGCGCTGCACCGGCAGCAGCGGGCTCATCGCGCGGTTGAGCGCGACCAGCCCGGGGCAGAAGTGGTTGAAGCGTTCGCCGCAGCCGAAGGCCGCCGTGCCGTGGCCGCGCACCTGCTGCGGGCGCAGGTCGACCTGGCAGTACGGCGGCAGCATCGGGATCTCGACGTCGAGCGGGTTCCACTCGTTGCGGCCCTGGAACGGGTCGGCCGCCTGCGCCGGGGCCGCGACGGCGGCGGCGCAGGCGAGCAGGAGGGCGCTCAGCAGGTGGCGCCGGCGGCCGGTGCGGGGGGTGCGGCTCGGGTGCATGGTGGGTACTCAGCCTGAGGGCAGGCACAACCGCCGATAGTATCTTTCAGCGCCAGCCGGATTTCGAGTGGGCTGACGGCAGGCGCGGTGCGGTGGACTGGCGGCAGCGCTACCGGCCGACCAGGCGGGCACCGCTGAGCGTGGCAGCGCGCTGGTCGAAGGTCCACACGGGCAGTTCGGCCGCCTGCGTTGCCTGAGCGATGTGCAGGCCGTCGGCAAAGTCGGCAGCGCCGTCGCGGTACATCTGCAGGGCCACCTCGAGTGCCTGCTCCGCTTCGAAGCGCAGTTCGGTGGCCGACAACAGGCCGGCGATGGTGCCGATCACCTCTTGCTTGCCGAAGCCGTAACGCGAACGCAGCACCCACTCCAGCTCGAGCAGTACCGTCACGGGCACGAACAAGGCTTGTCCGCTGGCCACGCATTGGCGGATCAGGGTCTGGGCGGCGTGCAGTTGCGCGTCGTCGTCACGGACGATGTAGCGCACCAGGACGTTGGTGTCGAGCGCGGGCATGCCGGCGCCGGCTCGCGCGTCAGCGCCAGGGGGTCATGTCGTCGACCGCCACGCGCTGGCCTGCGGGCGCCTCGAGCATTCCCGCCATGTCCAGCAGGGAGCGGTTCTTGGCGCGCACGATGATGGTGCCGTCGGGCATCGCCGACCATACGAGCCGGGTGCCGGGCTGCGCCTGCATTCGCGCGCGGATGTCGGCCGGCACCGTGGTCTGGCCCTTGGCGGTGACGGTGGATTCAGCCATGCCGCGCTCCTTGAAACTACGCTGATTGTAAGGCGCGGGCAGTGCAGGGGCGAGGTCACCGGGGCAGGGGGCAGCGCGCAGGTCTTGCGCTTACCCTTCGCCCCGAGATCCGGTTGCGCGGGGCTCACCCGAGCGGGTACCAACTGCCCAGGCGGTGGTGCGTGGGCTGGTGGTCGGCCCAGCGGGCGAGGCGCTCGAGCAGGCCGGGGCGCGCCGGCACCGGCAGGCTGGCGGGGCGCTCGCGGCTGGCTGCGGGGCGCCGCTCGAGCAGACGGAGGCTGGCGCGGTCGCCCGTGGACGCCGCGGCCGGCGAGGCGGTCGGCGACGAGATCGGGGGGTGGGTCAGTGCGCTCATGGGTACTCCTGCGGTTCTAGGGTAACTACCTAGTGAGTGCAGTGTAGGGCTTCGATTGCGCGCACACAACGTCGAATCTCGCATAGCAAGTGTGCAAAATTGCAGGCTTTGGCGGGAGTCAGGGATGTCCGAACTCGATTGGAGCGACCTGCGCTACGCGCTGGCCATCGCCAACGCCGGCTCGCTCAGCGGTGCTGCGCGTCAGCTCGGCGTCAACCACACGACGGTGCTGCGCCGCCTCGACGCGCTCGAGCAGCACCTCGGGGCGCGGCTGTTCGACCGGGCGCGCAGCGGCTATGTGCCGACCGAGGCCGGCCGGCTGGTTGTCGAGCAGGCGCGGCGCATGGCCGACCGCGCCGACGAGATCGAGCGCCAGGTGCTGGGCCGCGACCGCGAGCTCACCGGGGTGCTGCGCGTGACGACGGCCTTCGTCGTCATGGAGCACCTGCTGCCGCAGCCGCTGGCGGACTTTGCGCGCGACTATCCGGGCATCGAGGTCGAGGTCGTCGAGAACGCCTTCCTGGTCGACCTCTCGCGCCGCCACGCGGGGCAGGCGCAGACCTGGGCCCGGCTCGAGGCCGACGTGGCGCTGCGCATGTCGGTCAATGTCGCCGAGCACCTGGTCGGCCGCCAGCTCGGCATCACGCAGTGCCGGGCCTACGCGCGCCGCGGCGCGCCGGACCTGCCGCAGAGCGTGCAGCCGCTCGATGCGCTGGTGCGCGACGCGCCGTGGGTGGCCTTCGAGCGCGACGCCCACGCGCGCGTCTACGACCGCTGGATGCGCTCGCGCCTGGCGCAGGCGCGGGTGCGGGTGCGGGTCGACATCTTCAACGCGATGGCGGCGATGCTGCGCACCGGCGTGGGCGTGGGCGTGCTGCCGACCTTCATGGCCGCGCGCCACCCCGAGCTGGTCGCGGTGTCGGAGGTGCTGCCCGAGCTGGCGGTGCCGGTCTGGATGCTGACCCACCCCGACCTGCGGCAGACGGCGCGGGTGCGCGCCTTCATGCAGCATGTGGGCGACGCCGTCGCCACGCGGCTGGCGGCCGAGGCCCAGCAGCCCGGCGAAGCCGCCGGCGTGGCAGCCCGGGGCTGAGCGGGTGGGTGGGCGAGGGGTGAGAGCAACAGTGACCCAGACCGCGAGGTCGACCGCATCAGGGCTTGCAGCCCACCCGACGGGCGATTTCCCGGCACACGGCCTCGAAATCGTCGTGACAGCGGTGAACGCTGGTCTGGTGCGCGCCGATCGCGCCCTCGGCTGCCGTCAGGGCGAACATGGGTTTGCGCGCCTCCATCGCCATCGGCATCAGGCTGCGGTAGTGCTTGATGCGGTGGATCTGGTTGAGGTCCGGTGTCGTGACCGTTCCCTGCTCGCCCAGCACGCTCTGCCGATAGCCCCCCGGCAGCCGCGCCTGCCACTTTGCGTAGGCCTTGGTCGGTCGTCCCAACCGCTCGGCGTGTTGCATGAGGACGTAGCCAACAGGCGCCATCTGACCCTGCGGCATCTCACCGAGCGCGGCAGCCGCCTTGGGCAGTGCCTGCTGCCAAGTCTGCCGCCATTGGCGCAGGGTCGGCCCCAGGTTCTTCAGACCCTGCAGGGAAAACAGGTCGGGGGCAACCGGCACCACCACATGGCTGGAGGCGACGAGCGCCGCGCGGTTGATCGCGCCCAGGTTCGGCCCGACGTCGATCAGCACCAGGTCCGCCGCGTGCCGCTGTGCCGCCTCGCGGATCACGCGCCAGAAAGCCGTGGTCACCCGAAAGGCGCGCTCGCGCCCTTCGAGGCAGCGCGGCCATTCGGTCGACAGATCGTCCTCGATGCGCGACAGTGCCAGATCGCCCACCAGCAGCCCCAGCTTGCCGGCCATGGCCTCGATATGCGCCGGGCGGACGTCACCCGTGCCGTCGAACAGCGGCGCCACCGCCCCGTGCAGCGTCTGCGGGTGCTCGTCGTCGGGCCACAGCGCTTCGAGCCGTTCCTCGTCCAGCGCCATGATGGACAGGTTGGACTGCGGATCGAGGTCGACCGCCAGCACCCGGTGGCCGAGCTCAGCGAACATCCAGGCCGTGTGATAGACCAGCGAGGTCTTGCCCACCCCGCCCTTGTTGTTGAAGAAGGCGATGCTGATCATGATTGCTCCCCAGCGACGATGGCGGCCACGAAGCCCGGCTGCACCTCGAAGCGCAGCCGCTGCCCCAAAGCCTTGCGTGCGATCGCGATGCCGGCGCCGAAGCGCTGCACGTAGCCCAGCGCGCGCAGCGCCTCGGCAAGATTGGGGTTGCGGTAATCGGTGATGCCGGGCTGGCCGAAGTTCTCCGGCGTGACGCTGCCGAACGGCCCGCCGGGGTTGTGGATCTCGATGCGGTCATCGAACCAGTACACGCGCACCGGGGCGTTCGTGGCCTCGTAGCTGCGGTGCATGCAGGCGTTGCGAACGAGTTGGCGCAGGGCGTCCATCGGATAGGCCTCGCTGCGCGCTTCCTGGGCCATATCGACAAAGCGCACGCCGCGCAGGTTGTGGGCCTCGAGCTTCTCTTCCAGCCGGCGGATCTGGTCGGCCACGGTGCCATGGATGACCTCCTCGTCGGCGACCGGCGCAGTCAGGTCGTTGCCGGCCAGGCGAAGGAACTGCGTATACGCCCCAGGCAGCCAGTCGGCGGGTGAGCGGCCGATCACCAGCAGCCCCAGCACGGTGGGCACGGGCTCGGCGTCGCTCGCCACCATCTTGGTGGCCGCCAACTGCTGCTCGATATCGCGGTCATTGGCCGCCAGCACGTCCCGCGCGACCAGCGACGGCAGGTACTCCTGCTCGAAGCGCAGCCGGTCGAGTTCGTCCAGTGTCGCGTCCCCCACCGACTGGATGTCGTAGGGGCGGTCACGGTGGCGCCGGCGTTCGTTGAGGATGCGTTCGTCCTGCGCGCTCGCCAGCCCGCGCCGCGGGCCCCACCGAACGTGGATGCGGCCCTTGTAGCGCACCGGCGGCGTGTCGCAGGGCCAGACCGTGATCACGGCAAAGTCGGCGCCGGCCAGATGGCGCTTCTCGACCAGCAGCGTGGGCGGCGGTGCGATGTTGCCGTCGGTCTTGATGTCGGCCAGTTGTCGCAGCAGCTCGTCGGTGACCTCGAAACCCGCCAGAGGCGACCCGTCGTCGCGCGCGCCGATGAACACCACGCCTGGCGCGCCATGGCCCGGCATGTCGTTGGCGAAGGCGCACACTGCCTCGCGCACGGTGGTTGGCGCGTCGCCCCGCAACGATTGCTTGCGCTCGGCGCGATCGGATTCGAGCGTGGCCAGCAGCGCCTCGAGTGCCGAGTCGGAAAAGGGTTTCATCATGGGCTCCGTGCGTCCCGCGCAGCTTGCCCGGACGCGACGGGGTCAGCCGCAGGTCGCTGCGGAGACGGTCAGGTGCCGAGGCAGACGGCGACTGTACGCAAGTCCAGCGCAGCGCTCGCGGCCGGGCGCGGGCGGCTACACTTGCGCCCCGCCCGGTTGTGCTCGCAGCCCGGGCCTGCCGGCCGCCGCGCCGGCCATGGGTTCCCTCACCCCCATCGACAAAAAGGTCTGCCATGTCATCCCCCCTCTTGCCGGGCGCGCTCGGCCGCGCCGGCGGCGCGCCCGATCTCGTCGCCGTGGCCTGGTTCAGTGTCTGGACGCTGGCCGCGGTGCACATGGCGATCATCGTCGCCAGCAACTACCTCGTGCAGTGGCCGGTGCAGGTGCTGGGCGTGCTGACGACCTGGGGCGCGTTCACCTTCCCGCTGGTCTTCGTCGC